>FLSH01000015.1_pt1 | contig 36387 bp, 48 predicted proteins | sample 1550441 | NCBI WGS metagenome assembly FLSH01 (sample SAMEA4031756, study PRJEB14383) | metagenome | biome: human; feature: oral; material: saliva | place: Philippines | collected 2014 | reverse complement strand
TTAATCCGGCAAAACGAAAAGTAGGTGCGCTGTAAAACGAAAAGTGATATTTTGATGCAAAACGAAAAGTAACAATTCTCAACACGCACACAACAGTAAAAAGGTGGTAAATTCTTGCAAGGCTTGGATAATTCTGCAAGGTTTTGCCACCTTTTAGATTATACGTTGAGTTCAAACTTTATATCTTCATTACCGTTAAGAAGTTCTTTTGTACGTTCTATATTATTTTTATAAATGTGCACATTAGCAAGATTGAGCGTTATAGACTTTAAAGGAAGTTCTATTTGCCTTGACATTAAGTAAAGGTGATAAATGTCTGCAGGAAGTCCTAAATTAGCGTCAGAGCTTCTCTGAAAGACTGATATTACAAGTTCACCTTCATCTATTTGGAACTGTACAAGGCTAAGACATGGTGCTTGATTAGTTTCTGCACCAGTCTCGCCTAAAAACAACACATAATTCTTGCTGCTACGCTTTTCACGATTTATCTTCTCTATCAGTGGAGGCAATTTCTCCAGATACGTAGGATAACTATTGACAAGGATTGAACCACAATAATCCCACCAAGCAATACCTGCCTTACGATATTTCTCAATCTGCCTTTCACCTTGCATGAACAGTTGTAGCTCATCCTTTAGCTTCCTACGTGCTATACTGTGAGTTTCGAAGATGTCGAGTAAGTCTGAAGGAGTAAGTGTTAGCTGTTCATTCAACAGATACCTAATTTCACCTTTCTTGTTACACTGTTGCTTTCCTGTATGGATAATCCTGTCTAAAATCTTGTAGTATTTATTCATCGTTTTATCAGCATTTGAATAGCATTTAACCAGCATTCTTATACAGCATCATATCTGTATAAGTTGAGTTATAATTCATGCGAGCATTGAATTCCACCTTAGTACACTTCTCAAATGGATTACCGAGATGCTTATTTCGACCTATCCAGTCACAGAGTTCAAGTATAGACGACTTATTGCTTGTAAAGTAAACAAATGAATGTCCAGCAAGAACTGACAGTACATCGAGGTAATCTGCAAGCTTCCAATACATCTTATAAGTACCAACTTCGGTACTGAGGTAAGGAGGATCAACCAGGAATACAACATTTGGGGTATCCTTATATTGATTAAAAACTTGTTTATAGTCTGCTGAAACAATTGTTAAACCATCCAAATAGCCATCACAAAGCGGATAATCAGTAGAGCGAATATTGTTATACAACGTTTCCTTGTTCATGTCGTCAATATTCAGACAATACTTCATCGAAAATAAGAGAGAAGACGATATCGTGATGAAGTCCAAATAACCATAACGATCTTGATGTTTAATTAAGCACTCAAAAATCTGTTTGCGTGCTTCTCCAACGATAGGCTTATGCTTAGGCAGCTCACGAACTATCTTTCTAAGCTCTGAGAGTAATTCATTAGTCTGTGACACGTGCTTCAGACGTAGCCTATATCCATCAAAATCATTATACACGACTTTAGAATGTGGTTTCTCGGACTTTGTAATATGCGACAACAAGCCACTACCTCCGAATAAATCAACAAATGTTGTTCCGTTTGGGAACTGTTCTAACACCTTCTTAAATTCTTTTGCAAACATCCGCTTTTGTCCAACGAATGGAAGCGGAGCAGAATAATATATTTTCTTCATAATGATGCAAAGGTCGTGAGTTTTCTTTTCACAAACATAAGCGTATATACTGATTACACTGCAAACAAATTGCAGTCTGTTTGAAATCGCTTAATAAGAGCATAAACTTTACGCTCGCTAATAGCATATTTCACAGCAAGAGCCGCTACTATGTAAGACACTTTCTCACGCTTTGACAACATCCGTCTATATTCTGTATATAAATCTATATAGTTTGTGTCATCCAATCTAACTCCAGCAATATGGAGGTTTCTTAATAGTTCCCTGTTATTTTTTACAATCTCAATTATCTTCATATCTAATAAATTTCGTAAATTTGCAAAGCCAATCACTTTTATTATACAATAAAACGCCACAAGGGCGAGCGAGGATATTTGCCCCCGGTCGCGCTCTTGTGGCGTACATTGTTTAAAAGTGATTAGCGTTGCTTATTAACAAGGCTGGGGGCTTTTAAGCCCTCCTTGAAAAGTTATATTAAAAGATAGAATTAATCTGTCGTGCAACTATCTTTCCAAGTATCACACGTGCTTCATCGTTGAATGGATGACAGATATCTCCAGTAGTAGCTGATGTTGCATCACCCTTCATAGTCATGATGCTATATGTCGATTGAGGAGTGTCAAATGTGATTTGCTTTCCGTTGATAGTTGCAGTCTTAACGCAAGCTACATTGGAGAAACCGCACAATTCTGCCCACTTAACACACGGAATATTCCATTTTTTCGCCACAGCTTCTTGTGCTGAAATTATCTGCTTATCAATATCTCGAATATTCACCCAATGCGATACGAAGACGCATCTTGCATTTGGCTTTGCCTCGAACAACTTCGACAACACATAATTCATACCAGTGGTATAGCTATTACGATTGTCTTCAGAAATAGGAGAATTCATCTGGTCCGCTCCAAGATTAAGACCATCATTAACTCCATACTCGAAGATAAAGAGGTCAGCATCAAGATTCCCAAGTAGTGCTGTATCGTAATGTGGACGCTTTGGCAACTTCCCACTTGCGGTGTGCTCCGCTTCTGTTGCAGAGAACCCTGTACCCTCTTTGTATTGCATATAATGACCAGAAGAGCCGTAATTAACAACTTTACATCCTAACTCATCCTTCATCACGTCAACCCACGAGCGTGGGTCTAAGGCTTTTCCTGACATAAATAGACCAACTTCGTAAACAGATTTATCAGAAATAGAATCTCCAACGACCACAATCTTCTTTCCTTCCCATGGAGACTTCTTTAATCGATTTATATCTACGTGCGATTTAACTATAGTAGAAACTTGTATCTTTGCCTTGTTCAAGGATACAAGTTTGCTATCTGTACTTAAGATAGACCCGACGGTCCCGAATATATTATATGTAGATCCTACTAAGTCATACGGATAACTAATCACAGGGTCATAAAACATGAGACCCTGCTTTGAAGATAGGGATAAAAAAACATCTATCTTCTCTTGATTAGCAGGTACGTTGTGCTCGCTGACATCTAAGACCTTTTGCTTCTCGTAATCGAAAATAGCTAATTTAACTTTTCTGTCAGAAGTATGTGACTTGTGAAAATTCACACCAACAACGAAAACCACTCCATCCGATAGATTTCGGTATATTTCAAACGCAAAACCATTGTTGTAAGCGGCATCTTGTGAAGATGCCACAAATTTATCTTCTGTCAATACAGAGAAGCTGCTGTCCAGTTCCTTTAATACAGAAATTTCTTTTGAGACTTCTTGACGAAATGATGTTATCGTTTTGGTAACATTACCAACTTCGTCATTTATTTTTTTTAGCTCTAATCCCCCCTGTGGTGGTGCACTGACCTTTCCCATCAGCAACCATCCAGGCTTCTGATAAGCATAAATATTTCCATTCTCGGAACTATCTGTGTGTGCATCGTCATAGATGCTTACTAACTGACCATAGCGGAGAGCCTTGCCGTTAGTCCCGACTGGGTCTGTATCAGCTTCCATAGCTGACTTAGACTGATAAACCTTTTTAATACCAAGTCCATCTGCCGACTGTTCCAATGAAGCTATGTATGCTAATGTATCCTCGTGCAGTTTACCCACCTCTTCAGGTGTGATGCTGTCTACTTGACTTTTCTCTTTGAGTTCCTTTGCTCGCTTGAGCAAACTGTATATTGTATCCATTATTGCTTTTTATTTTGGAATGATGAAATATGTGTTAATTGGACAGTTAGCAGGGGATGGAAGACTGGATGCTCCCAAGCTTCCTATGAGTTTTCCTTTCCCCGATAGCACTTGGATGTGAACAACCTGCTCCTGACCATTGTCTGAGCTTACTCCTACAACAATAGCACCAGAGACAATAGGTGGTACTGGCACTCGTGTCGTAGGGTATTCGAAGATTACTCCAGGACCATCAGTCCATTCTGACTTTTCACTTTGTACATCAACCTTTATAATAGTATAGTCAGATCTCACTTTAGATTGTATTTGTCCTGAGTAACCATTCCTCAGTGCCCACGGCATATCCTTATATTCTGTTTCAGACAACTTAACAACTATTGATGGAGCTATAAGGTCAAAGAGTGTTTTCAATTCACTGACATTAAAGACCCCTTCTGTCTTCTCAAAAGTTAAGAAAGCCTCTGCTGTCTCTCTGCAGGCACGTTCTTGTCCATCCTCAAATGTGCGTACATCAGAAGTAGATTTTCTGACACCAACATATAATGGATCATTCCAACTATGAGCAACCAGTGTAGTTTCCTTTATCTCATAAATGATTCCATCAAGCACCAACCAGTTCTTCTTAGTTTGAAATGTAGTAGTTTTATCCCCTTCATTAAGTTTCTTCAACTCTCCTTGGAAGCGTTCAAGCAGAAAGGCTGATGTGTTAGCACCAAGAGCTTGAAGAAGTGCAGACATCTGATTGGTTGGATTCTCCTGCAATGTTTTGAGATCATCGATGTAGAGGGGCTGCCCACCCTCACTAAAGAGCATCTTATTCATATTCGTATATTTCTATGCGGAAAGAGCGTCCCGCAGGTTTATAATGATTCAATAGGTTTAATATAGTTGTCAAATTCTGCCCTCCATACTTGTCTTCTGCAGCATCTATTGATGTACATAGGAATGACGGTACATAGACAATGAAAGAAGGCTGCTTAGGGACATCGTCATACGCTCTGACATACAGCGGAGAATTACCGCTCACATAAACAGGAGTCAGACCTTCACTCATGAAATGTAAAACAGTCTGTACTCTCTGATCAGCAGAGACGATGTAAATTTGATGCTCTGAAAGAAAGAAGGCATCATTTAGGATCTTCTCTATATACTGAACACCTGCCGTTATGTTTAAGCGATTCAACACGTGAGAACGGTAACTATAAAATCGGTTATACAAATCCCTTATTCCACGCAGCATCGCTTTGAGTAGTGCTACGAGCACCTTGCTTCTCAATATAGGAGGCAACAGCTGAAAACCAAGTTTGATGATATCTAACTTATACCACATAGTTCAATGTATTTCTTAAGTTTACAGTAACGAAACTTCCACCAACAGCGGTGTAATTATTACCGCTGATTTCTTTATATATAGTCCCATCCGTGCTGTACTTACAGATATGCAGTTCCACATCCAGCACACCTTCCACATTCTGTATAGCATCAACCAATTTCGTCTTGTTGAAAGTACCGCCATAGATAATCTTTCTGACATAGGTGTTCACAGCATCCTCTACAGCATAACTGCCATCTGCTATTCTTACCCCTGTTCTGTCAATCACCAGTGGGTCGACGTGTATAGTTGCATTGATACTTATTCTATCTGCAGGCAAAGAGCGAACAGAGAGTACAACACCGGCTATTTTAACACGATTCAAATACTGTTTGAACGCTGTTAAAACATCTTCCGAAAGAATAGCCGGCTGTCCTCCTGCTTCAGCAGAAGCAAGAATCTCTACGGAAGTTCCTCTATCGCGTACAGCAACATACTTGACGACTCGCTTCTTCTCAGATACCTGTTCATAGCCATATTGCTGTGTCGCCTCATTAAAGATTAAAGCATCACCATACTGGAACTCTTTTGCAATCTTATAGTACCAAGGTACACTTGCTACAACAGCACGACTGATCTTATCGTCTACATCCGCCTTGAACTGGTCGAACAGAACCTCCAGTACATGGCTACAGGCAGCCACGATGTAAAACAAAATATTCTCGATACTAACCACAGAGAAACTATCATCAAAGGTATCGTTCTCCGATAGTCCGTATCGTTCTCTTACTGTACCATCCGCCATAAAGGCATTTGTCATTGTTTGTTTTATCTCTGCTATACTACGCGCCATATTTATCTACTTTAATTGAACTGTGGTGCAAATTCACCACCGAACACCCTTAACTTGACATCTGTCATACCCCTCTCTGTTGCTGGAGACACATCGTTAGCCTTGCAATACTGTTGTATTAATCGGTTGAAACTTACGTCAGGAAGTTGCAATCTGCTTCCTGCTGCTAACGTTTCTGCCATACCGATACCGTTCGTAGCAGCCAAAGCAGGCAATGCTTCCAGCGAGCCATACTCCTGTATGGCTATATCAGCCAAGGTCTGACCATCTTTTACTTCAACTTCCATCTTATTACGAAATAAAGAGCTAATATCACAAGGACACCGAATGTGATAAAGCCTGTTTCCATTGCACGCTTTTGAATCCAGCTCAATTCTTTTTCCTTGTAAACTATCTTTGGTTTCTCTTTATATTGTTTATGATCCTTATCGTGTATCGTTATGCGGATGGTGTCATGCACTGTTGTAAGACCTTCTACCTTCGCACCTGGCAGACTTTCTAATATGTGTGTGAGGATACCGTTATGTATTCTTGCCGTTGAGCGATATAAGGCATTCTGCAAGACAGAAACAGAATCTTTCGTTGCTCGCTCTTGATGATACTCTGGTAACAGCAGTGATACTGGCGCAAGACGTGCCGTAACCCTTATAGTATCGTGGCTAACGACGTGCAGGGTATCGGTGCTTACACTCTCTATAGGCACATAGACCTTATGAGAGCAAGCTGAGAAAAGTAAGGCAGTAAGGATAACTGCTAATAATACATTTAATGTTTTCATATCGTTGTTGTTAGATGTTTGCGTATTCAGCCTTTGCATCGAAACAAGGACAGGCCTTAATATATTCGTTAGAGGTAATTCTACCATCGTGGTTCAAGTCAGGAGAAAAATCACGATGTCCCTGAATAACCGCTGTAGGGTACTTCTTATGTAGCATCTTCAAGAGCGAGCGCAGACTTTGCTTCTGTTCCTCTGTGCGATTGTCGATAGGTTTACCATTAATATCAATACCACCAATATAAGCGACATTGATAGAAACAGAATTAAAACCTTTTACGCCATTACTTACTTTGTCTTCATCAAGTAGCTGGGTAATTTTACCGTCTGGACTAACCACATAGTGATAGCCTGGATTAGTCCATCCTTTCCGAAGGAACTCTTGTCGTAGGCTCTCAATAGTTTGTGACTGATGACTTGCAGTGCAGTGTACCGCAATATATTTAATCGTTCTCATTCTTCCTCCTTTCCGTTCTTGGAGTTGACAACTCGGTCGATGTAATTTCTCACATCTCCCCATTTACTCTGAATGTAGATACCCACACCGAAGATTGATCCGGCATAGACCAAAGTCTGCGACACATACCACAGCACGCTGTCTTTAACATCGCCTCCATTAAAGAAGAAACTCAGAAAAGCCATTGCCACACCACTTGCAAGCAGAAATATGGCTGAGCCGTATTGTATCCATTCCTTCGTGTTTCTTTGCATATTGCTTAAGTTTAATATTGTGCATCTATTTCGATGCTTTTGGTTGTTATTTTTATATTAGTCACAGTTTGTCTGTCCATCTCCAGCTGCTCTCTGATGAGCGTTCTCCAATAGATAGGATCATTGTCAAGCAGCATATCACTGATACCACAGCCAGTCATCGGTCGTTCTTTCAACTCTCCCTTATGTAAGTGAAGAATCAAAGCCTGATTCTGATGCAGCGTGTCACCGATAACCAGACCAGAGATAATCTTTCCGTCTGGTCCTCGATGCGGTTGTATAACCACTTCATAGTCTATCAATGTAATACCTTTCATATCAATGTTTGATAGTTACGTCTTCATAATCAGTTTTCTTAAACTCCTGTGCCTTAGTTAGAGGTGGACCAGTTGGACCATGAGTTCCTTGGTGTGTATGGCTATTGACAGCTTTAACCAGTTCATTAAGTTTTTTGGTTAAGTCCTCAATATTAACCAGTCCTCCAAGCTTACCTCCATTTATCGTTATAGATTCAACATGATCCACTGCTAAGACGACAAGGCTTGAATAGTCTCCTGACAGACTCCCAATGATGACTGCAGTACCAACTTTTGGAACTATCAGCATCTCTCCATTATCATCTGTTTCAGATGCACGAAGGCGAACGTCTGGTACAAGAAGGCTTCCTATTTCCACATCACAAGTACGACCGCTTACGCTCTTAACGATACCTTGTAGTACAGTCATCTCTTGCTGTGGTGCTACACCTCGCAACCTTTCTCTTAATTCCTTATATTGATCCATATCCTTAGCTTAATCTGAATCCAAGTTCTATTTTTCGTTTACCACCGTCTCTACTGAAAGTTGTTGTTACTGCTCTTACAAAGTAGCAGCCATCCTTACGTGGATAATCCGCATCATAAAGCCACGCCATATCGCCAGGAACACATTCAGGTATGAGCCACGTCGTGATACTTCCATCATAGCCATCGAAACTACGACGTTTAACTTCAAGTTCGCCACGAAGTTTCATACTTGCAGCATCAGAAGTAGGGCATTTTATTTCTACCTTCTCACCACCAGTAGCTCCGACCTCTACCTCTTTTACTGTTCCGTCAGGAAGAAGAGCTTTAACCACTACATGAACCTTGCGGTCAGCTGCTTGTCGATAGGTCAGATTAACCGCCTCCACATTCAGCGCAAAGTTATAAAAGCGGTTCACCCCGACAACCTCACCTGGGGGATGCACGTGTAAAACACCATTAGAAAGGTATATATCTGCACCACATTCCTCCTGCACCTTCTTAAGCACATCATATCCAGTAGCATTGTGAATGACAAACTTAGCATAGGTCCAGCTGTAAGAGCATTGAATAGAGTAGTTCTTCCCAATTCCCTGCACCACCGTCTTAAGAAGATCAGCAAGTGAAACTTTCTTCAGTACTTCGTTTTTGAGTTCCTTACGAAAGGTGTACAGATCATCCTCACAAGTCAGCTTAATATTGCCACCATCTGTACTGATTTGTTGCAGCCAGCCAGTGAACTCCTCCTTTAAGCCTTCCTCCTTATACCCAAAGCGAATAATAACCTTATCACCTCTGTGAAGTTTATCTTCAACATCCAAGGCTACATTATACTGCGCACCTGGTAATGTTATAGTTGCCGTATCAGCAAGTAGTTCGACACTTCGATGCACCTCAACACTGTCAAGCATTCCAACGTGCCAGCCTCCTATCTCTATGTCGTAAGCCATTGTGTACATAAGCCTATCGTTTTAAGTCCTGCTGATTTAAGAGAAGTTTATATATGTCATCACTATATGCCTTTAGCGAATAGTTCTGATTAGAAGAGCCACTTGTGAAAGGAATCTCCCAGCTTTCAATGACAAGATGTGATATACCGAATATTTCCAGCAAAGGGTTTAACGCTGTCACTCGTCCAGCTTCACAGAATGAGCGTAAACGGCTTACGTCTTCCTCAGGATATTTACAATTTTCACCGATAAGGATACCTTCTATACTGATAGTATAATCATCTTGTGACCACCGCTCCTTAATGCTTCCTTTTACAGCACCTTTGTTAACGTGTCGCCGCACAATGATATTCTGACCTTGCAGACTAATCATTGGCTCAATCGGCAACAACCACTCCTTCGCACCACTTTCTTCAAGACGTAGACGAAGGGGAAGTTGCATAGGTATACCAAGTGCATTAGTGCGAACAGTATCTTCCAACTCCTCATCACTCATTGACTTGATTTCATTATATTCCTCTTCGTCCACCTCTCTAAGCTTATTCACATTGAACAGCCAATAAGGTGGAATCTTGTTGCCTGTGACTCTCAGAGCAACGTTTTCGAGTGCAAATCTTGCTACCTTGTTCATCTGTCTGTACTTGCTGCTATAGCTAACGCTCGGTTCATACTTTGCAGAATAGTTCGCTCAAGTTCCGCAGTGTCAGTCTTATCGTTCATATAAACATTGATATTATCGAAGAATTTTCCGATGTGCATAGTGATGGAAGTGTTGCGAGTGCCACCAGTAGCAAGTTCCTCGGCTGACTTGCGACCACCTTTCTTACCACCCTTTTTACCTTTCTTTCCCTTCTTGCCTTTGCTTTCACCTTCTCCAAAAACGACAGCACCTGTGCTACCACTTAATCCAGGGGTACTTATCTTATTCTCTTTCTTAGCAGAAGATGTCTTTTTGTCCTTCTGCTGTTCTTGTCGAAGGTGTGTCTGAAAATTCCCTCCAACACCACTCACAAGCTGTTTGGTTCCATTGATAGCCTTGGCAGTACTCTCAACTCCAGACAACTTCTTAAATCCTTCCATCGCAGAGGCTGCTGCTCCTTGAAAGTCTCCAGAGAATAGTTTCTTTAAGGCTTCACCAAGCTTGCCAAGTCCTGCAAGCATCTCGTTGAAGCGATTGATGATATAGTCTTTGATGATATTACCAAACCCCTTTAATGTATCCCACATTGTCAGAATAAAAGCACGAAATCCAGCAAACTTATTCCAACAATAGACAACTGCTGCGACTAAAGCAGCGATACCTATGATAATAAGTCCGATAGGGTTTGCGTCCATCGCAGCATTGAGCAACCATTGAACGCCAGTCCATATCCTCGTTACAGTTGTCACAACACCGATAGCAGCTGCATAAGCTGACATCGCTATTGCCTGTGCATTAAAGACTATTGCAGCAACACCAATGACAGACGACAGAGCCAATATCTCCATCTTAAACCGTGATACAAATCCTATAACACTCCCTATCACATTGATAACTTTTGCTATTGCTTCAGCAATAACAGGAACTATACCTATAAAGAGATCAAGAGCTTGAGATACGTAAGGTTGAATCTTGTTATAAATATCAACGGCTAATTGAATAAACGTGTCTTGTAGCGTAGCAAATTTACCTGCGACTGTCTGAGACTGCTTATCCATCATACTGAAAAACTTTCCACCTTCTCCAGAAGCGTGTTGAATTGCCTGCACAACATTTTCAAAGGTGATTTGCCCCTTCGACATTCTATCTTGTAACTTTGCATAAGATTCACCTGTCATCTTTGCAAGTTCCTGAAGCGGATTAAATCCAGCATTGATAAACTGCAGGTTATCCTATCCAGCTAACTTACCAGCTGCTGACACCTGACCAAGCACTAATGATAAACTTTGCAGAGCTTGCTTATTTCCTCCAGAGATATCTCCTAACTGTTTAAGAAGTGGTAGAACTTTTCCTGTCTCCACTCCGAAGTTAAGCATAGTCTTCGCATTCTCAGTCAAGTCTAACTTACCAAAAGGTGATTCAGCTGCAAACTTGGCAATTTCAGAAAGCATTCCCTTAGCTTTTGTCTCACTTCCTACTAAGGTTGTAAAGGCAACAGCTGTTTGTTCTGCTTCTGCACCTATCTTAGTAATAGCACCAACAGCACCAGCAACAAGGGCATAAGGGTTGGTAAGGAGTTCCATTCCAGGAATGGACATCAGCGAACTCTTGAGTGTCGAAAAAGAAAAAGCCTCACGCAGGCGTGCACCTGTAGTACGTGCCTTACGTGATATATCGTCCAGCTGAGTGGATGTCTGACGAGCAACCGTCAGAACATTACCACTATCTGCTTGTAGTTTGATTAAAAACTTAAGTACGCTGTCCATTAGAGTCTTTTTCTATTTTTCTAATCTCTTTGAGTGCGCTGAGTGTTGCTGCCCATTTCTCGTCTGGTAGGAGTTCAGGGTCAATGCTTAGATAGTAGCGCAGCATTGTATCTATGAAGATAATATCCTGGGCGTTGTCAAAGTCATCAACCCCGGCCTCCTCTAAAGTTTTTTTATCTCAGCCTCCTTTACCTTCAAGACCTCATCCATCTTGGCAACTACTGCCATGAAGAGTTCATCATCGGTTTTGATTTCCTCATCACCAGCAACCCAGAGTTGCTTCAACATGACTTCGCTCATCTTGATAGGGTCTTTGATTACGCTGGCATAGCTCAGGTCTTGACGTGTAGGCTTATGCAACACACAAGACTTGCCCTCTACGCTGATTTCAAACAAATCACCGTGTGTGGCTTTCCACTTATTGATATCTTCTTTTGAATAATCCATATTTTCGATATTTGATTGTTAATAACTCTTCTGGTCAATGTAGATGAATGGCAGAGACTTTTCTTGAAACTTGTCACCTTGCTTCCATTCTGTCTGATCTTCTGTCAACTCCACACCTTTGAGAATGTCTGTTGTGATAGGATCACCATTTTCAGGATTCCCATAAGCAACAACGACATCAAAGCTCATATTGAGGATATTGCCATTAGCAGCACTCTTCAAAGCTTGATACTCACTCTGCAGTAGGGTAAGTTCGCCACTATAGTCTACATTGCCATGCTGAATGCCATGAGGCTTATTACCCTTAGCATACAGCAGCTCCTTCTCTTGCTTCGAGCCATATTTCACACCTCGAAGACCAGTTACAGGACGACCTGCAACAACTACGGTCACATCTGACCACTCGTATTCCTTAGTATTTACCATGTCTATACTGTTGTTACTTGAAAACCAAGGTTGACATCAACATAGCGTGCATAACCGAATGGACGAACCTTTAATGTCATTTCAACCTTTGAAGTCGCAACCACATTCTGTTTTGGATCTATGTAACAAGAACAACCTTCGCCGTTATTACCGGCACTCAACTCTCCAGCAGCGGTCATAGAACGATTAATAGCGTTCTCTACTGTCTGCTGCCAGCTTGTAATAACCCCTGTCTGCATTGTGCCGTCAGAATTGATTTCCAACTCATCCAGCATCATATCCAACAGAGTGTTATAGGCAATACGATAAGCCTTATCAATGACACGACGGTTTGACAGATGAGCATAATCATCAGTCTCGACACAAGCCAATCGGTCGTCAGCAAAGAAGTAACCACTGCGCCCAACATACTTTCGTGCCGTGATATAACCCTTATCATGGATAGAAGAGATAACTTCACTATCCTCTTCTACCTTCTTTTTGCCTACATAGAGCAGAGTTGTTTTCAATGCTCCATTCTTGACACGACCAATATTACGCTGTACAGGAAGGCTTGCTAAGCGACCTGCTAAAGTTCCAACGCATGCACCCTGTGAGTCAGCTTCCGTGTCACCCAACAGAACACCGACACGATTGTAGGTTTCGTTGCTAAGGTCTTTCAGCGTTGTACCTGTATAACCACGTCCTTCCAAGATAAAGAACAATGGAGCATACAGGTCTGTTGTTGACCATTCAGCCATTTGTTGTGCCTTTGCTAATGCGGTGAACACGTCTGCATCCAAGCCATCTGTAGCAGATACTTTTGTTGCATTGTCACGTGCTACGAAGACACCACGCAATACACCATTCTGACTAACAATAAGCTTCTTTACTGCTCCAGTCTGGCGGTCGCAGAGTTCCGTCATACTCTTAGCCTTGTCAACTCCAAAGATTACCAGCTTTGTACCATTCTCCGCTTCAGTGTAGAAGTCTGAGATATGCTTGTAAAGTCTGGCGTTATTAGCTGCAGTGATACCGAGTGCCGTCAGACTGTCCATACTCTGAATAGTGTAAGCACGTTCCAGAGCGAACGAGTCATTGACAGCAGTCGCACTACATACCAAGGCGAACAGGCCGTCGGGACTTTCCCCGACGGTGCCCAGTAGGCCATTCATGTATCTAATTCTAATTCTCGGTAACATAACTCACAAGTTAATTGGTTAGAGATTCTGCGAGAAGGTAGACACCCTTCTTGTCGTAACGACGTACACAGCCACCAGTACGGAGCAAGAAAGAGTAGATGTCACCATAGTACAGAGGATTATCTGTTGAGTCAAACATCTTGACCTCACCCATAGCACGGCTGACAGAATTCTCGTGCCAAGCAAGAGCAGCTGCAAGTTCATCTGCGGCACCTTGCTTATCCCAGCCAAGAACCTTCTTTGTGCCGTTATTAAGGCGAAGAACTCGACTTCGCTTCATGATATTGAAGCCATAGAGGTTTCCAAGGATACCTTTCTGCTGATCTGCAGAGTTAAGAAACGCAAACTGATCCTTTTCAGCAAGGTCTGCCAACAGGTCTGCATACATGAAAGCGTCAAGCAAGAGGTAGCGTCCCTGCTCTGGAACATTGTCTGCATCCATAGCAGTCATAAGCTTACGCACATCTGCCTTACAGATAGATTTACGCATACCAGTAGCGACAGATGAAGTATGAGCAGTAGTCTTGGACGTTCCTGTTGTACTGATGATGTTCGTATCTGCGACACCCTGACCCCAGCGATCAAGCAAATTAAGATGAGCAGCCTCCTGCAACTGAGAGCGGTCATTGCTCAAGATAGAGTTGCGCTTGTTATAGCTGAGCTCTACCATATCGATATTTGGAATGTACACTGGGTCAGTTGTCAGCTCGTCCATCTCGTACTCAAGATCGTTGTCAGTGCGCTGTTTTGTTGTGGCTGGCTTCTGTGTGCGGTTTCTCTCTACGTTTGAAGGAGCACCAGCGTTAGGAATGTGTACCTTGTGGTTCTCAACAAACACAGAGTCGTCAACACTCTTAGAAGCAAAGGAATTGTCAGGGTAGAAGTTCTCTACGATGTCGGATTGCCAGATTTCTTTGTTTAATGCCATAGTTTCTTATCTTTTAAATTTGTATTGTATTTCTTACTCTCGGTAGTCTACACCGAACTTCTCCTTGAACTTGGCTGCAAAAAGGTCCTTGTTCTGACTCTTCAAGTCGCCAAGACGTCCAGCCTTGTCAAGTTCGTCCCAAGTCTTATTGGTGAAACTGTCGCTACCAGTACCATCTGGATTGATGTACGAAGCAGCACGAGGCTTAGGCATCTGCTTGATGCTGTTCAAGAGTTCTTCTGTAGTAACACGGTCTGCAGACATAAGCTTAACATAGTGTGCTTTCTGCTCTGCTGTAATACGACCGTCACTGATAGCCTTGTCAATGATAGCCTCCTGCTCTTTTGCTTCAGATAACTGAAGCTGCTGTTTGTACTCAGCATTGGCTGTCTCAAGAGCATCTACCTTGGTTGCCTTGTTTGCCAACTCTCTGACTTTGTTCACAATTGCAGCCTCATCATTGATATTGCTAAATGATGGGATGCTCTTTAATTGGTCTATTAATGCCATGTTTTGATAGTTTTTTGGTTGATTTGTCAACCTGTTATTGAAATATTGATATATCTCCTCATGAGTTGTTGGTGCTGGATCTCCGTCATCCTGCATATCATACACTCCATCTGCAAGTTTCATTTCAACTGCTTCTTGTGCACTTATCCAGTGATCGACCTCGTCAAAGAACTTTGCTGATACATCTTCTGCACTCATTCCGCAACGTGCAGCAATCATACCAGCAAGATTACGTTCCAGCTCCTCCATTACTGTAGCCATCCTGCGCAGGTCTGAAGCATTGCCACACGTACCACCACTTACGCTATGAAGCATGAGCTTAGCATACGGACTCATATAGAGTGGCTTACCACAGAGAGCAATAATAGCAGCAATGCTGGCAGCAACACCATCAACATATATATTAATGTCTGCCGTTGAAGTGCGAAGAGCATTGTAAATGGCTATTCCGCTAAAAACATCACCACCATTGCTATTGATGCGTACATCAATCTTATCATACTGACTTTGCAAGGCAAGTAGTTCGCTGACCACCCGTCCACTGTCTACAGGCTGACCATTACCGACCTCTCCATATAAGAGGATAGCTACAGTTCCATTACCAGGTATAATGTTGAAAAAGTTTGAACTCATTATTTCAATTTTTGATGCAAATATCATGTTTTTTCTGGGAGTAACAAAATCGTAAATTCATAGCGCAAACCGCTGATTTTATGGTGCAAACAGACAACGTTGTTATAAATAATGGATTTCAAAAAGTCCATAAAATATAAGATATTTGCAAAAGATTTAGACAATATGACAAAGACGAATATAGACAAAAAAGGTATTGCAAAGTCTCTCTATATGGAGGGAAGTTGCACACAAGAGGAGATAGCTGCAAAAGTTGGAACGACAAGGCAGACTGTCTCTCGCTGGGTACGTGAAGGAGGTTGGGAGGAGCTTAAAGCTTCATTTACAATCACACCTGACCAGATTATAGCACAGTTCCATCGACAGATTGTTGAAATCAACAACAATATTCAAAATCGTGAAGAAGGTAAGAGGTTTGCTACAGCTCAAGAGGCAGACGCGCTTGCTAAGCTCGCTGGTGCTGTCAAAAAGTTAGAAAGTGATGTTGGTGTTGCAGACTGCATCAGTGTCGCTATGCGCTTTCTGTCTTGGCTACGTCCTCTTGATATTGATGCAGCTAAGCAGTTTAACAACCTCTTTGATGCGTTCATCAAGGACCAAATGGCAAAGGCGAAATGACACAGGAAGAAAGAATTGCATTAAGGAACTGGGAAGAGTTCCATAAATCATTCATCTCTGACATGCCTGTTGAGAATGGGCTGTCAAGGCGTGATATTGATCGCAGACGAAAGGAACTGGAACAAGACCCTATTAAATGGATTCAGTATTTCTTTCCAAAGTATGCTAAATATGAATTTGCACCTTTTCACGTGCGTGCTATTCGTCGTATTATTGAACACGATGAATGGTACGAAGTGCTTTCGTGGAGTCGTGAGCTGGCAAAGTCCACGGTTTCTATGTTTGTTTTGATGTATCTTGCACTCACTGGGCGTAAGAAGTTCATTGTATTAGCATCTGCAACTATAAAGTCAGCAACACTATTACTTACACCTTTCAGGCTTAATTTTGAGAACAACCCACGTATTAAGCAATTTTATGGTATTCAACAGCTTGTGGGACAATGGACGGAAACAGACTTCACATGCCGTTGTGGTGCTAAGTTTGTTGCACTCGGTGCTGGTAGTGCTCCACGTGGTGCAAGAAACGAAGCTGTACGACCTGACGTCATCTATCTTGATGACTATGACACAGATGAGGACTGCCGCAACCCTGAAACTCTTAAAAAGAAGTGGGATTGGTTTGAAGGTGCACTCTATCCAACACGCTCTATCTCTGAGCCGACTCTTGTTCTATGGTGCGGTAACATCATTGCTAAGGACTGCTGTATAGCACGTGCTGGCGCAATAGCAAAGAATTGGGACATTGTAAACATACGTGACAAGAACGGAAAGTCTACTTGGCCTGTCAAGAACACAGAAGAGCAGATTGATACTGTTCTTGCAGGAATATCTGCAAGAGCCGTACAAGCAGAGTACTTCAATAACCCTGTTTCAGAAGGTAAGATCTTCCGTAATCTTCCTTTTGGGAAAGTCCCTGCTTTGTCTAAGTTTAAGTTCCTTATCGGATATGGAGACCCTGCTTATTCTGACAGTAAAAAGAAAGGTTCGTCTACTAAGTCTCTTTGGCTAATTGGCAAGTACAAAGGTGTCTACTACATTATAAAAGGTTTTTTGGCTCACGAGACAAATGCAAATTTCATTGGCTGGTACTTTGAACTTAACAAATACGTAGGAGGCAAGGGTCCTGTATATTGGTACATAGAGAACAATAAGCTGCAAGATCCTTTCTACGAACAGGTGTTCAAACCGCTACTACGTGAGGAGCAGCAGCGACGAAAAACAACTCTTTTTATACGTAGTGATGGACGAAAGAAAGCAGATAAAGCAACACGTATCGAAGCCAACCTTGAACCGATTGATCGAAATTGTCAATGGGTATTCAACGAAGAGGAAAAAGATAACCCTATGATGCAGGAGCTTATCAATCAGTGTAAACTCTTTGAACTTAACTTACCATATCCAGCTGATGGACCTGACTCTCTTGAAGGTGGAATCACGATGTTAGATGAGAAGATAGCAGAGGTTGAACCAACTATAACTATCAGTTTTCATACAATGGATGAACAAAATCCTTATAGAATGTGATTATGAATAACTTTATCAATATAGAAGACTACGATGCAAGTATTCACCGCGAGATACTTGATGCGCTGCTGCGTAAAGAAAGTCCAACTTATGATCCTCAGATCGTTGAGATATGTGAGGATAGAGCGGTAAGTGAGATGAGGGGGTATCTGAACAAAATTTATGATTGTAACGCCATCTTTTCCGCAAGAGGGGAAGATAGACACCCTCTCATTCTTATGTTTGCGCTTGACATCGCTATCTATCACATCTTTACGCAACATAATCCGTACAAGATTGCAAAAATACGCCAGGATAGATATGAGCGTGCTATAGAATGGCTGAAAGGCGTAATGGGAGGAGACGTAACGATTGACGGTGCTCCATTGAAGCCTGAAGATGAACTTAAGAACAATAGTCGTTGGCAGATACAAGCTGACGGCTTAAGACCAACATTGCTATGAACAGAAAAAAGAAAAACAGCCCTAAGCAAGGCAAAATAATACAAGGAGGAATGCTCGTTCCTCAAGGGACGAGACAGCCAGACATCGTTCTACAGATGCCTGAGATATTCATGTTTGACATGAATGCGTATATGCAATCTGTTAAGGCTGCAAAGGGAATAGACTTCTCCAATAGGGCACGTCTATACGATATGTATGACAGTGCTTCTCTTGACCTTCATCTCTCTGGAGTCATTGCAAAACGTATGCGAGGCGTAACGAAGATTCCTATTGAGTTTAGAAGAAACGGTGTGCCCGATGATGCTATCAACAATCAGATAAAATCACCTTGGTTCAAACAGCTGAGGAAAGACCTTGTGATGTCGGAGTTCTGGGGCTTCACACTTGTACAGTTCTATCTCAATGAGGAAGGTGATATCCGTTATGACCTTATCAATCGCAAGCACTATGACCCTATACATCGTAAGCTACTCAAGTATCAAGGTTCAATGGATGGTGTGCCTATTGATGACTTCCCTGATATGCTTTTCGTTGGGAGTGAACGTGACCTTGGTATTTATGCAGAACTTCTGCCTGCTGTACTCTATAAGCGTGGTGATATGTCAGACTGGGCACAGTTCTGTAACATCTTCGGTATGCCTATTCGTGAGTACACTTATGATGCTGGAGACGAGGACGCTCGCCGTCGTGTCATCGCTGATGCACGCCGACAGGGAGCAAACGCAGCATACATTCATCCAAAAGAAAGCGAACTGAAACTTGTAGAGGCTGGCAACAAGACTGGCTCCAGCGATCTTTATAGAGCTTTTGCTGAATACTGGGACTCGAAGATGTCTATACGTGTGCTGGGTAACACGCTCACCACAGACGCTAAGTCAACAGGTACGCAGGCTCTCGGTTCTGTACACAAGGAAGAAGAGGACGAAATGAACTCCGATGATCGTGATTTCATTCTTGATATTCTCAATTATGATATGCGTCCTATCTTTGCCTCACTTGGATTCAATGTGGAAGGTGGTGAGTTTGTCTATGCGAAGAAAGACAAGATTAATCCAGCTCAACAGATAGACATCGTTCAGAAGCTTTCCTCAATGGGTCTTCCGATTGATGACGACTACCTCTATGAAACTTTCTGTGTAGCGAAGCCTGACAACTACAAACAGCTGAAGGAGGAGAAAGAGGCTGCAAAGGCTGCATTCAGAGAGCAACTTGATTTGCAGGGTAATGATGATGACAAAAAGAAGCAAGACAAAAACACTGATAAAACAGCGTTCAAACAGCAGTTGAAAAGTTTTTTCGGACTCGCCCCAGGCAAAGGGGCGAACTGATGATTGATACGCTCTATTATGGTGAGCACTGCTCTTGCTCTGGTCATAGTCATTTCCACAACGAAAGCCCAGCTATCTCGTTTAATGTTGTGCAGGCTTTTCTACAAAGAATCCATAACAAGCCTGAATTAGCTGAAGGCATTGATCCTGGATTATGGTCGGCTGTTGTTAAAGTTATCAACGAGGCGACTGTGGAGGGACTTTCACAGAGCAATGCTACAAGTACACATGACGAGGAGTTTTATCGCGCCCTGCGCCATTCTAATGAGGTCTTTGCTGCGTTCAAAGTACATTCATTGGCTGGAGAGGTTGCGAAGAACCTACTGGACAGTGACGGTAAACTGAAACCCTTCAGTCAATGGGTAGACGATGTAAAGGGAATCACCTCGCATCACGTCGGTGCGTGGCTTCGTACAGAGTATGACACTGCTGTTATCCGTGCACACAACGCTGCAGACTGGCGTGAATTTGAACGCAACAAAGATATACTGCCGAACCTACGATGGATGCCGACGACTTCACCAAGTCCTGAAGGGAGTCATCGTGACTATTGGACGGCGAAGCTTACCCTGCCTATTGATGATCCTTTTTGGAATACGCACCACCCTGGCGACCGATGGAACTGTAAGTGCTCGCTTGAAGCTACTGATGATCCTGTAAATCGTCCTGCAGATATGGATACTCCTCTGCCACAAAAAGGACTTGAAAACAACCCTGGTAAAGATGGACATATATTCAACGACTCTCATCCGTATTTCCCTGACAAGTGTAGTCAATGTTCTTTTTATAAACCTGGAATAAAAGGACGGATAGCAACTGTTTTCTTAAATAGGAAGAAGGATTGTTATAATTGTCCTTATGTAGATGCTGCCATTCCATCTGAACAAAGAGAACAGAGACGAAATGAATATCTTGAATATAAAGATAACCCTTTATACAAAGATGTGGAGTTTGATGCCAAGAGTTCTGGACTTAAAGCGACACATGTTGAACATAGCTTTGATAAGAAAAAAGGATGGTATGAGACAACTGTTCAAGAGGTTGGCTTTCAGAATGGGCATAAAGTAGTTTTGGAAAAGGAGGATCATACTGTATTATTTAAGAAGAATACAGAAGGAACTTGGGATAATATGTTGTTTGAAATTGCTGGTGCAGAAACGGGTACTTCAAATAACATTAGACAAGCTTTGAAACATTGTGCATCGAAGCCTAATACAGAAGTCGCAGTATTGCTATTCCCAAATGATAATTTTAATTATTCCATCTTTGAAGAAGGATATAATAAATTTTATGGACTGAGAGGAACTTCACAATATCGAAAGTTTAAAGTGATATATTGTCTCAATAATAAGGGAATATTGCTAATAAAAAAACCAGAGTAAACACTCTGGCTGGAATGGAGGACGTGTCCTAATAGGGATTAAACGCTCCCTCCACACCACAAATGTAGATATTTATTTTCATTCCACAAAATAAAAATGAGGGAAATTATATTATGGATGCAAAAGAAATAGAAAGGCGTATCTCACGTGTCAAAGATGAGATACAAAAGGAGGTGACGGATAGACTTCCTCGAAAGGTTGGTGTCGTGGCTGCAAACCACTTCAAACAGAACTTTCGAGATGGTGGCTTCACGGATGGAGGAGTTCACCAATGGAAACGTACGAAACGACAGGACGGCAACACGAAGGACGCAAAGTATTCTCCTCTTACCTCTCGACGCAATCATCTTATGCGTTCGATACAGAGCGAAACATCACCTGGGCAAGTTACCATATCTAACCCTGTTCCTTACGCAGCTGTTCACAATGAAGGTGGTACTATCAATACGCATCCAACTATTACAAAACGTATGCGGCGTATGGCATGGGCTAAGGTGTATGCGCTGTCAGGCGTGAAAGGTAAGGGCAAACTACCAAAAGACTTGCCTTCTGGAGCTAAGATGTGGAAGGCTCTCGCACTCACGAAAAAGACAAAACTTAATATCACAGCACGCATTCCACGACGTCAGTTCATTGGTGATAGCCGTGAGCTGACAGCAAAGATTAACAAGATGCTTGATGAGAGCTTAGAGAAAATTAAAGAACTTGTAAGTAGAACATAAATATGGAACAGACACTCTGCCAACTGATAGACTTTATCAAAGAGAAAATGCCGTCGCTTTCAGTAATTGACGAAGACTACGGACAACTTGAAAATATAGAGGACGAGGATACTGATATGTATCCGCTAACGTTCCCTGCAGTACTCATAGAAGAAGCACAGACTGAATGGAGCGATATTGGAATGCTTGCACAGAAAGGAACTTGTAGGCTTCGCATCCGTCTTATCATAGACTGCTATGATGACACTCACGCAACAAGTGGAACCACACAGGCTGTCAGAGAGCGTAATGAAATGCGACACCAGTTGCACCAGCTACTACAGGGAACCTGTCTTGGCACTGATGCTCCACTGATGCGTAAGTCTTCCAAGTTCTTTACTTGGAAGCACGGAATAAAAGTGTATGAGATGATGTACGAGTGTACAGTGTCAGAAATGGTTAAGGAAACAAGGACGGTTCAGAAACCTTCTTTACGCGTGAAGATGGGTGTGAAGGTGTAACACGAAAGCCTGTGAAGAGCGGTGCTTTCATCTGTTTTCCATCTACAGTTTCGCCACGTTTAATCATATCACGAATGATATGCAGCACACGGCTTTCAGACAAATAAAACTCTTCATTGGAAAGTATGCGGATAGTATCATCGAAACGGAGGCGTCGTTCCTCCGTCCAGTAAAAGTAACGCTCAAATAACCTTCTGTTGCGTGCTTCTATCAGTTTACTATCCCTTCCTTTACTCATATCTGCAAAATTAACAAATAATCATCTTATTTGCAAGTCTTTACACCTTTTTATCTGCTTATTACAAATAAAAACCGCCCAAATGTGTGTTCGTACACACTAATGGGCGGTTTTATTCTTAAACAGGAGTTAGTTAATGATTTTATCTTATAACCTACAGAAGCTTGGTTCTACACGTTCCCAGACATTGGTCTTTGGATTCTTCTGATAGAAGTAGTAGTTGATAGCGTTCTTCTGGACTACATTTGCCTCCTTGAAAAGTGTCATAATCTCTGAATACTCACTATCGAACTTATCCTCCAACTCGTACAGCTTAGAGATGCTCTTGTAGTCGAGATCACCAGCCTTATTGCGCTCAAGCAGTGTCATTGCCATCTGATACATTGGATCGTCCGAACCTTTCTCGCTTTGCTTCATATAACGCTTGAGGTAGTCGATTAGACGCTCTGCAGCAAGGTCTGCACGCTCGTCAAAGCCTTTCACCTTATTACTTGAGATTTCAAGGCGAAAATCGCCATCAGTAATCGTGTAGCTTCGCTGGTCTGTCTTACGGACCTGACCATAATCACGCATCACACTTACGAAGCTCTCAACTTCACCCTGCAACCAGTCGTGGAATCCACGCACGTCAGTCACAACACGTGTCAGGCGTTGCCACACATCGTGCATCATCTCAGCACGTAACCCCTCGTAGGTCTCACGCCGCTCGATGCGGTTCTTCTTCTCCTCGTTCTGTAACTCGGCGAGCAGCTTTGCCCGCTCCTCCTTACTCATGTCTTTAATGTTCATCATTTTTGTTAATGTTTAGTTGATTGGTTTACGAGTTTACCTCTAACAAGTTAATTGTACTAATAACTTGTCAACCTGTTTACTCGTCTTCTTGTTTACATTTTCGAATGATTATTCTTATTTTTGTATTCAAAGTATTGAGCTCATCCACATCCAATGCTCTAAAAGATTTACCTGCTATACGTGGGTCTTTACAGAAAGCATCTACACGGTTCCAATCTGTCGTGTCTATGCCGTATATCTGCAGCTGGTGTAGAACTCCGCTACGTGCCTTGCGTAGGATGTCATGCTGCCTGCGTCTTCGCTCGTCATAACCCGTAATATCCTCCATCTGCCTGCACATCGCATCATACTCTTTTGCTGACATCTGATGAAGGTGTACTGTTCTGTTTTGTGTAAACTGATAGACCAGCGTTTCCTTGTCAGCACCAGGCATCTTTTTTAGCAGGGTATAAAACCTTGCGTAGTTCCTGTGCGCTCCCATAGCTTTTCCTCCTTCCAGTCTTTATACGCTTTACGACCAGAAGCTACAGCCTCTGTGAGATCATCGCTAAGGTCACTTTGACCGAACAAAGGTATGCCGTGTACACTCACATATAGCTCGCCATTAAATTCCATTACTTGTACGGCTTCACGTGCCTCTGCGTCGAGCCGTGCCTGTCGTTTGTTCTGCATTCTGTCGGCACGTTTCTCATGCCATGTCTGCAATCTCTTCTTGAGTTTGTCTAAAAATGTTGCCATAATCTTTTTTGTTTTAGTTGACAAGTTTACGGGTTTACAAGTTGACATGTTAATAGTACTGATAACTTGTTTACTCATTCACTCGTCTACTCGTTTACTTACTGATATAATATGTTTGAATTAATTTTCCGTTTCGTTTGATAAGCAGTTGGGTCTGACCTTCTTCTCTCATAAGGTAGGTGCTTATATCGCTTTTCACTGCTATGTCTTTGCGAACATACAACTTAGATATAAACCAGTCTACAAAGTCTTTTAACTGCTTCCACTCGTCTTCTGTATCTTCTACTCCTCGCAGAGAGTAAGTATTACTGATAGCCATCTGTAGCTTTAATAGCCACATTGGTTTATCATTCGGACATACAGACTTATATCTTAACATTTCCATAACTACTCTTTTGAAGCCTTCCACTCAACATTAATCACTGCATCAAGTTTACCACTACCTTGGCAGATTAGACAATCTTTTTTGTATGGCTCTTGATACTCGTCCTCTTGCCAATGATAACCATTACCTTGACAGTACGGACATTTGAAGCCTTTGCTTTCTATGACTTCTGTCATTCGACCACCTGGGCTAAGTTTCCCTGGTGTAATCTCAATAATTCGTCTCTCCTTACTCATAGTTTTATTGTAACTCTAATTGAACATTAAAATGATACTCCCTGCAAAGCCGTTTCACCTGTACTACATCGAACGGCTCTCTATCAAAAGTGAAGAAGATTGTGCGTTCTCGTGTAAGTACTCTCACTCCTTTCTTCCGTAGCTTGTACAATAGGTTGTCTCGCTTGTTTGCCATAGCCTTTACTCTTTTGTTTCGCCCCAGTATATATCTGCTCGCTCTTTCCATATCGTGTAATAGCCAAGATTGCCAAAATAGCGTCCCTTACTGATAGCTCTGTAACCTTCCACCCATATCTTCAATGCTGCATCAAACATAACACTCACAGCTGTACGACCTGACGGCTTGTTTCCTTCTGCCTGACTGATGAAGATAAGAAGTTTATCACGATGCTGTGCCTTAAACTTCTGATACTCCTTAAAGCTCATCTGTGTGTATTGAAAACTATCAATAACTACGATATCTGGACTTTTACGCTTCTTGAGACGTGCATCAAGATCTTCCATGCTCTCACTGATGAGGATAAACCGCCGTGCAACATCTTGCATACCTGCTTTCATAAGCGCATTCTTCATCGTCAGAGAGAAACCTTCCTCTAAGGAGTTATAAGCAACCCTTCCATACTTGGCTAACTCTTTACAGAGCTTCATCGTAAAGCTGGTCTTACCGCTTCCGCTTCGTCCCCAGATGAACCATACACCGCCTCGTTCTGGTGCTCCGAAGGCCTCCGCCCATTCCCCTTCAAATGGATAGGTTTCTTTCTTCATACGTAGCATATCGGTTACTGACATTGCTCTATTCATTACCTTTAGCTTTATGGTTTGAATTTTGTTTGGTACTCAAACACTGTTTTACCACTGTTTGAGCTCCCTTCCCTTCGGAGGGGCTGGAAGAGGCTTTAGCCATTAACTTCACTCTATGAATACTCTTTTTCACACGTCGTAGGTCAAACTCAAATTCTTCCGAATCTCTCACCACTTCTGATATGCGTGCCTTGTCAGTTATGCCATTCGCCACACAAACAGCATAGACGTCGTGAGCAGCTGTCCTCTCCAGCTCAAAGAACTTGCGACCGATACGTGAGTGTATCTCATTGTATCCACACTTGTTGTATCTCAGTCCCATTGTCATACGACGCTTGATATAGCTTGTAGAGAAGAAGACGATACCGCACTTATCCTCCAGACGATTATACAAGTCTATGAAGTAGTGAAATACACGCTCTGGCAACTTGTCCGCCTCGTCAAAGAGAAGCAGCGGTGCTTTCATCTGAATCAGATCATCAATGATGCGATCGAGCAGCTCTCTAATGCTGTAACCTTCTGTACGCTGACCGATTCGGCGTGCTATCTCGCGAATAAAATCGCTCTTCTTCATATCTTCTGAACAGAGAATATAAAACACCTCGTTGTGTTCACCTGCATACAGCTTGGCTGTGGTTGTCTTTCCGCAGCCTGCTTCACCAACTACCCACGTAACGTTCTTGACTGTTTGAGCATCGTTCATTGCGAATACCATCTCTTGATAGGCTTTCGTTTCAACGACTTGCCAGTCTGTACCTGTACTTGTGCCAAGCTGCGATGCAAGGTTGCGCCACATATCGTCGCTGATATTCTCCCACTTGCCCTGCAAGATACTACTCACTGTTGCGCTACTTGTTCCTGTGAGGCTCTGCGCAGCCTTGTTCTGACTTGGATACTTGCTGACATATTGTTTCAAGCTCTCCTGTATCTGTCCTTTTTCGTTCTTTGTTAGTTTCATATTGTTGTTCTTTTTATTAATTGTTTTTGTTCAGTGAGGCATTGCCTCGCTGCTTATAATTACCTTATCACTTTTAAAGCCTAAGTAGCCCACTTTTGATGCGTAAGTGAATGACTTATCATCGGTTTCTTTATAGTTTTCCTGCCGTTGCTGCCATATCAACCACTGCCGTCTCAACCTCTGCCCAGTCCTCAAGGCTAACTTGCTTCGTCTTTCGTCCTATCTTATACTCTTCTGGCAACTTGCTATAGATGCCTGTACGACGTTCAATCTGTCTGCGCTCGGCTGCTGTCATTCCCTTAGGCTTTGGACTGCGTAAGCCGTGCTGCTCTGGCATTACGCCGTGAGCCTTTTCAATCTCACGTCCAGCAACGGTACGCTCAATGCGGTCAGTGGTATTCGCAGCCTGCTGCTGTCTGATGAATGCAGCTTCGCCTTCTGTCTGCTCTTGTATCGCACGATGTATCACAACGTAAGGTTCTGCTACTCGTTCAAACCTCAGACTGCCGTCAGCATCCTTCTTATAAAGGCGGATACTTCCGAAGTCGTAAGGATCATACTTAACAACGAACCGTTCGTAAGTGTGCTGCCTGCGCCACTCGTGATCTGGTACGCCCGGCTCGCTCATCACCTCGTATTGTCGCTTCTCCTTCTTAATGGTTACACTGATACCCTGGTCGGTGAAGGTGCTCATACGCTTAGCCGTTCCCCAGAACATATCCACCATATCGTGTGCCGTAACCTGCTGTGTTTCCTCATTCACGCTGCTGTCGTAGGCTTCCTGTCTACTCTTGCCGTATGCAGGGTGCGCCATTTCGTTCCACTCCTTAGTAGCCTTTGCGTAAGCATCTTTCAGCTCCTCAAGCGTATAGAGTGAGTCCTTGTTTTCCTCAATAAATTCAAGGTTCGGACGGCTCGACATCTTCTTTGCCGTAATGTTCTGACCTGTGAAACGCCAATCCTTATGCAGCACCTGTTGTTGGAATCGGCCGAACACTGCCTCAATGGTCTTTGATTCACCATTATATGGTTGTGTCGTTCTATGCACGTGGCAAAGCTTACTGAATAATCCGTCGGCATCCAGTTTCTTATGTCCGCCTTGGTTGTCGTGAACAATCTCGTAAGGCTTGTGCTTGCTTGTCTGAATGGCCATGCGATATGCGAGATATTGCGCCTCGTAATCCTCACTATCGCTGATGTGCCAACCAAGCATCACTTCACTCATCGCATCAATGACTACATAGACCTGCGTGGTGCGCACCTTGCCAGCATCATCCTTATAATATAGGTTCAGCTTCGTGCCATCACCATACCACAACGCATCACGTTTCGTTGGCAGTGCCGTCCGGTGCTTACGTCCGAACTTCTGTCGTGCTGCCTGCTCACCATGTACAGCATCATACCATAGTTGTTCAATCGCAGCACTGTTCAGCCATCGCTTCATACCGCTAAGGCTTTTCAGTGGCTTCCAGCCGTTTGCTTCTGCCTGGCGGTTTGCCTCTTCAAAGAGCTGCGCATCGGTGTAGACTGGAACCCTGCAACGCTTCAGTGCGATGAGTAGCTGTCCGAACTCGTCAGTAATCTTCTGCGTGTTCTTATTTCCAACCTTACCGCTGATAAGGCTCTTGTAGCCATCTGCCTTGAAAGCCTTAATCTTTGCCTTCAGTCGTGCTTCATTTTGTGGAAGGGTGTGCTGATACTCTTCGCGCATAGCTTCAGAACTCTGATAGATTACCTCCCAAGCTCCTGCAGTGCTGCCGTTCAGACTCTGACGAATAGCTCTACGCTGTGCCATCATCTTCAACAGTTCTTTCAGTACACTTGCATTAATGGTATACTCCTCAACAAGCTTATCTGTAAGATGTTCCTGCTTACCATTTTTCTCGTAAGTGAACCGCTCGAACCAGTCGCGTGCCTCTCCGTCAAGCCGTATGCGGTCACGCATCATGGCTTCCTTCATTCGCTGCTCCGGATCACCGTATCGTTCCATATACCGAGCCTTGTATTTCTGAGGAATGGAACTCCATGCGTAGAGTGCCTGACCGCCTTCGCCACCTCCACGGTGTACGCTGACAATATTTCCACGGCTCATATTCTGACGTAATGTAGCAGCTTTAATAACTGCATCACTACCTCCAGTCAGTTCCGCGTAGGTTACGCACAATATCTTGTTGAAATACTCCATTCCATTTCAATGTTATAGGCTCATCGCCCAACTCTGTATTCCGTCAAGCTCACTCACACCTGGGTTATCCCAACTACGCTGAAGCTCACCTTTCTTATATACAGCCACCAATCCAGTGCAGCGTGTGTCAGCCTCCAATAAAACATCGTGTGGAAAATACTGACGCATACATCCATCTGCAGAATGTATAGTTTCAATCTCAGGACCAATATTAAGCACTACACCACCTTTCTGCAGCGCAAGGTTCCTGATGCGCTTTGCTAAATCACTCTGACCACGCTTCTCGTCAAAGTTCAGCGCATACCATACCATAGTTCCTGTTACGTCGAAAGCCTGCTGCAGAAAATCCCGCGTCTCTTTCGTTACTTCAATTACTCTTTTGAATTCCATAATTATCTGTTATTACTTGTTTTCCTTGATTATATTTACTAACTTTACGACCTGTTAAAACTTTCACACTATGCAATTAGAACATAATATCCGCTACAAGGCACACTATTCTATCATTGTCGAAGCACTTGACCATCGCTTGTGCATTGATACCTATAACCGATTTAAATATCTGATAAGAGCTTTCAATACTCCATATCTGGGACAGTTCAGTACTTCTGAGTCAAAATCTGCACGGAAAGGAGACGTGCTCAAAAGAGAACTGCAAATCAATCACACGGCTTATGTTTCTGACATACTGCTGTTCAGGCAAGCATTGGATTATATCATGTCTGACTATCAATATCCAAACTCCCCTGTCAAAGTGTCATTCTACAGGGCTGAAGTTGTGTCTGAAGAAAGAACTTTCGAAGTTCTCTAACGCATCCGATATACCTTCATAGCAAATACATACCTTTGTTGTTGAGGGAATCTCTGTATCCATTTCTTTCAGAGCTTTTTCAGCATGTCTGATAACGTCTTTCATTGATTTCCTCAATGACTCTACGTCAAAATCCTCTAAAACGATTTTACCCTCAGCTTCGTCCGAACTTCCAAGTGGTCGTGTAAACGTCTGAAACTTTTTTGTTGCCATAATCCGTTATTTTAATTTGTTCTACATTTGCTAATCTCGCCTTTTTTTCGTATTTTTGGCGCGCTGTTAAAAACTTAACACGCTGCAAAGATAATACGTATTTCGCAAAACGCAAAATATTTTGATGCTTATTTTTCGCAAAACGCAAATTTATGACAAAAAAAGAGAGATTAGAGGCACTGATTGCCCATTACAGCGATGGTAAACCGACTCGGTTTGCCAAACATATAGGTGTCGCACCTTCGACTATAAGCACGTGGATAGCACGTGATACCTTTGATTATGATTTATTATTTGCAAAATGCGAAATGATTTCTCCTGAGTGGCTTCTCACAGGCAACGGTTCCATGCTCAAAACAGCATTGCAGGAAGCTATGGCAGTAGAACCAGTCCGCTCAGAATCCCCTAATAAAGGCGCACCTTACTATGATGTGGACTTCCTCGGAGGCTTCGACCTCACATTTAACGATCAGACTATCAACCCTGAATACAACATTGACTTCAAACCGTTCAATAAGCAGGGAGTTAGCTGGGTAAATATCACAGGGCATTCTATGGAGCCCAGGATTAATCACGGAGATATCATTGCAATTAAGGAATGTAGACTTGAGGACGTGCAATATGGTGAGATATATGCTGTCGTACTTGACACCATACGTACCGTTAAGATACTTCGTAAATCCAATAATCCAGATAGGATGCGCTATGTACCTATCAACGAGGATAACTACGACGAGCAGGAATACGACAATTCACGTATCCTCCGTATCTTTGAGGTGCTTGGTAACGTAAGTAGATTCATTTAAAAAATAATATATGATTGACCCAGAGAAGACCGAACTTGATGAGTTCTTGAAAGAATATACCAGAGCACGACGTAATGCAGTGTTCTTTATTGAGAACTATTGGAACAAGCTACATCCTGATAATCCCATCATACTCACAGATGATGAGAAGCAACTGCTTTATAAAAGATTTAGAATGGCTCCGTTAGTTCATGATATTGTAGCCTATACAAAACGCCTTGAAGAGCTGCGAGCAAAGGGCTACAAAGATTGGGAGATTGACGCATAACTATATTCAACTATAATACGTCTAATAACTTAAGTTTATATTATATGAAAGAGAAAAAGAAATGGAGTGAGAGGACTCCACAAGAAAAGAAAAAGGCAAGGCTTAATCTTACTATATTAGCGGTTATTGGCTTAATCGTAGTATCAGTATTGGTTGCAGGTGCATTTAGCGACTCGCCAGAACCACAAGAGAAGAAAGAACCTGTAGCTGTTGTTCACAATGATGTATTAGATGCTTCAGTACGCCAGGTAAAACAGTTCTTAAAAAAGAATCTGAACGATCCTGAAAGCTATGATGGTGTTGAATGGAGTCCTGTATCACAGAACCCACACACCAAATGGTTCATAGTACGTCATAAGTACCGTGCAAAGAATCAATATGGTGCAACACAGATCTACAACCAAATCTTTACACTTGACAGCCTGGGCACAGTTATAAGCATTTCTGATGTTGAATAAAACACTTAAGCTATAAGTATGTCTAATACTTTCGATAGTTTAAGTAGGTTTATATAATCCTAAATATTTTTATTAACTAAACTCTATTAACAATGAAAGATTTTAATGTAGATATTCTCAAAGAGAGAATTTCTACTCAGTATACAGACATGAAAGGTATAATTGCCATTGATGGACATAATTATAGTGACTTGTGGAATTTGTGCACTGATAATGGTGTTGATTTGGCAAAATGGTTCTTAGTTGGTTTGGAATGTTATGATTTCGAACCTCTCGGAAGACGTAATCTTCACGCAATGGCATACGTGATAAAAAGTGAAGATTTAGAAAAAAGACATGATGCAATAGCCAGTAGGTTGCAGGATACAGGTAAAGCTGAAATTCATATCAAGCATTTTACCGTTCCATATAGCCAAATGGCAAAATACATCAAGCGACTCCACATAGGGCTCGTTTCTGAAATATCAAGTAGTATCAGGAACGTTACATTTATAGATGATGACAATGAATAGCAATTCTATTTGAATTCGTTTTTGCAATCTGAAATAAACATTCTTATTATAGGTAACCAATCATCAAGGGCATCCGCACATTTCTCATGCAGATGTTCTTGCATAGTTGTCTCTGCGTATTTAAGCATAGACTCAAACCTATGTAATGCACCATTTGCACCCATAAGCGCAACCTCTCTTTCTACATATTCACTAAGCCCCTTATATTTCATATCTTGCTCTAAATTTATGCGTGAAAAGTGATGATCTGACTTCCACGCGCACACTTTTTAATGATTTCACACCACAAATATAAGCGAAATCCGCAATAAATCAGGCATTTCAAGAAGTTTTTTAATTTTATCTCATTGTACTATACCCCTCCTTATACGGAATAAATGGGGGGGGTAAATGATTAAAAATAGGGTCTATCCGCTTTTTTTCGTCTTTATTAGGGGGGTGAATGTGGTCAAAAACATATAAAAAGTGTCACCCCTAATGTCACCCCTCTTTACACATTTCGTTTTACACTGTCACTCCAATCGTCACCCCTAATGTCACTCCAAAGCCATTTTTGACCCTAAAAACACACCTTTACAACCCCATAAAATAAAGAAAACGGCTTTCAACCGTTCAAAAACGTATTAAAAGCCGTTCAACTATCGTTCAATCAGCGTTTTAGCTGTTTATACATACCCTTATTTTGTCACCTTTGAGCGTATAAGCTCACCAGCCCTAATACAAGCCTTTTTGTTCAGTACAACCCCTCCCTTGCTCAATCCTACACGCTCCAGCGAGCTTTGCTTAATACCTATCTCCTCAGCCGTCAGAAGGCTGTAAATCGCAGGAATTGAACCAAAGTAATAATTCTTCCTCCCTTTCATCAATTGTACGTGTATTACCTTTGTCATAGTTATCTCTTTTTACTTGCAAATATACAAAATAGTTACTATATACGATATTTTAACCATATAATATTTTACTAAATGCGTAAAATAAAAGGTAAGCTGTAAATAACCTACCTCATCAATTTATACATAAAACAACCCTGTCAAAGCTATTTGCTTCGCCTTTGTCGCCGTCAATACTCCTTATACTATTAAGTACCCACACTCAGGCTTAAAACGTCCCAAATCGCCCCATTTACCCTCCTATGTAACATTATTCTCTCAAACACCGTTCAAACGCTCGTCGAATGTAACGCAAATGTAACACGCTTGTAACATTTCGTTTTACGCTCCGTTCATTCTCTAATATTCGGTAACTCTCTGATTTATAAATAATTTAATCACGTCAACCCCGAGAGCGTATTTACACATTTCGTTTTACCCCCCTTATTTGAACTCAGTCCTTACAAACGCAAGAAAGCATTCATTATAAAGATCCAGACGTAACTTCATAGGAAGTTGTTCGTCCAATGTGTCTACAGACATTCTGACTTTGATATTATTAATCAATGTCCAAGCGCGGAATTTCTCAAACAAAGGATGACCAATAGCACAGCGAGGCTTTGAACGTTCAAGTGTACACTTTCCCACATTCCCTCGTTGCGAACGCAAAGGACGCTTATAAAAAATTGTACCAACATTTTTCTTCTCACTTATAAGGCGTTCATATAACTCGCTTTCTACTGACAGTCCTTGTTGGAACTTAAAGATGGTCTCTATCTCGTGCTGGAATTGTGAACGTATTGCACGGTAATCATTATTGTTGCGAACTCTTACACCTTCGTCTTCCAACTGGGCAAAAGCTGCACCAACTGTCAGTAAGTTATGCTCCTTCATATAGGTAGACAGGCCCTTTGAAAGTTTCTCTTCCGAAGCTTTCATTGCACCTGCTACATCTGGTATCTCATCTGTAGACGACGGTTTACTATTAGTTTCTTGCTGCGACAAAGTCTCTCCCTTACTACTCTTAAAGCCACGATGCTGTGCTATATGGTACAAAGCACGTCCAAGTTTATAACGTTCAATAGGCTGTTCAAAATCAAATTGGCGTGTTACAAGTTCTCGACGCAGTTGGTATGGACTGGAATAATCTGGTCTGCCATCGCCGTTAAAGTCCAAAAGTATCCATGCATTGAAATCCTTATCATCAATTGGATACTCTCTAAAAAGCCCTTTTCGTTTATCATAAGTACACCATCGCATTAATGACTCTGAACTCATCGGACAGAAACCGTGCTTAATGAGTAAATTTAATGTAGCCCACAATCTACGCCGTCTTACCTCATTCAACCCACGACTTCTTCTATGTGCAGAACGCTGTGCAGCCAAAGAATATTCACGTCCATTACTTTCTTTATTAACACTACTCCTGAAGATATCAGAAGAAAAGAACTCTAACTGCCATTGTAGATCATCTGAGAGGTCCAAGTTTCTAACTGCTGAACCAATAGAATTAGTACCAAGATCTAAGCCTAAAACTTTTTGTGTCATATTTTTAAGAATTTGTTTGTTTTATCAGAAATAAGTTGTATATTTGCACTCAGATACACAGTGAAGACTTTTCACAACAAGGCTATAAGCCGAAGATTTTCTTGTACCCTGCGGTCAACCGCAGGGTCTTTTTTATATCTTCTAACCCTACGCAGATTCTATTTAGGTTTTTAGTTGTAATTTAACTGCGCATAACTATCTATTATGCAAACTTATATATTTTTTTATAAAATTCCAAATAAACAATATAATTTATTCCTTTTGCTGCAGGATAATTACTTTTTGATAATAAACACCATCCTCACTAATTGCCCACTAAAATACCTTTTACATACTATCACAGGCTCTCCCATTATTGACAGATGCAATAATGATAAACGCATTAACAACGTGAAATGGAAAGGGATGTCATTTTATCATACCACAAAGATGGTATTTTTAGATGAAAAAGACTATTTGCAAGGATTTTTGTAATAATTACAAGGGATATTCTTTGCCGTTTACGGGGAATTATATATCTTTGCCGACGATTTCAAAATGAGGAGTGGAAGACTACTGTTAACGAAGTTCTAAAGACAAAAGGACAAGGGGATTAATGGATAACATTCTGAGTGAGAAAACGAGTTCATTATTAGGGTAATAGTGAGCCTATCATAGGGTAAGACCATATCCAGGATGGAAGAAATTTAAAATCATCGTAGAGTAAAACCTGCTCACAGTAATTAGAAAGCCTAATTAAAGTGATCAAAAGGCCTACTCATAATAGATGGGGAGCCTAATTAGAGTGATCAAAAGGCCTACTCATAATAGATGGGGAGTCTAATTAGAGTAAGTGAAGGGCCTACTTATCGTAAAAAAGAGGCTTAATTAGGGTAAGTGGAAGGCTTAAACATAGCAGATGGGAAATAAAAAAATAGTGGACAAAAAGCTAAGAACTGGCAGAGAGAAATATAAAAGAGTGTTTATTAAATTCATGATATAAATCAGTAACAGATTATGAGTAAAGTTAATTTATTATTAGACTTCGTTCTAAATACCGCAGCATCGCTGAAAGGTACAGGTATTCATTTAATACGTATAGCAATCTTCATCATCTTTGTATGGATTGGTGGGTTGAAGTTTTGGAACTATGAGGCAGAGGGTATTGTGCCATTCGTGGCAAACAGTCCGTTTATGAGCTTCTTCTACACAAAGAAGGCACCAGAGTATAAGGACTACAAGCTCAAAGAAGGCGAGTTTGACAAGGTCAAGCACGACTGGCATGAAGCCAACAACACCTACACCTTCTCTCATGGTTTAGGTATTGCCATTATGTCATTTGGCATTTTAACCTTATTAGGTATCTGGTTTCCAAAGATTGGTTTCGTTGGTTCAGGACTTGTCATTCTCATGACGTTTGGCACGTTGTCCTTCCTTGTCACGACTCCCGAAGTATGGGTACCCGACTTAGGAAGTGGCGAGCACGGGTTCCCGTTACTTACAGGTGCGGGTCGTCTGGTTATCAAGGATGTATGTATTCTGGCCGGAGCGGTCGTTGTCTTGGCCGATTGTGCACAACGAATTCTTAAAAAGAATAAGAGATAAAACGATTAAAACGACGAGGGGGATGTGGCGACACATCCCCTTTTTTCGTCTCACTCGTTAAATACTTCGGCAACTGTTCTGTTACTTTTATCACAGAAAGAATATTACACATTATACCGTCTCACCATGATATACAATATTAATGTATCGACCTATCTCCCTTCTCCGACCTACGCATATAACAGAAAGAACGTTTCCTCTGCCCATAAACTGAATATTTACGCCACGACAAGAGGGTCAGTCTTTCGCAAGATTGTCCTAAAATAATCCTTTCGTAACCATCTTTCTCTATCATACGGAGCCTCAACATCGTGTGTACAAATCCTCTACACAACATTTGAAAGCGGTAAAAAACACTCACAGATAAGCCTTTCAAGGGTTTATCCGACCACTCGAATAATGTTTCAAGCATCCCATTCCACATCTCGGAGAACACCTGTAAAACCATGAAAAAACATTACACAACATCGAGTAAAACACCCTCAACACAAGGGTATAACCTCCCCTACTATCAACATTATAACCATCAATGAATCAACACATTACAGACAGCATTCGAGAAGACGCCCTTCTTGCCTCAAGAAGGGCCTTCTCTGCATGCAAGAAGGGCATGTTCTCGAACGTAGAAGGGCCTCTTCTACCACCTTAAAGAGCATGTACTATGAATAAGAGGGGCGAAAAATATTGACAAGAGGAGAAGGTGGATGTGGGGACCTCCCCCAGCCCCTCCGAAGGAGGGGAG
>FLSH01012976.1_pt1 | contig 36577 bp, 48 predicted proteins | sample 1550441 | NCBI WGS metagenome assembly FLSH01 (sample SAMEA4031756, study PRJEB14383) | metagenome | biome: human; feature: oral; material: saliva | place: Philippines | collected 2014 | reverse complement strand
TGGCTGAAGGGCAAGACGGAGAGCATGGGCGCGGTGGGCATCGTCAACGCCGCCAGGAAGGCTATCGGCGTGCCCTACGTGTGGGGTGGCAGCTCTATTCCGCCGGGGCTGGACTGTTCCGGCCTCGTGTACTGGGCGGCGCACCAGATGGGTAGCTCGATTCCGCGCTTGACGGCGGCGGGCTACCAGGCTGGCTCCAGCGCGGGCAACGCCAGCGTCCCTGGCACGCTCCTGTACTGGGGTAATCCCGCTTGGCACGTCGCTATCTCGTCCGGTAACGGCATGATGGTGGAGGCCCCGAAGCCCGGCGCTTTCGTGCGCGAAACGGGAATCTGGGGATCCCCCACGGCGGGCACGTACAAGTTCGACAATGGCGGCTATCTCCAGCCCGGCCTGACCACTGTCCTGAACAAGACGGGCAAGCCGGAGCCGGTCTTTACGTCCGGTCAGTGGGACGCGCTCCAGAACCGCGCGGCTCAGGCTGGTGGGCCGGATACGCTGGTGGTCGTTGACGAGGACGGCCAGCTCATGGCCCGTATGCGCGTCGCAGCCAGGGGCGCGGTGAATGATGCGCTGGCTCCGGCTTCTCGCACGCGCGCCCGTGATCTCCTCGGCGCAGGCTTCTAACAGGAAGGGACGGTCAGCGTATGGCTACCGTATGGTCCGCTTCTAGCGGCTACATGTTCATTGGCATTAGCCTGGACTGGTCGGGCGACCCTGCCAGCGGGTCGGTCACGGTCACGGCGACCGTGACCGCCTGTTCGGACGGGTACGGCCACAATTGGACGAACAGGTGGCGCTGGTGGGGCTACTCGGGCGAAGGCTCCGAGGCCTTCAGCTTCTCCTCCGGCTACGGGCAGACGGTCTACAAGCAGCTGTCGCAGTGGAGCTTCAACGTCCCGCTGAAGTACGGGCAGGAAACCACCATTGGCATCGGCGCGAGCCTCGGGCCGATCTGGAACGGCGGCAACCCGGCGGTAGAGAACTACCTGACGTTGCCTGCACGTCCGGTCAATGTTCCGAACGCTCCGACGGTCGCCCACGCCACCCGCGTGAACGACTCCCAGATCACGGTTGACTGGATCGCGCCGCCCCAGGGCGAGGCCAACCCCATCGACAACTATGTGGTGGAACGTCGTGTTGACGAGTCCGCGGACTGGGAAGTTGTCGCTCCGGTCAAAAATGCGGTCTCGCTCGCCACCTTCAACGTGACCGCCGGGCATAAGTACACGTATCGCGTGAAGTCGGAGAACAGCGCGGGTGGCTCTGCTTATGCTGAGGCGGAGCCGGTGTACACGACCCCGCCCGCGCCGATCAACGTCCGCGCGGAGAAGAACGCGGACGGCGACATTCTGATCACGTGGGAGAATAAGGCCCCGTACACTCCGACCAGGTGGGATGTTTACGACGGTAACACGCTGATTGCGAAGGCCTCGATCAAGACCCATGAGGCCTTCCTGCTGCACCGCAACCCACGCCTCGACGTAACGCACCAATACCGCGTCGTCTGCGTCGGCGGCACCGTGGAGTCCCCGAAGTCGGCCCCGTCCAACGTCGTGCAGCTCCTGGCGCGCCCGAACGCGCCCGAGCCGACCTCGGACGGCGTGTATTTCCCGTCGGACGACCCGGTGATTCTGACCTGGCGGCATAATCCGACGGACTCCAGCCCGCAGACGCGCTACAGCCTCCAATACCTGAAGAAGGCCACTAACACGCCGGGGCCGACGTTCGACCGCCGCGACACCGCGCAGCAGGCGACGGTGGGCGTGCTCCAGGTCGGCACATACGAGTATTGGGTGAAGACCTGGGGCCTCCACGCGGATGCGTCTCCGGTGTCGCGTCGCGCGACGTTCTACGTCGAGCCGCGCCCCGTCGTGTCGATCCAGTCCCCCGCCCAGACGGTCAAAACGTCGTTCGTGGAGGTCGCCTGGTCGTATTCGTCGCAGGGTGGACCGGCGCAGTCGAGCGCCCGCGTCGAGCTATACCTTGGTGGCAACAATCTGGTGGAGACGCAGGAGGTGCGCGGCCCGCTGACTCGCGTCCGCCTGAACACCTACCTGGAGAATGGGCGCACTTACCGCGTGGTTGTGGTTGCGACGAACGCGCACGGCGTGCAGTCACGCGTCGTTAACCAGACGTTCGCGGTGGCTTACGAGAAGCCTCCGGCTCCTCGCGTGTACCCGGAGTGGGACGACCTGGCGGGCTGTGTGCGTGTGCGGGTGGTGAACCCGGCTCCGGAGGCTGGCAAGCCCGCCGCTGTGCGCAACCGCGTGGAACGCTCCGACGACGGCGGTAGGTCTTGGACGGTCATCACCGAGGACCTGCCCGTGTCCGGCCAGCTCCTCGACTACCAGTCGGTCAGTCACGGCGCGGCGGCCTACCGCGTGACCGCCACGTCGGCGCTACCCTCGTCGGCGGTCACCACGGAGGAGATCGTCCTGGAGTCGTGGGCCATGTGGATTGGTGGGGGCCAGAACTTCGGCTTCACCGTGCCCCTGCGGTGGGACCCTCTGCACTCGTGCAAGACGGGCCTCGCCAACCGCAAGCTGTACCGTTTCGCGGGCCGCGAGCGCGCCGTGGAGATGGCCGGGCGGCACCGGATGAAGACCCTGAGCCTGTCCGCGACCCTGTTTGATGAGGACTTCTGGATGATCCAGCGGCTGGAGGAGCTGTCCTACATGCCGGGGCCGTTCCTGTACCGCGACCCGATGGGCCGGAGGGTTTATTGTTCGGTCAGAGACTTCACCGCTGACCGGGCGCTGTCCGGCAAGTGGAGTGTTAAGCTGGAGGTCGAGGAGGTGGACCATGAGTGACGGGCTGGACCAGGTGGAAAACGCCATTGCCGGTGTGATCGCTGAGAAGCATCAGGGCCGGGCGCTGGCGGGTGCCTGGATCGTGGCCTGCGAGGTCCTCCCTACGGACGGGTCCAGCGACGAGGCGGCAATGTGGTTCCTGGAGGGCCGGGGTCCGCTGATCACCCGTCGCGGCCTGATCGAGCTGTCGAGGGACGCTCTCGTGTCTACGGTGAGGGAGATTGACGAGTGAGCGCTCTCGACACGCACCGGCAGGCGGACTACACGGTCACTCTCCTGGACTCCAAGGACCGTGTAGTCCGCCGTTTGGACGGCGTGACCGGCGGGTCCATCACCCTGAGCAACTCCACGCGCCTGCGCGCATCCGGGAGCCTGCACCTCACGGAGGCGTGCGGGCCTATCGACTGGATGACTCAGCGCGTCCGCGTCGACTACGCCACCTCCGGCCAGTCGTGGGGCCTCGGTGTCTTCCTCCTGTCCGCGCCCACCCGCTCCTACGGTGAGGCGGGGTCCACCTGGGACGTTGATCTATCGTCCCCGCTGGCCCTCCCGGATGCCGACTGTGTAGACCGCACGTATGTGGTGAAGGCTGGGTCCAACCTGGTCGACGTGGCGGCGGGGCTGCTGCGCGACACCGGCCTGGAGCGCCTGTCCATCACCCCATCGACGGCCACCGCGTCCTCGGACATCGTGTACGATCCGGGCAAGTCCAAGCTGACTATCGCCAATGAGCTGCTGAGCGCGGCGGGCTACTGGTCGGCACACCCGGATGGTGAGGGTCAGGTCCACCTGGACCCCTACGTGCGTCCGGCGGCGCGCGGGGTCGCCTATGACTTCCGGGAGGGCGCGAGGGCTATCCACCTGCCTGAGTGGGAGCGTGAGCTGGACGCGGCCTCCGTGCCCAACAAGGTGGTCCTGGTGAGCGAGGGTAGCCAGGATAAGGCCGCGCTGGTGGGTGTGGCGACCAACGAGGACCCGGCCAGCGTCTATTCCTTCCAGGCGCGTGGCCGGTGGATTGTCGAGACACAGACCGGCGTGGAGGCCGCTAATCAAGAGTCTATCGACTCTCAGGCGCGCCGCCGCCTCATCGACGTGTCCACGCCCTCCGCGTCGATCACGATCCAGCACATGCCAGTGCCCCTCCAGCCCAACCAGGTGGCGGGCTTCTCCAGCCAGGGGCACACGGCGCAAGGCGTGGTCAAGGAGATCGAGTACACGCTGGACTCGACCGCGCTCGTGAAAACCAAGCTCCTGGAGGTGACCGACCTATGACCACCCTCGACTACCTCATGAACGTTGTCGCGGGCCTTCGCTCGCGCCTCGACCTCGCTCCCGTCTTCCGGTGGGCCGTCGTGGTCGGCACCGATCCGCTGCGCGTGCAACTCGACGGCGACGCGACCCCGCTCGCAGCCGACCCGATCAACTTCGCGGGCGACCTGAAGGCAGGCCGCCGCGTCTGGACGGTCAGCGTCAACCGCCGCCTGTACCTGTTGGGCACGGTGCGGGAGACGCAGACGGGCGACGGCGGGTCTTCCGCCCCGGTGGGCACCGTCGTGGCTTACGCGGGGGTGAAGGCTCCCGCCGGGTGGCTCCTGTGCGACGGGTCCACCTTCAAGAAGGCCCAGTATCCGGCGCTCGCGGCGGTCCTCGGCGCGACAGGGACCGGCGCGGACTTCGCCGTCCCTGACCTTCGCGGGCGGTTCCTCATGGGCACGTCGGCCACCCACCCGCGAGCGCAGACGGGCGGCGAGGAGACCCACACCCTGACCACGGCGGAGATGCCGTTCCACAACCACAAGGTGATCGGCCAGGGCTACGACAGCTCGTGGTTCGGCGGCGTGGGTATCTGGCGGTCAGATGCAGGCTCGGGCGGCAAGTGGACTATCGCGGCGGGGTCCGGATCGGGCCAGCTCGGCTACCTGGACGCGGCGGCTACGGGCGGCAACCAGCCGCACAACAACCTCCCGCCGTTCTATGCGGTGGGCTACATTATCAAGGCATGATGAGAGAGGTACATATCATGGCTGCACCGAGCACGGCGCTGATCGCCGCGACGCGAGATCAGACGCTGAAGGACAGGGCGGTGGCACTCGCTGCCACCCTGGGGATGACCGAGAACGAGGTGGAGGCGGCGTGGCGTAGCCTGATCGTCACGAACGCGGACAACACCGGCAAGATGACCATTGCCGACGTGTACGCTTACGCGCTGGAGGTGCGTCGTCAGGAGCTGGCGAAGCTGCCTCCCGAGGTGGGCGCGAACCTCGCGGCGGTCACCGACGAACACCTGCTGTTTGCCCTCCGGCAAGCACTGAAGGACAAGAAGGAGAACTGACAACATGCCAGACATTGACGCATTTGCGTATGACATGCAGTGGTGGTGCCAGTATGGCGACCTGGGTTATGACCAGTGGAACCGATGGGACCTCCGCGTGGGCGGCGAGACGGATTGCTCGGCGCTCGTGATCGGCGTGCTGAAGGCACGCGGTTTCGACACCGGCAACGCGACGTACACGGGCAATATGGCCCGTGAGCTGACCGCTCGCGGCTGGGACATGCTCGACCCGGACGTGGACCTGGAGCGCGGAGACATTCTGCTGAACCACGCCAACCACGTGGCCGTCTACCTGGGTGGCGGTCTGCTGGCTCAGGCCTCGATTGACGAGCGCGGCGAGATCGCGGGCGGCCAGGCGGGCGACCAGGCCAACGAGACCAACGTCAAGGCCTACTACGATTACCCGTGGGACTGCGTGCTGCGTTACACGGGGTCGGATACGGGCGGCGTGTCCACCTACGGCCACGGCACCGGCTACAACGCGAACGGCTACGGTGAGGACTACGTGCGCGAGGTCCAGCAGCAGCTCCTGGCTCGCGGCTACGACCTGGGCGAGGACGGCGCGGACGGCATCCTGGGCGAACAGACCTACAACGCCATTAAGGCCTTCCAGGAGGCTAACGGCGGCCTGGAGATCGACGGTATTCCCGGTCCCCAGACGCTGGCGGCGCTGCGCGGCGCGAGCATCGTCCCCGCCCCGGCCCACCAGCCCGCAGTTGACGGCTACTGGGGTGACGCGACGACTCGCCTACTCCAGGGTGTCCTGGGCACGACTGTGGACGGCATCGTGTCGTCCCAGGCGGCGGTGAACCGCGACGCGCTTCCCGGCTGCACGACCGGCTGGGAGTTTGTGCCCACCGAGGTCGCGGAAGGATCCCTCCTCATCGAGGCCATGCAGACGGCCCTCGGCGTGGAGGCTGACGGCCTCATGGGGCCGGATACGGCGAACGCACTCGCCGCACGGTACGGACTGGAAGGCGACGGGTGCCTGGATGCCCCGTCTCCGACGGTCGAAGCAATGCAGCAGGCGCTGTTGAATGGAGGATGGTAATCATGGGCGCACCGAAGCACGCTCTCACGACTGATCGCACCCGCTGGGCGGCGCTCACCCCCGCCCGCCGCAAGGCCCTGTATGGCATTGTCGCGGCGCTCCTGGCGCTCGGCATGGCCTACGGGTACGTCACGCCGGAGCAGTCCACGCACTGGCTCGACGTGGCGGACAAGGCCCTGGGTCTGATCGCCCTCGTGATCGCCGCGTCTCACACGGGTGGGGTCTACGAGGCCCCGATCTACGGTGAGCGCGACGGGGAGGACTCGCCCCAGTGAGTCCCGGCGAGGTCGTAGCGGTCATCAGTGCCTCCGGAGTTGCTTTCGGCGGCCTGGTGACGGCTGTGTCCGTCCTTGCTGGCATCAAGTGGGGACGAGAGAAGGCTAAGGCGGAGGCGCTCCTGGTCCGGGAGCAGGTCGGCAAGGCTCGCGCTGAGCGTGAGCAGGCCGAAACATCAGCTGCGCTGGAGGCTATCGCTGGGAAGATCGACCAGCGTCTGGACGCGCTGGAGGCCTCGCTGTCCGAAGTCCATCACGAGGTGACCCCGAATCATGGGGGCAGCATCAAGGACGCGGTGCGCCGTATCGAGCAGAACCAGGAGGGTTTCCGCTCGACGTTGGACGCGCACGGTCAGGTGCTCGCCTCCCATGGTCAGGTGCTCACCAATATCACCGAACGCCAGGACCGCGATATGCGTGACCTGGGCACTCGGATCGACAACCTTCAGGAGACGGCGTGGGCGGAGCACGAGGCGCTCCGGGATACGCTCTCGACCATAGGAGCGTCGTCATGACTGCTTTCATTGAGGGGTCGGTTCAGACCCCCACCGGGCGTATCGTCCCCATGACGATCCATGCGAAGCCCATCCCCGAGCCGGGCAAGCTAGCTGACGGGAACGTGCTTGTCGCGGGTAATCTCGCGGCGGGTGTTCGCGCGCCGATCCACGCCAGCCTGCACCCGGGGCGGTACCGCCTCCGCGTGTTCACTCCGGCTGGCCTGCTGGCTGAGCGTGAGATGGACCTGGCGGAGGGCCAGCACGTGACTATCGCGGAGCTGTTGGAGCCGACCACGGTCCCAGCGTCGCCTGCTGTTGAGCCTGATCCGCGAGCGCAGCCGGGCGTAACGCCACCCGCCCCGGCGGGGCCTGAGCCGCCTCCGCACCCGGAAGGCTGGGACGAGCTGTAGGCACACACGACGAGGCCCCTCCGACCGATCGGTTGGAGGGGCCTCGTCGTGTCCTGACCCTAGAAGGGGCGGGGGCCCGGGTATGCGTCCCGGTCGTGGCGCTCCACTGCCCGGTTCCACTCGCTGCGGTACAGCTCCCAGGCGTTGCGGAGGAGCCATGCGAGCAGATCCAGGCTACGCTCAATGCTGCGCTCGCGGCTCAGCACCTCGTCGCACAGCTCCTCGAGGTGGAGCTGCACTAGCTTAATGAGCTGCTCGTCCGGGCATCCGTCGGCGGGCATGGGCTTCAGGTCGGCGCATCGTTCGATCACCTGGGCGGCGGCTGCGGTGTCGTAGTTTGCGCCGGTCTCGTAGTCGAGGTCGCCCATGCGGGCGGGGCGGGCGACGAGGGCCGGGGCGTGCGCGGTGTAGGAGCCGACGATGTTACGCCACGTCCAACCGACGTACAAAGCCAGGTAGTTCACGAGGTCCATCCTCGTGTCTAGTTCGGTGTCTCCCGCGCCGGGCGCGCCCAGGCGGTCGACCTTGCGGGCGACGTTCGGGACGATGGAGAAGGCCTCGCCTCGCTTACGCCAGGAGATGCCGTAGACGGCGGCTTTCTCAGAGGCGACGCGCAGGAGGAGGTCCTGGGGGCTGTTGCCATAGTCCATGATGGTTGGTCCTTTCGGGTGGTCAGTTTTCGGAGTCCGCGGGCTGAAGGCCGTCGAGGAGGTCCTGTGGATTGCCGGTGATGAGGTAGGAGGACATGCCAGCCCGCATACCGTCGGAGGCGTTCAGCGCGTCCTCGAGGTCCTGGAGGGCCTTCTCATTCACGCCGGGCATGTCCGGGTTGGCCTGGGTAAGGCGAACAAGGACCTGCGTCCGGCACCCATTGTTAATGCTCGGGGTCATCGGCTCGTACCCGTACAGTTCGATGACGGCTAGGAGACGCTCGTGGTAGTGGCTCTCGTCGGCGGGGATGTCGAAGACCAGGGTCTCCTCGAGGCCGGAGCCTTCCCGCGCGATCCGCTCGATGGCCCCGTTAACGGTCACGTCGATGATCCCCCGGTCGACGGCGCAGAGGTCCGGGAACATGTTTGCGACGGCGTAGCCGACGTTCATGTCTTGGTGGAGGACGGCGACCCCCAGATACACGGTTTCCGCGTAGGCGGCGCGGCGGATGAGGTCGGTCAGGTTTCGGCGGTCGTGGACGTCGATCTGTCGTGAGGTCATTGGTCTTGGTCCTTTCAGAGGGTGTTCGGGTCGACGGGGCGTGCGGAGAGGTTGAACGTTACGTGCATGTGGCCGTCGTGGGGCTGAAGCTCGTAGGTGATGAGCTTGCCGTTGTGCTCGTTGCTCAGGGGCAGGCGGACGAAGCAGCTCGTTTCGCGGCGGATGGTGATCAGGTTGTCCAGGCGGGCGGCGGCAAGCTCGCGCTCGTGGAGGGTGAGGCCGACCGGAAGGCTGGCGAGGTACTCGCCGGTCACCTCGTCGTTAGGGACGGTGACGCTGCCCCGCTGGATCGGGATCGCCTTCAGGGCGAAGGCGAAGGCCTCGAGGGCATCCCTGAGCTGGTCCAGGCCGTCCTGGAGCTGGTCGGTGAAGTTCATGGGTCTTGGTCCTTTCTCAGTTTCCAAGCTGCTGGTTGATGCGGGCGATGTCGCGCGCGCCCTGCACCTGGAGGCGAATCGCGTTGAGGTCGCTCAGGCTGGCCTCGGAGATGCTGTAGGCGTAGAGGATGCCTTCGGCCAGAACGTGGATGATCTGCCAGCCGGGCGCGCCATCGACGGTGCGGTGGTCGATGCTGATCTGGTCGATCTTCTCAGCGGGGATGAGGCCGAACTTGCCGGGCACCCCGAGCTTGTGATTACGCGTCCAGTAAATGAGCTTGCCGGTGTTGTCGTTGACGGGGACCTCGATCTTGCTGTTTGCCATGATGGTGTCCTTTCGGGTGTTGGGCGGGAGGCCCCACCACCCGGTGGGGCCTCCCTGGTGTGGGTTAGCGGTTCGCCTTGGGGAGGCGGTCGCGGTTGGCCGGGTGGTTCATCCACTCGGCGACGATGGTCAGGGCGCGGTCGTAACTGATCGTGTCCCGTTCGGTGACCTCGAGGAGGCGGTTCCCGTCCTCGGCCTTGAGGATGAGGCGGTAGCCGGTGCCCTTGGTGTAGGTGACGGAGATGTTGCCGACGAAGAAGCGGCCCCGGCTGATGGCCTCGAATCGCTCCGCGAAGATCGCGCCGGTGAAGTGCTTGGCGGGGTTGCCGGTGACGCGCTCGAGGTGGAGGTTGGTGTGGTCCCAGGTGGTGCGGAAGTTGGTCATGTCTTGGTCCTTTCAGCGTGGGTCACCGTTTCTCGGTGACGTGTTTAAGTATAGCGCACCCGGCGCGGGGTGTGCAAGCGCTACTTCGTAGTTTCCGCGAGCGCGTAGCGCTGCAACACCGCGAGCGCCTCCTGCGCGTCCTTCACCAGCTTACCAACCACGGCGTGATCCCTGAAGCTGTAGCAGACGGTCGCCATGTAGAGGTCGGTCATGGCTCCGAAGGTCACGTTCTCGATGTCGGTCAGGCGGGCGAGGCGACGAGCCTCCCACACCTCGAGCATCTTCTGGGTCTCGCGGCGCTCCTCGACGCGGCGGACGGCCTCCTCACGGTAGGCGACGTTGCTCCAGTCGGTCTTCTCGGAGCGGACGCGGGTCTCCTCGTCGGCAAGCTCGCGCATGGTGTCCAGATCGACGGCGATAACGGTACGGGGCATGATGGGTCCTTTCGGGGGTCAGGGTCACCGGGGCGGTGACATGAGTCAGTATAGCGCACCCGGTGGCCCCATGCAAGCGCTAATCCTTCCGATAGCGATTACACACGTAGCCCGCCGCCTCCAGGGGCAGGCCCTCCGACCAGTCCAGCGGGCGGACCATCACGTCATGCACCGCCTGCACCGTCGAGCCGGGCGCGGCCTCCACGATCACCTCGTCATGGACGTGGCCGACTACCTGGTGGCCTTCCTCGTCCAGGCGCACAAGGGCCGCGCCCAGCACGTCGCGGGCGACCGCCTGAGTGATGTTCTCCACGAGCCGCCCGCCGTAGGTGTCCGTGCGCCACCGCTGCCTCGGGTCCTGGAAGGACAGGCGACCGTCCCTCGATGCGCGCACCTGGTGGTAGACGACGGCGCGACCGGACGGCAGGCGCACCAGTCGATCCGACCCGCTGGCCTCCACCCGGATGTGCTCGCCTGCCTGCCCGCCGTAGTAGAACGCGCGCTCCACACGGCCCCACAAGCGAACGATATTCCGGTTAGCGGCTCGCCATTGGTCGACAATCCGCTGGAGGACAGTCTCATCACCGAGCGCCGCGCCGCCCATAGCCTGGAGCGACCCCACACCGCCGTTATAGCCGAGGGCAAGGACGGCCACCTTGCCCTCCTTGCGACCCATACCACCGCCCATACGGTTGGCCGTCTCGACGTAGATGTCACGGCCATTGGCGAAGGCCTCCAGCGCCCACTCCTCGCCTGCGAGCCAGGCGACCACGCGCGCCTCAATCGCGCTGTAATCGCACACCGTGAACGGACCCACCAGCATGGGACGGACGAGGGCCTTCAGCGTGTGCGGGTCGGCCCCGAGGCCCAGGCGCAGGTCCAGGAGAGCCGCGTCCTGCTCCACCTCCGACGAGAAGCCAGCGCGGGGCATGTTCTGGAACTGGAGGCCGCGCCCCGCCCACCGTCCCGTGTGCGCGCCGAAGAACCTGAAGCCGCCGCGCAGCCGCCCGTCCGGGCTGGCCGCGTCCAGGGCCACCTGGAACTTCTTGTGCGCGGTCAGTGCCATGCCCTGGCGCAGCTCTAGGACGCGCCGCTGATCGGCGGTCAGATCGTCGCGCGCCAACGCGGCGCGCACCGTGTCCGCCTTCAGGTCAGGCACGAGGCCACCGAACCAGGCGAGGAGTTGAGAGGGAGAGTTTGGGTTCTCCACGCCTGTGATAGCGCGTGCCTCGGCTTTGGCCTCCTCGGTGTTCGCGCTCGCGGCCTCGACGGCGTGCGCCGCCAGCTCCAGGTCCACGGTAATGCCCCGGTCGTTGACCTTCTGGTCAGCGATCCACACCTGGCGCTCCTGCTCGGTCGGCCACGCCCCATGCTTTGCCAGGAGGCGCTTGTGCATGTCTCGCATCGTGTCCACGTCCTGACGGCAGTATTCCACGAACGCCGCCCACTTCTCCGGGTGATCCTCGGGGAGACGGCGCTTGCCGTTGCGGCCTGGCTGGCCGAACCAACGGATCAGGTCCTTGCCCGCGCCGTCCTTCGGCTCGGCCCCGAGCGCCTTCGCGCCGTCCTCCAGGGACTGCGGGTATCCCCACTCGGCCATGAGCGCCATCGTGTCCTCCCAGGCTTCAGGCGGGAGGTAGTGGCCGACCGGGAGGGCCGCGAGACGGGAGAGGCAAACGCGCTCGAACCGCGCGTTGTGGGCGACGCGAACGACGACGTTGGAGCCGTCGAGCAGGTGGGGAATAGCGGCGATCTCCTCGTGACCAATAGCCACCTGGGTAGGCTCGTCGTCGATGGCCCACGCGGCCATAAGGACGAGAAACTCCGGGTCCTCGGAGTACCTGTAGACCCCACGCTTAATGTCAGTGGTCGAATAGGTCTCAATGTCGATGTAGAGGGCTGTCATTTCTGCCCCTTCCGGCTGCGGGCCTCCGTGTGCTCGTCAAGGATCTCCGAGACGAGGGCGGCGAGGCGGGAGAGCAGGAGGGCGATCACAAAGGCGACGGAGGCGACGCACAGGAGCGGGAAGGCGACCACCAAGGCGGCGACGGTGATCAGAGTGCCGATGAACTGCGCCCAGTCGATCTGGAGCTGCTTCATTTCCGGCCCTCCCGGTCTCGCCAGAGGCCCTGCAGCCAGTGGTCCTCCAGGCGCGCGTCGACAACGCACCCGGCCAGGGCGGCGACGCACAGAAGCGGGAAGGTGACCGGCCACGGCTGGCGCGGCATGGCGAACATTGCGACGATGGCACCGACCAGGCAACCGATCGTGATCAGGGCGGCGGCGAACTGCGCCCAGTCGATCTGGTACTTCTTCACAGTTCCTCGCCTCCCTCGAGGACGCGGGCGGCATACCAGCGGGCGCGCAGCTTCTTCACCGCGCGGCGGTTACGCACCGAGGAGACGGTGCGTCCGAGCTTGTGGGCGATCTCCGAGATCGACCGGGAGTAGTCCCCGGCCACGTCGTCCTCCCAGGCCTCCCAGGGGCGGTGTGAGCGGGTGGCGGCCTCCATGCTGGCCTTCTGGGCGGCGCGCTGCGCCTCCCGGTGAGCGGGGGTCAGGTCGGCGATGCGGGACTTCTTGCGACCGTACTCGCGGTTCGCAGCGCGGCACAGGTCGCACCGGCACCCGGCGACGTAGGTGGAACGCAGTCCATGGGTTCGGGGCATGGGTCTTGGTCCTTTCAGGTCAGGGGTCACCCGTGCGGTGACAAAACCAGCATAGCACACCCAAGCGCTACCGTGCAACGCGGGCGCACAAAAAGACCCCGCAACCACCAGGACCAAGGCGGTGGTTGCGGGGTCGGGACCCATCAGGGCCTATTTTACAGCAGATCGTCCTCGTCGTCCTCCAGAACGTCGAAGTCATCTTCAGCACGGGACGCGCCGCCGCCCAGCATCTCGCCGTCGCGGACCTTCTGCACGTTCTCCAGGCCGAAGGTCACGCCACGGTTGCCGTTGGTGTTGTAGCAGTACGCGGACATGGACACGCGGGCGAAGATGCCCGAGTACACCTCGGTGCTGTCCAGAATCGGGTTCAGGTCGCGGTCCACCACGCCCGGGCGGCGCTTCGCGCTGACGTTCATGAAGTAGCACCCCTCCAGCTCCGGGTTGCGCTCGAGGTCCGCGTCCTCGTCGCCGTCGTGGAGCGTGGACTTCAGGTTCTTCGGCACCTTGCCACCGAACTTGCCCTTCTGCTCCTCGATAGCGGCGGCCTGCGCGGCCTTGATCGCGGCCAGCGTACGCTTCGCCGTCTTGGGGATGATGAGCATGCACGAGAACTTGGGGTCCTGATCCGAGGAGGCCGTGTAAGGCTCCAGCAGGTGAACGTATCCGAGGCGAATGTCCTCATCGGCGCGGGTGACAACCTTACGGGGGTTAGCCATTGTAATCATCTTCTTTCGTGAGATCGTGAATCGGTGAGCGTGCCGGGGCCGAGGCTCAAGGCCCCGGCACACCCTTAGTATAGCGCTTTATTGGACTCGTGTCTACCCGAAGTCCGCCGCAGCGCTCGAAGCGGCAGTAAGAGGCGGGCGAGGATCGGTCTCGCCAACCAGGGAGGGCTTGCCCTCCTTCTTGGTGATGTAGTCACCGATCAGCTCAGGCAGATCGGCCTTGCCCACCAGCTTCTCCAGCTTGCCCAGGGGCAGGACCTTAAATTCAGCCACCTGCTCGGGCTGGTATCCCGCGTCGATCAGCGTCTGGATCGCGGCGGGCGCGTCCGTGATCACGCGCCGCCCACGGCCCGCCACCACCTTGAAGCCGGGGATGTCTCGGCCCTCGGTGTAAATGCGGTCGAAGGCCACGCCCTCGAGGGCATCACACCAGTGGCGGATCTGGGCGACGCGTTCCAGCTCCGCGCCCACCTCCTCGTCGTCCAGGAGGTCAGGGTCTCCGAAGTCGCGGGCCACCAGGAAGTCACGGCGGGCGCGGCACTCCCCGGCGACCGGGCAGAAACGACACGCCGCCTCGCCGGGACCGAAGTCACCCGCCCCGTCCTCGACCTTCCGGACGGCGGGCAACACCACGGTGTCGCGCCACTCGACCAGCTCCGCGACGGTGAGCGTCTCGGAGGAGACGCTCCCCAGGCGCGGCTGAACGATGGTCACGCTGACCTCTTCGATGCTGCCCAGGAGGTCCCCGAACTCGTTCATGGCCCCGAGGCCGTAGAGCCTGAGCTGTGGGTTGCCGACCGCGTTCACGGGCACGCCCTGACCGTACTTGAGGTCGAGGACGTGGACGAGGCGAGGCGAGACCACCACCGCGTCGCCAGTGCCCCACACGCCGGGCACCCCGGTGTCCATCCGCTGCTCCAGAAGCAGAACCGAGTGAGGCTCGGAGTCGAGCGCGGCGCGCACCTGATCGACGTACTTACCCACGTGGCACTCCATGTCGCGGCGGTCGTACGCGTCCGCGTACTTCGCGTCCCAATGGGCGATCGCGTGATCTCGGCGGGCCTCGTCGTGGTCGATCAGCTCAAAGCGGGCGTAGATTTCCGCGAGCGCGTGCGCCGCCGTTCCTTCCGCCGCGTAGGGTGTTTCGGGCGGGGTGGGTGCCGCCGCCGCGAGCGGCACGCTGGCGGGGCAAGATAGCCAGCGTGCCGCGCTCGACGGCCCCAGGTTTGCGTGACCCTTGGGAGGCATTGGTCAGGCCTCCGGGAGAGCGTCGAGGAAGGCGCGAACGTCGTCGCCCGCGAGCGCGGAGACGCGGCGCGCGCCCACCGCCTCCAGCGCGGCCTTCACGGCCTCGGCCCCGCCCTCGGTTGCCAGGAGCGCGGTTGCGCGCTCGATGGCCTGCGCCTTCAGCGCCTCCTCGTTGGGCGCGTCTGCGTCGTTGAGGGTCGCGCCGCCGGTCTCGTCAGCCACCGGCTCAGGCTCAGGGGTCGGCTCCGGCTCGGGAGCAGGGTCGGCCTTCTTCGGGGTGGCCTTCTTGGCGGCGGGCTTCTTCGCCGTCTTCTTGGGCTTGTCCTCCGCCTCGACCGGGGCGGCGGGCGCTGCCTTGTCGACCTCGACGGTGATCGGCGCGGGGACGGTGCGCTGCGCCGCCAGGAGGCCCGCCAGCCACTGCACCTCCTCCACGGTCGCGCCCTGCACGTCGAGAGTGATGTTGATTTCCATGATCTGTTCTCCTTGGTGATCGTTGATCGGTTAGATGAGTGACTCGGGCGAGTCGCTCACGTCGGTGGTGTCCTCGACCAGCCGCATGAAGAAACGCTGCGGGCCGTAGAACGGCAGGCGCAAAGCCTTCGGGGACGGGCCAAACCAGCCGGGCAGCTGCTTCAGCTTATTGGTGATCTGAAGGATGTCTACGCGCGAGTGTTTGCCACGCTCGCGGCCTAGCGCTATCTCCCAGATTTCCAGTGAGCACACCATTTCAATTGGGTGTGTACCGCTCACTATACCCTGTTCCTCGTCCTGTAGCCAACTGATACGCTCGTCCGGGGACATGTCCGCCCAGTTCTCGGGGACGAGGGTGTCCAGGTAGGACTGGATGAGGCCAGCCAGGCTGTCCTCCTCGGTCGCCATCGAGCGGATGGTCTCGGCCATAGCCTCGCCGTCGTCGTCCAGGAACAACGCCGGGTTACGGTCCTCGTCCGCGTAGGTGACCAGGCTTTCCTTGTACACGTGGACGGCCTCTGCCCACACCTGATCGACGTAGGCGCTCGTGTACTTACCGAAGTCCAGCTTTTCGGCCACCTCGACGATCAGGAAACGGCGGTTACCCTCCTGGCTCCGCAGGAAGACGGCATCATTGGTGGTTCCCCAGATAACCTGCGCGCGAGGCACGTCCACCGACTCCCGCGCGTAGGGCAGGCGAGCAGTGTCGTGCGTCAGCGTAATGAACTGCTTCAGCGCCTCCGCGTCCGCCTTCTTCATGGCGAAACCCTCGTCAGCGACGACGATCCAGGAGCGCATCATAGCCATGATGGTGTCTCGCAGCCCACCGTTCTCGATGGGGCCAAGGGTGCAGGTCCAGCCGCGCGCCATACGCTCAATGAACCAGGACTTGCCCAGGCCCTGCCGCCCGGTCAGGATCAGGCAGTTATCCACCTTGACCCCAGGGTCGAGGGCACGGGCCACGGCCTGCACCGCCACTAGACGGGCCACCCGCCGCGTGTACGCATCCGCCGCACCGGGCAGGTATGTTTCGATCCGGCTCACGCCATCCCACTCCAGGCCCTCCAGGTACTCGCGCACCGGGTGGAAAGCGTGATCCTGAGCCACCATGTCGATCACGCCGCGTAGCTGTTCCTGGGCGGGCCGGGGCATGTTGTAGGCCCGCTGAAGGTGGGCGCTGATCTGGGCGAAGTCGGCGCTGGTGAGAACGTCGGTCTTGCCGGGCGTGACCTTCCTCCACGGGAAGTCACGACGCGCCACAGTGTTCATCGTCATGTCGTTTCGAGCCAGGCCGCGCAGCACGGGGTCATGCTTCATGAGGAGGTCCCAGTTGTGAACATCGTCAAGGGGCTTGCCTGTCTTGGGGTGCAGGTGGAACTCTAGGACCCACTCGGGGAGGCCGCGAGCGCCGTCCTCGTCTCCGTCGACGTCCGCGAAGTCGGCGGCGACCAGCTCCGTGACGATCTCCGGACGTGCCGCGAACTCGCGCATGGCCCGCTGGATAGAGGGGCGATCCGCCGGGGCCGTGGACTGGGGGACACCCGCCGCCCGGTCCTCCCCGCCGTAGACGTGCAGGGCCACGAGGTCGAACATGCTGAGTGCCCGCCCGTATGCCGGGTCGCTCGCGTGGTTGGAGAACACGTAGCCGTCCGGGTAGACGATCACGCCGCCTTCGCTTTCGGCGGGCGTGTAGTGCCACCTGTTCGGCTCGCCGTCCACCGGGTCATACGGGAGGTGGAAGGTTTCGACGGCGCGCGCCATGTCGTACACGCGATTAAACGCCCCGGCCACGCCGGGCAGTTCCTTGGGGTCGCGCTTCGGCCCCGTCTTGTGGTCCGGCGTAGCCTGGAGGCCCCCGAAGTCGCGCAGGAGGCCATGCGCGGTCGCCGTCTCCCCTGCGCACTCCACCACCTCGTACTCGTCCGGGTTGGCCGTCGCGGGCCAGAACATGAGGCGCTCCGGCTGCGTGCTGCCAGGGTCAAACTGGGCTTCGCCCAGCGCCTCGATGAGTCCGCGGGCTACCCGAGGGTACTCCTCCTCGCTCAATCCGGGTCCCATGATCGGAAAGATCACGCGGTAACGCGGGTGGGCGCGCGTGTGGCTGTAGGTGGAATGGACAAGGGCGCGAAGTCCGAGGCCCGCGACGACGGCGGGCAGGGTCTCGGAGGCCGCGTCCGCGTCCAACGTCACCGCGCTACGGTACTCGACTTGCCCCTTCCGGCGGGCGGTGCCCTTCAGGCGACCAGCGACGTACCCGCCGCAGTCCTTCACGGCCTCCGGGTTGTGGGCGCGATCCACGAGGCGCTCCCACGTCAGCGTGGCGGCCTCCCACCTGCGCGACGACACCGACGGGGCAACCGACAGGTCAAGGGTGAGATCGGCGGAAGTCTTGGTGCTCATCTGTGTGGGTCCTTCCTTGTTAGATGAGGCTTTCGAGGTGCTCCATGAGCGCGGCCTGGACACCGGCCTTGCCGTCGAGCACTCGGAGGATGTTCGAGTCAAGCGTACCGCGTGACTCGATCACGTGGACGACGACGGGGTGGGTCTGCCCCTGCCTTTGGAGGCGCTTATTGGCCTGCTGCCACTGCTCCAGCGACCAGGGGAGAGAAGTCCACACGATGGTGTGCCCACCGTGCTGGAGGTTGAGGCCGTGCCCGGCGCTGGCCGGGTGGGCCAGCAGAATCGGGATACGCCCCGCGTTCCAGCGCTTCACCGCTCCAGACTCGCTCACATGGACGGACTCAGGGAATCGCTCCTGGATCATCTCCCGTTCGGCCTGGAATCGGTAGAAGACGAGGACGGGGGAGCCGGTGCCCTCGATGACTTCCGCGAGCGCGTCGAGCTTCGCGTGGTGGAGCCAGTCCCAGCCGTCCCGGTCGTCGTCGTCGTAGAGGAACCCGGCGCTGATCTGGCTTAGACGGTTGGTGGCGACCGCCGCAGTCGAGGCGGTGTGTTTCACGCCTCCCAGGAGAGTGAGGTCTGCGACGAGCTGCGTCCGCATGTCCTTGTAAGCCCGCTTCGCGGATGCCGGCATTTCGACCTCGATCCTGTTCATGGTGAGCGGCGGGAGCTGAAGCCGCCCCTCCGTGCCCATCGACAGGCAAATATCCTCCAGGAGCGCATGAATACGCTCGGACGCGCCGGGGCGTGGCGTGTATCCGGTGACCACGCCGGAGGGGAGGCGACCGGCCTCCATGAAGTAGCGGCGGCGGTATCCGGTGATCGTGCGCCCGAGGCGTTCCCCGAAGTCCATGAGGTAGATCTGCGCCCAGAGGTCGAGGAGGCCGTTCGGGGACGGCGTGCCGGTCATCTCCCACACGCAGGAGGCGGTCTTGGCGATCAGGCGCGCCGCCTTCCACCGCTTAGACCTGTAGTTCTTGAAGCCGGACGCTTCGTCCAGGATGAAGGTCTCCCACCCGTGGGGCTGGCGCGCCGCCTCCCCCAGGAGCTGGTGCGAGATGACGTACACGTCCGCCTCCTGCGCCCAGGCGGCGGCCCGCTGCGCCGGGGTCCCCACGACGGGCACCACGCGCAGATCGGGCCGCCACTTGGTGGCCTCCTCGGGCCACACGTCGCGGGTCACCCGCGCCGGAGCCGTCACGAGAGCGGGCAGGTGACGCTCCTCCAGAGCGGACAGGACGGAGGCGGTTTTGCCCAGGCCCATGTCGAGCCAGAGGCCCGCACGGTCGTGTGCCCGCAGGTGTGTGACCGCCACCCGCTGGTAGGGGTGGAGGCTCAGGGGCGCGCTCACTCGCCCGCCTCGGGCGCATCGACGCGGACAGACCCGCCGGGAGTCTTGACGGTGATCGAGGCCAGCGGAATGGTGATGAGGGCGCTCAGCTCGCCCTCCTCCACGTCGAGGCAGGGGACGACTTTACCGATGACGCTGATCGGCTGGCCGTCCAGGAGGATGGTCTTCGTCGTCCGGTTGATCTCGAGCGCGTGCAGCTTGTGCATGATGGGGTCCTTTCAAGGGGCGGGGCCGCTGGGCTGTCAGCGGCCCCACCGAGCGGGGGTGTTACTTGTTGAAACGGCGGTCGATGATGTGCTCGCCGAGGACGAGCACCGCGCCGATCAGGAAGGGAACGAGGGCAATGCCGATGCCGTCGAGGGTCGCGCCGGTCTTGGCGAGGCGCGTCGTGGGCGCGGGGGCGGGCTGTGTGTCAGCCTTCGGTTCGGGCTTCGGGGAGGCGGTAACCTTGGGCTTCGGGGTCGGCTCAGTCGTCGGAGTAGGCTTCGGGGTCGGCTCAGTCGTCGGAGTAGGCGCAGGCGCGGGAGTGGGCTTCACGGTGCCGTCGCCGTCGGTGCCACCGCTGGCCTTCACCGTCGCGGTGGCCTCAAGGCTCGCACCGTTGATCGTCGCCCTGTTCGTGTAGGTGGTCTGGCCCTCGATGGGCTGCGTCGCGTCCGGGAAAGTCACGCACACGAGCGCGCCGGTCGGCGGCGTGAAGGTCAGCGTGTGCTTCGTGTCGTCCAGCCTGCCGTCCGTCCAGCTCGTCGTCTTGGGGTCCCACGTGGGGCCGGTGCTGCACTTCACCGACGCGTGCAGGACATTGGTCTCGTCCGTGATCGTGTACTCGGTGCCGGGGTCGATCTTCCACTGGATGCCCCAGGCGATGGACCCGTTAGCGTCGGTCCACCCGTACTTCACGGTCTCGGGGCGGGCGTACTCGTAGTGTGCCGGGCCGGTGCAGTCGTTGCTGCACGTGCCGGTGCCGTCCTTATCGCCCCACACGAGCGTGCGGACGGTCTCGCCGTTCAGAGTGATCTGGGTGGACTCGGTGCCCACGGCCTTATCGGTGAGCTGCGCGCGGGCGTGGAACGTGCCGGACACGTCCTGCTTCGCCGCCCACGCTTCGGGCACGTCCGTCACCGTGCAGGTGAGCGTGGACTGGTCGGCGACACACTCACCAATACGGGCGCCGTCGTCCAGCGTGAAGGGGAAGCCTGCCCTCCAGGCAAAGCCGCCGTCAACGCTGCCAACGGTCAGGGTCGAGCCGACCGTCAGGTGCGGGGTGGCCCAGGTGCCCTCAACGGTCACCTCGCTTGTGGTCTGGCGGGACGCAGACGTGGCCTTCGTGACCTGAGCGCTGATCGGCTCAGGGGCGGCGGGGGCCGCAAGCGCAGGGGCCGCAGCGGCTGCGACAGCAAGGCCCACGGTGAGGCCGAAACCGGCGAGCATGTACTTGGGGTTCATGGTGATTGGTCCTTTCGGAGGTGGGGTCACCAGGGGCGGTGACGTGTTTAGTATAGGGCACCCCGCCGCCCCGCCGCCTTAGCACAAAGTGCTAAGGCGGCGGGGCGCGGTGGTCAGGACGCGGCGATACCAACGCGCGGGCCGTCCAGCCGCTCACCCATCCAGCCGATGCCGGACACGTAGCCGTCGCGCTCGCCGCTCGCCTCGCCGTCGCGGTCGATCAGGAGGCCGCGCGCCGGACGAATGTTCACACCATCCCTCGCCTTCGCCTCGGCCCGCTGATAGCGGGAAGCCAGCACGAGGTCCTGGCCGGTGGAGGTCGTCTCCTCCCTCGTGGCGATCTCGATCCTGTCCGCGATGCCCTGGAAGAACCCCATGACGTAGGAGCGGCGGAAACGGCGGCGCTCGGACTCACTGTAGAAGTCCTCGTAGCGCAGGCGGTCCTTCAGCATCGACGGGTAGGACATGATGGCCGCGTTGTAGAACTCGGTCACGTAGGCGAGGTCGGAGCGGGTGCCGACGATGGTGGCGAGCGTGTGCCGCTTGTACGTCCTCCACGAGCAGAAGCAGTCCAGCGCGCGGGCGAGGGTGGCGAGGCCGTCCACGATGGCCCGCGCCATCGACGCGGAGCCGCCCTTGATCTCCACCTCCATCGAGGTAATGTCCTCGTCCTTGGCGCGCGCGTCGCCCTCGGGCAAGGACTCGATGCGGTACCGCACCATGAGGCGCTCGGCGCGGCGCTGGGCAAGCTCGCGCTCGTTGATGGACGCGCCCCTGTCGGAGGCGATGCGCAGGAGCTGCCTAATCTGCTCGATGATCTTGCTCTCGGTCATTGTCTTGGTCCTTTCAGTGTCCGATGGTGAAGTGGGGGCGAGAGGGATTGACGGGTCCGGTCGAGTCGTCCTCGATGACGACGCGGGCAACCGGGATAGTCACCGTGATGAAAGAGTACCCGTACCCGTTTGTTTCCTGGCGGATGCCGTTGATGGGGCGGATGATCTGGGAGCCGATACGGGCGTACCCGGTGTTGACGTTGTACGCGAACTCGGGGTCCTCGGGACGGTCGTGGGTGGTCATGATGGTTGGTCCTTTCGAGAGGGTGGAGGCCCCGCCGGGTGACGGGGCCTCCGGGGTGGGTCAGGCGAGGGCGTTCAGCTCGTCGGCGTAGTCGGCCTTGATCTCCTCGAGCATCGGCTCACGGCCCTGGGCCTCGTACTCGGTCGCGGCCACGCGGTTGATCAGGTCGATCTGCTCGGCGTTGAAGCCCTGGAGGCTGACGGCGGAGAAGAAGTAGCGGCTCATGGTCTTGGTCCTTTCGGTTCAGGTCACCGTCTCTCGGTGACGTAAGCAGTATAGCACACCCGATAACCAGTATTGCAACATCTAGTGCCTGTAACGTCAGTCACATAAGCGGCGGACGCGGCCACCCCCACGACGACGCGGCGGCAACGGCGGCAACGGCGGCACGCCCAAGTCATCCAGCCACGCGGTAGCCTCCACCGTCCCGCTCAGCAAGACGACCTCCACGCCCGCCCGCCTCGCGCGGTTATGCCACGCCACCTGGATAGGCCGCACACGCCCGCCCGGACGCTTCAGCTCCACCAGATACACGCGACCCTCCCAGATCACCAGGCGATCAGGGATACCCGCGTCCGTCGGCGCGAGCTTCGGGCACAAGCCGCCCGCCGCGCTCACCCTGTCGTGCAGGAGACGCTCGGCCAAAGACTCCAGCTCGCTCATGCTGCCACCTCCATCGGCCACGGGTAGACGACGGGCGCGGCGTTCACACCCACCAGCGAGTAGATCCCCAGCGTGTGGTCGATCCACCGGCGCACGTCGGATCGGTAGGTCAGAAGCCCGGCGCGCCCCGTGTGGGCGATCAGCGCGACGCACGCGGGCGCGTCGACCATGAGGGGGAGCATGGCGCGGATGCGCCCCGGCGCGAGACGAGGCCGCACCACGCGGCCACCACCGAGGCCGATCACCGTCGCACGATAGGTGGGCGGTGCGTCGGTGAGGCCACTGTTACGCAGCGCGTCGGTGAGGCTCACCCACACGTGGCCGCACGAGTCGAGGCCCACAAGGAGCCGACGATCAGAGTCAGGCTCAGGGATGAGGGCATAGTCAATGACGTAGGGGCGGCGCTTGCCGCAAGGCTCTTTGCGTTCCATGCACCATATGTTAGCGCTTGAATGGTGCTTTGTCGAGGCGTTCGGGGCCGACCTCGCACACCGCCGCCGCCGAAAGCTCCCAAATAGTAGGCACCCGAAACGGGGTGTAACAGAATCTCGTTACAAAATCTCGTTACACCCTTGTTACACCCGTTTTGCCTTGGTATCGCGGCGAAAACGGCGAAAAGCGCTCGTGTCCTGTATCAAGAAATCCTATTTACTTTAAATAGCGAAAAGTTGTTCAGTAGTAAGACAGCCTGTTATACTATAGAACAATTATTGTTCAAATCTGCTCTATATAGGGATATAAGGCATCTCGTTACAAGAGTGTAAAGTTCCGCAGAATACCAACGAAAAACCCACGTAACAAAGCGTAACAAGGTTGTAACAAGCCCGTAACAAGGTGTAACAAGAACCCACCCCACCCCACAAACCGCACAATACCAATGTAACAAGACGAAACCGCTCAACACTTGACACCCACCACCCCGCCGCCCGGCCCCGCGCACCCCACGAGGTAGGCGCACCGGGGCCGCGCGAGGTAGGCCCGGCGTGCTATCCTCGTCCCATGACCCCACGACCCGGCACCTCCCGCACCGGCACAGCACGCCACAAGCGCTGGCGCGTCCGCGTCCTCCACCTCGCACAGGCCAACGGACAGACGCACTGCCCAGACTGCGGACAACCACTCGCCTGGGGAACCACGCTCACACCCCGCAGCCCAGAGCCGGACCACGTGGTGCCAGCCGCACGAGGTGGGGGCGACACCATCGACAATGCCCGCGTCACATGCCGCCAATGCAACCAACGCAGAGGCTCAAAGCCCATCCCAAGCCAGCCCATGCCCACATCCCCACACACCGTCGGAGGCATCCAATGGTGAACACCACCTACCCGAAGCCCGTTCGTGAGTGGATGGGACGGACCATCCGAACCGAAGTCCCCAGAACCGAAACCTCCGGTGTCCTGAACGTGGCAAACCTCACGCCCGAAATGGAAACCTACCGCTTGACAAGGGGCGGTATCCCCTCCCCCAACAACCAGGAACACCCAGAGGCCCAAGCGAAATACCCCCCTGGGGTATCCCCTATCCCCTCAAAGCGCTAAACAACTCATGCGCTAAAACCCGCCGAACGTGCTATAATCGGCCCCATGAATGACTTCGACCTGCTAGACCTCCTCGATGAGACCCCAGACGGGGCACACACCGTCGTGATCTTCCCCAGCCGGGGCGAACTGCGCCGCAAATTCCAGCCCTTCGTCGGCCAGCGCGACCCGATCTACCGCACCCACACCCTGCACCGGGCCGAGTACCTGGAGGACCGCAAGCGCGGCGCGCGTCTCTACCTGCGCACCCCCAAGCAGATCACCGCTGCCAACCGCAACCGCGCCATCGACGGCGCGGTCAGGGCCTACGTCGCGCCCGGCGTGAACGTCTCCTACCTCATGGAAACGTGCCTGAAGAAGTCCGGCATCCCCCACATCATCCCCGCGACTGAGGCGGGCCTGCTGTGACCGTCCACGACCGCAAGAAGGAGCTGAACGACCTCCTGGGGGTGGCCTGGGAGGCCATCAACCAGGCCAAGCCCGGCGACCTGTCCGCCCTCCTGAACACCGCCAACCGCCTGTCCAAGGATCTGCACGAGCTGGAGCACCCGGCGGAGGCTCAGGGAGGCCCGAAGCCGACCCCGGAAGGCGACGGGTCAGCGGTCGCCATCTTCCAGCAGAGGATGCGCAAGCGTGACCGCCGCGCGTCCTAGCAAGACCGCCCTCAAGGCCTCCCAGGAGCCGGTCACTTCGATCACGTCCCCCGCGATTGACTCGTTGGGGGACCTCGCCGTCTCCCTATCCGCCTCCTACCAGCTCATACCTGACCCCTGGCAGGCCTGGGTGATCGACAACTGGCTGAGCGTCGTCGGCGACAACTGGGCGCACATGACTTGCGGGTTGGCCGTGCCCCGCCAGAACGGCAAAAACGCCGTCTTGGAAATACGCGAGCTTTTCGGCGCGATTGGTCGAGGTGAGCGCATCCTGCACACCGCCCACGAGGTGAAGACCGCGCAGAAGCACTTCCGCCGCCTGAAGCACTTCTTCGGCCAGAAGACGAACGATCCGGCGGCGAAGTTCCCCGAGCTGAACGCCCTCGTGGAGTCGATCCGCAACGTCAACGGCCAGGAGGCCATCTTCTTGAAGAATGGCGGGTCTATCGAGATCGCGGCGCGCTCGAAGGGGTCTGGTCGTGGCTTCACGGTCGACGTGCTGGTGATGGACGAGGCGCAGCAGCTCACGGACGACGCGCTGGAGGCGCTGCTGCCCACTACGTCGGCGGCCCCGCTGGGCGACCCGCAGTGGATATACACGGGCACGCCGCCGGGGCCGCTGGCGGAGGGCGAGGTGTTTTCGCGTGTGCGCCGTGACGCGCTGAGCGGTGAGTCTTCGCGCACGTGCTGGGATGAGTGGTCTCCTCCGGGCGCTCCGAAGTCGCTGGCGGGCATCGACGCGGACGACCGGGGCCTGTGGGTGCGCACCAACCCGGCGGTCGCGTCCGGCAGGCTCCAGATGAGCGTGATTGAGGGCGAGCGCGCCCGCTACGCGGACGATGGGTTCGCCCGCGAACGCCTCGGCTGGTGGGCCTCCGACGACAACACGCGCCGCCTGATCTCGCTGGACGACTGGGAGGCGACCGGGGTCACCGAGCTGGCCCCTGAGCTGACCACGGATCACGTCGTGCGGGCGCTCGGCGTGGCTTTCTCGAAGGATGGGCGGCGTATCGCGGTGGCTGGCGCGCTGCACGACCGCAAGGCTGGCGTGTCCCACGTCGAGCTGATCGACCTCGAAGCCGGCGATTTCTCCACCATGAACAGCGCGGCGCTCGCGGAGTGGCTGTACGAGCGCCGGGGCCGCTACTCGGCGGTGGGCGTGTCTGGCCGTTCGGGCGCGCTGGCGCTCCAGCAGGACCTGCGCGCCCTTCGCCCGCCGCGTCGCTACCTGCACGTCCTGGACAACGCGGAGTATTTCACGGCCTGTTCGGGCTTCTTGAACGCGGTCAGGGGTCGCACGGTCTCGCATCCTGGCGGGTATAATGCAGGCAACGACCCCCTGGATGCGTCTGTGGGGGTGTCAGATAAGAAGATCAGGACCACGGACGGCGCGTGGGGGTGGAACTCGACGGCCCAGGAGGGCGACGAGGTGCCCCTGGAGGCCGTGAGCGTGGCGCTGTGGATGGCGCGGACGACGCGCCGCCGCCCGAACAGGAGCCAGGAGGCCCTCGCATGACTACCAACGTCGACCTGCGTCTGATCGCGGGCATGGGACCCCAGCTATTCACCGCGCCCACTGTGGAGGGCCTGCCCGTCGATCTCCAGGCGACGCTGGAGGAGCTGGTGAATACCTGGCAGGCGCGCTATCCGGGCAATGCCCGTCGCCAGGCGTACCTGGATTGCAAGGTGTACGTCGACAGCCTGGACATTGCGCTCCCGCGTGAGATCGCGCGCGACCTGCGCCTGGTCTCCACCTGGCCGGAGAAGGCCGTCTTCTCGCTCACGTCGCGCTGCCATTGGGACGGGGTGGTGGCCCCGGACGGGTCGGAGGATCCCTACGGGCTGGCCTCGATCCTGGAGGAAAACCGCTTCTCGACGGAGATCGGGCAGGCGGTCGCGTCGGCGGCGACGCATGGCGTGGCTTTCCTGGCGACTCTGCCCGGCGACGTGGCGGCGGGTGACCCGCCGGTCCTCGTTCTGCCCTATTCCGCCATGACGGCGGCGGCGCTGTGGGACCGACGTCGACGGGGCATCCGCGCCGGTCTGCTGATCAACGATGTGGACTACCTGGGCAGGCCCACGGAGCTGATTCTGCTGACTCCCCACGTGATGGTGAGCATGGCCCCGCTGGGCGCTCAGGGATGGTTCGTGACGGGCCATGTGGAGCACCACCTGGGGCGCACGCCCATGGAGGCGCTGGTGTATCGTGGCAACCTGGATCGCCCGCTGGGGCGCTCCAGGCTGACGGACGGCGTGCTGTCCATCGTGGACCGCGCCGTGCGCGCCTCGATGCGCATGGACGTGTCCTCGGAGCTTTTCACGGCTCCCGGCCTGCTCCTGCGCGGCGTGGACAAGGCGACTTTCGACCAGATTAAGGGGTCCTGGAGCTGGCGGCTCGGGTCGGTCAAGGGCATCTCCCGCGACGAGGAAGGCGACCTGCCCGAGGTCGACATGATCCCCCAGCAGTCCATGCAGCCCTACGTCGACCAGCTCCGTGAGCTGGCGCAGGAGCTGGCGGGCGCGCTGTCCCTCCCGGTGGGGTCCCTCGGCATCGTGCAGGACAACCCCTCGTCTGCGGACGCGATTTACGCGGCGCGCGAGGAGCTGGTCACCGAAGCGTCTGACTTCAACGATGCGAACAGCTACGCGCTGAACCGCGTGTATCGCAATATCCTGATGCTGCGTGATGGGGTCTTGCCCGAGGATGCGGCGCGCATTTCGACGCACTGGCGCAACCCGGCCAGGCCGTCGATTGTCTCCCAGTCGGACGCGATGATCAAGCAGATTCAGGCCATCCCGGAGATCGGTAAGACGGACGTTGCCCTGGAGGAGCTGGGCTACACGCGCCAGCAGATCACGCGGATGCGGGCGCAGATCGAGCAGCAGCGGGGCCGGGATAACCTGGACGCGATTCTGCGTGGCGCTCGCGGCCCTGCCGCCGGGGGTGGTGATTTTGACCTCATCTGAGCAGCTGAAGGTCTACGATCGGCTGGTCAGGGCGACGCTCACGGGCGCGGAAGACCAGCTAGTGAGCCTGTTTCGCGTCCTGAATTTCGAGGACGTGCCCCTGTCGCGTGAGGAGATGAAGCGTTTCCTGGCGCAGCTTGTGGACGCTTATGGCCCGGCGCTGACGCAGGGCGCGCTCGACTGGTATCAGGAGCTGCGCCCCTCCTACAAGACGGCGTACACGCCGAAGGCGCTGATCCCGGCGGACTCGGTGGAGCGGATCGACCGTCTGAGCCGCTACGCGGCGGGCCTGGGCCGGGACAACCCAGGCCGGGCTATCCGCGTCGTGGCCGGGGCCATCGGGCGCGAGATTCAGACCGGGGCGCGCCGGTCGATCTTGCGGGCGGCGGACCTGGACCCGAGCGCCCCGCGCTTTGCCCGCGTGCCGGTGGGCAAGACGTGCGCCTTCTGCACGCTCCTGGCCTCGCGCGGGTGGGTGTATCACTCGAAGGACCTCGCGGGAGGCGCGGGGCACGAGTACCACGACTCATGCGACTGTCGGATCGTGCCGGATTGGGAGCATAAGGCGCTGCCTGGTTACCATCCGGACGATATGTACGCGGCGTATCTTTCGGCGCGCCGTGCTGCGGTGAAAGATGGTGTGAAGGCCCCATCTGGGCGTATAATTACGGCGTATATGCGGGACGGCCACCCCGAGATGTTCTCGGATGGTCAGGGTGTGGATCGTCCCTCGCGGGCGCTCCGCTCGCGCAGGCTTGAGAAGCTGGCGGCTTCTCGGGAGAAGGAGAACAGCAATGAGCAAGAAGGCTAAGGCCACGGAGGCGGCGCAGGAGGCCGCTCCCGCCGTCGATCAGACCCCCGAGGCACCGGAGGCCGCTCCGGCGGCTCCCGAAGCGCCTGAAGCGCCCGCTGAGGACGCTCCGGCGGCCTCTGAAGCGCCTGAGGCACCGGCTGAGGAGGCCTCCGAGGAGCCCGCGGACTCCCCCGAAGCGCCCGAGGCCAAGGACGAGGCCGCCCCGGCGGCTCCTGAAGCGCCCGAGGCACCCGCTGAGGACGCTGTGAAGGCGCTTCAGGCGACCGTCGAGACCCTTCAGGCGCAGCTTCAGGAGATTCGCGACCGCGAGGAGGCCCGCGAGCGCGAGGCGAAGCGCGCGCAGCGCCTGGAGAAGGCGGGCATCCCGGCCTCGCTCGGGGCGTTTATCCGCGACGACGCGGACCTTGAGGCTCTGAACGAGACCCTGGCGGGCCTCGCTAAGTCTTCCCCGGCACCCGCCGGGGTCGCCTCCACGCCCACGCTCCCCACCGTGGGGACGAAAAACCCCGGCGGGGAGGTGCTCAGCGTTGACGAGATGATCGCCCGCGCTGAGGCGAACGGCGACCACGCCGCGCTCTCCAGCCTCAAGCTGGCGAAGCTCTCGGCTGCGTCCAATCTCATCTAGGAGGAAACATGACCGGCGTTACTGGTCAGGGCACGACCTACAACCTGCCCAACTACACCGGAGACCTGTTCCTGGTCTCCAAGGAGGACACCCCGTTCCTGTCCGCTATTGGCGGCCTGACCGGCGGCGAGTCCGCAGGGTCCACCCTCATCGAGTGGCAGACCGAAGACATGCGCGACGCGGACATTACCCGCCAGCGCACCGAGGGCGCTCAGGCTCCCAACGGCGAGGAGCGCCCGCGTTCCCGCGTGTCCAACGTCCTGGAGATTCACCAGGAGGCGGTGGAGCTGTCCTACACGCGACAGGCCACCACCCGTATGCGCTCGACCGACGGCGAGAAGCTGGTGACCATCGGCACCACGACCATGCCCGAGTCGGAGCTGAAGCACCAGCTCGACCTGTCCCTGAAGCAGGTCGCCCGCGACGTGAACAAGGCTTTCATCACGGGCACCTACCAGAACCCCACCGACAACACCACGCCTCGCAAGACGCGCGGCCTTGTCGAGGCCATCACCACCAATGTGGTGGCGGGCACCGGCAACCTGACCGAGGACCTCGTGCTGGACACCCTCCAGAAGGTGTGGGAGCACGGCGGTATCCGTGAGGGCGAGACCCGCACGATCCTGGTCGGCGCGAAGATGAAGCGCGCACTCTCCAAGGTCTTCATCAAGGAGAACGGCTACCGCGAGACCTCCCGCACGGTCGGCGGCGTGAACGTCCAGGCCATCGAAACGGACTTCGGCGCGTGCAACATCATGCTCGACAATGATGTTCCCGCCGATACCCTCCTGGTCGTGTCCCTCGAGGAATGCGCGCCCGTGTTCCTCGAGATTCCGGGCAAGGGCACGTTCTTTGCCGAGCCGCTGGCGAAGACCGGCGCGTTCGACAAGGTGCAGCTCTACGGAGAGATTGGCCTGCGGTATGGTGCTGAGCAGCACCACGGCAAGCTGAAGCTCTCCTGATCGACTCCGGAGGCGGGGCCTTGAGCATCGGCCCCGCCTCCGGCCCAACTGCGAGGAGAACACCGTGAACATCTACTCAAGCATCTACCCTGAGCTGCTTCTGGTCCTGCCTTCGGGCAGCGTCCAGTTCACCGAGGGGTCGGCCACGGTCACCGACGAGAAGCTGGCGGGCGAGGTCCGCGAGCTGGCGGCTCGCGCGGAGGACCTGGGTCTGATCGCTCCCGAGGCTGAGGCCGGGGACGAGAAGCCGGGCAAGAAGTCCGGCAAGAAGGCCGACGAGGAGCTGGTCTGACGTGACCGCCTTCGCCACGCTTGACGATCTGCGCGACCGTCTGTCCCCCGAGGACCTTCGGGTGGTGGACGCGGCCCCGGCGCGCTCTCAGGTCCTCCTGGAGGACGCGAGCGACCTTATCCGGCATCGCTGCGCGGGCTGGGAGGGTGCGCCGGAGTCGGTGCGGGTGGCGGTCGTGTGCCGCGTCGTTGCCCGCGCTTTGCGTCAGCGTCCGGCGGGCGTGGCCGGGGATGCCTCCCAGGTCACCCAGACGACCGGCCCGTTCACCATGTCCACGTCGTGGTCTACGCCGAGTGGGGATATGTTCCTCACGAGGCAGGACAGGGACGACATTAACGGCGCGACGGCCTCGTTTTTCGGGTCTGCGGACACCCTGTTTGGGGGTCGCTCGTGAGCGTTATGGATGCCTGGAAGGAACCCGCCACGCTCCTGCGTCGTGCGGAGCCGAAGCGCGACCCCCTGGGGGTCACCTTCAGGGCGCACGACGTTCAGGAGATCGCGCTGGCCCCGGTCCTGGTCGCCACCACGGAGTCGGAAAACCGCGAGGGCACGGGTGAGGACTACGGGACGCGCGAGGACGTGACGATCTACTGGGATAATCGGGACGAGGCTCCGGCCTCTGTTCTGCCTGGGGACCGTGTGCGTCTGCGTGGTGGCGTGTGGGAGCCGGTCGGCTCCCTGGTAGGGTACCCCCTGGGGGTATATTTGCGACTCAGGAAGGAGGCCCCGCGTGAGCGTTAAGTTCAAGCCGAACAAGCGGACGGCGGAGGCCATTCTGAAGGGGTCGGAGGTGCAGGCCCTGCTCGCCAGGAAGGCGGCGGAGGTCGCCTCGCGCGCCGGGGAGGGCTTCACCTCTGGGGTGCGCGTCGGTAGGGACCGCGCTCGCGCCTACGTCCTCCCCGAGACGTACAAAGCCCGCAAGAATCAGGCGCGCAACCACGTGCTGGAACGCGCCGTAGGCCGAGGAGGCAACTAATGAGCCACCCGCTCCCCGATCTCCAGAAGCTGGTGATCGACTACCTGAACCGGCCCGGCGTTGTCCAGGGCCTTGAGGGCGAGCTGGCGGGCACCACGGTGGGCGGTGTTCGCCCCTCCACCGAGGAAGACCCGCATCCCTACGTCCTCGTGCTGGCGACGGGAGGCCCCGGTCAGCATGACCGGGTGCTGTACACCGCCCAGATCACCATCGACTCCTACGCGGCTACCTCGTGGTGGGCGGGCGAGCTTGCCCGTCGCGTGGGGGATGCTGTCCACGCTCTCCCGAGCGCTGACGGCCCCGTGGCCGTCGTTCAGTCTCCCGCTCCGGCGGAGCTGCCCGACCCGGACACGGACCTGCGTCGCTACACGGCGACGTACCAAGTCACTGCAAAGTTAGGAGTTGCAGCATGAGCAAGACTAATGCTGATCTCGCGTTCATGGCGGGGTCCGAGAAGGACACGCTGTGGCTCGGTCCCGCCGGGACCGACCTGTCCACCATCACCAACCTGACCACGGCCATGCCTGCGGGCATGATCGACGTGGGTTGGCTGTCCGAGGACGGCATGGGCCTGGGCATGTCCGACTCTGTGGACAAGGTGCGCGGCCACCAGGGCCACGGCGTTGTCCGCACGTACATGTCCGAGTCCTCGACCACGTTCAAGGCCTCGCTCCTGGAGTCCAAGCTGGAACTTCTGAAGCGTTACCTGGGCGTGCTGAAGACCGAGAAGGTCACGGCGGGCACGGCCTCGATCACCCGTATGGAGGTTTCGACCTCCCGTAAGGTTGAGGGCCTCGTCGGCGTTGCCGATCTTTTCGATGTTTCGACGGGCAAGCAGCGCCGTTACGTCTTCAAGCGTCTGGAGCTTGGCGAGCGCTCCGACATCTCGTACAAGGTGGGCGAGCTGACCGTGTACGAGTACAACCTCGAGGTCCTGGACGGATACGTCCTGCTGACCGACGAGGAGGGCCTGAAGGTCGTCTGACCCACGGGCTCCCACCCGCGCGCCGTGTCTGTTCTCCCGGCGCGCGGGTGGGCATCACACCCCTAGGAGAACAGACAATTTAACCGATAGCCTATTTAGGAGAACAGATCATCATGGCTACCAAGACCACCACCGCCCGCAAGACCACTAAGGCACCCTCCGCCGCTGAGCTGGCGCGCCGCGAGGCCCAGTCCAAGCGCGACACCGGCGCGCCCCAGCCCGTTCACGTCGAGGTCATGGGCGTTGCCCTGGACGTTGACCCCACCGACGTGGACGACTTCGACGCAATGGTGGCAATGGAGCAGGGCGACTACCGCCCCATGCTGGAGCTGCTTATCCCGGATGAGGGCGAGCGCGAGGCCGCACTGACCGCCCTCCGCGAGGAGTCCGGCAAGCTCCGATACTCCAAGGTGGTCGAATTTGTCCAGTCGGTCTTCCAGTCTCTCCGACAGGGAAACTGATCGGCCTCGCCACCTTCCTGGAGGACCACTGGGAGGTGCTGGAGGCCGACTTCCAGATGACATACAACCTTGACCTGACGGAGGTTTTCACCGGCGGCCTGTCCCTCCGGCGTGTCAAGGTGCTGATCGACAACCTGCCCTCCGGGTCGCTGCTCCGTAAACGCATGGGCGGAGCAGCGGCCTGGACAGACGAGGTGGCGGCGACCTTCGCCGCTAACCACCGTCTGGAGGGTATAATCATTACGTCCCTGGGTGGCAAGAAGGGCGACGTGCCCAAGCCGGTCGCCCCGCCTGAGCATGGCTGGTTCGAGCGGGCGGAGGCGGAGGCCCAGAGGCGTGAGGATCGGGCGCGACGGTGGATCGCGGCGCACAGTTAGGAGCTTGACGTGGCGGAAAATGGCTTTAGCCTGGGTACGGCGTGGATTCAGATCGCGCCGTCCCTGAAGGGCCTGAATGAGTCCGTCCGCAAGGAGCTGGGCGACGTCGACACGAAGCCAGCGGAGCGCAAGATTGAGTCCGGCCTTGGCGGCGCTTTCAAGAGCGCGGCCAAGGCCGGTGCGCTCGCCCTCGGCGCTATGGGTGCTATCGGCGCGGCGGTGGGTTTCGCGGACGTTGCGCGCGAGGCGCTGGCGGCCAGCGACGCGACCGACAAGTTCAAGAACACGCTCAGCTTTGCTGGTGTTGCGTCGGACGAGATCGAGAAGCTGACCGCTAGTACGAAGAAGTACGCAGACAACACCGTCTACGAGCTGGCCGACATCCAGAACATCACGGCCCAGCTCGCCGCCAACGGCGTGGAAGGCTACGACCAGCTAGCCGAGGCGGCAGGCAACCTGAACGCCGTGGCCGGTGGCAACGCCGAGACCTTCAAGTCCGTCGGCATGGTGCTGACCCAGACGGCGGGTCAGGGAAAACTGACCACCGAGAACTGGAACCAATTGGCCGACGCGATTCCCGGCGCGTCCGGCAAGCTCCAGGAGGCCCTGCTCAAAAACGGCGCATATACCGGGAATTTCCGTGATGCCATGCAGAAGGGCGAGATCACCGCCCAGGAATTTAACCAGGCGATTCTGGACCTGGGCTTCACCGACGTGGCGCGGGAGGCCGCAACTTCTACCAGCACGATTGAGGGCGCGTGGGGCAACCTTCAGGCCGCGCTCGTCACGGGCGGTATGGAGATCGTGGACCGCATCAAGCCCGCCCTGACGGACTTCATGGGTGTGGTGGCTGAGGGCGCGTCCGCCGCTTTCGGCTGGATTAACGGGAGCCTTTTCCCGGCGCTGGAGTCGATCTGGACGCTGGTCACCACGGGTAGCTACGACGGTAATCTGTTCGGTCTCGCGTCGGACTCGGCGGTGATCACGGCGCTGACCACGATCAAGGACACCGGCCTGGACCTGTACAACTGGGTGACCGGGACGCTCGTCCCCGGCGTGCAGTCCTTCTTTGACCTCGCGGTCAACGGCAACTTCGATGGGAACTTCTTCGGGGTCCAGGAGGACTCCGGCCTGATCGACTTTATCCTATCGGTCAGGGATAACGTCATGGATATCTGGGGCTTTATGTCCTCGACGGTGATACCCGGCGTGGCGAACTTCTTGGGCGGCGTGGTCTCCTCCCCGTTCTGGGGCGTGCTGGGGAGCTTCTTCGGCGCGCTCGTGCAGAACAAGGTCATCCTGGAGTCCGTCGTGGGCGGCTTTATCGCCTGGAAGACGGTCACTGGCACCATGAGCCTGGTCGCCCTGACGACCCAGGTGTGGGGTCAGGTATCGGCCTGGACGGCGGCGAAGGTCGCCAAGGCCGGGGACCTGGCCGAGACCGTGGCCCTGAAGGCCATGTACGCGGGGGACTTCCTGCGCTCCATCGTCCAGCAGGGCGTGCAGGTGGGCCGCACGACCGCCGCCTGGGTGGCCCAGAAGGGCGCTATGGTGGCTGGCAAGGTGGCTACGGGCGCGTACACCGCCGCCCAGTGGCTGCTCAACGCGGCTATGGATGCCAACCCGATCGGTCTGATCGTCGTCGCTATCGGCGCTCTGGTCGCGGCCTTCGTCGTCGCCTACAACAAGTCTGAGACCTTCCGCAACTTCATCGACGGCATGTGGGCGGGCATCAAGAGCGCGGTCGGCTCCGTGATCGACTGGTTTAAGACTTACCTCCTGCCAGTTTTTGAGTCAGTGTGGGAGGGCATCAAGGTCGCCGTGTGGGTGGTCGTGACCGCTATCGCGCTTTACATCGAGGCGTGGAAGGCCGTCCTCCAGGGTATCGCGGACTTCATCGTGACCTACGTCTGGCCCTATATCCAGACCGCCTGGGAGGGCATCAAGACCGGCGTGGCGACCCTGTGGGAGTACATGCAGTCGGCCTGGGCGGGCATCCAGACGGCGGTGCAGACCGTGGCGGACTTCTTCACAGCCTACGTCCTCCCGGTGATCGTCGCCGTGTGGGATGGCATCAAGGCAGGGGCGGGCCTCCTGTGGGACGGCATCCAGGCGTACTGGGGCTACATCCAGACGTGCGTGCAGGTCGCCGCCGATTTGTTCCAGTCCTACGTCCTCCCGGTGATCGTCGCCGTGTGGGATGGCATCAAGGCCGGGGCGGGCCTCCTGTGGCAGGGCCTTCAGACCGTCTGGACAGGCATCCAGACGACGGTGCAGACGGTGGCCGGATGGTTCCAGTCCTACGTGCTGCCCGTGATCTCGACCGTGTGGGAGAACATCAAGGCGGGCGCGCAGGCACTCTGGACGGCCATCACGTCGATCTGGGACGGCATCAAGAACTCGATCAACAACGTGGCCGCGTGGATGAGTGGCACGCTCCAGTCGATCATCTCGACGGTGACGGGCGGCATCCAGTCGGCCTTCCAGTCGATGAAGGACAGCGTGGCGAATATCTGGAACTCGGTCAAGTCCGTGGTCGCCAAGCCCATCAACTTCATCATCAATACCGTGTACACCTCGGGCATCAAGAAGACGGCGGACAGCATGGCTGAGAAGCTGGGCCTATCCTTCCGTCTCCCGGCGGTCTCGCCTATCGCCGAGTACGCCTCGGGCGGTGTCCTCCCTGGCTACACGCCGGGCCGGGACATCTACCACTTCTTCTCCCCGGATGGCGGCGGCGCGCTCGCCCTGTCCGGCGGCGAGGCCATCATGCGCCCCGAGTGGGTGCGCGCCGTGGGCGGTCCCGAGGCCGTGGCGCGTATGAACGCCGCCGCCCGCGCGCACTCCTCCTACATCCCTGGTGGGGACACGGGGGTCAAGTTCGCGGCTTACGCCAACGGCGGTATCTGGGATGCCGTTCGGGGTGGCTGGGACTGGATTAAGGACGCGGCGGACACGATGGGGAAGATTATCGCGGACCCCATCGGGGCCGTGGCGAACTTCATCAAGGCACCCGTGAACGCCCTCATGGCTAATCTGCCCGGCTCGGGCATGATCTCGGACTCGATGCGCGCCGTCCCCGGCATCTGGATTGACGGCTTCGCCAGATGGCTGAAGGGCAAGACGGAGAGCATGGGCGCGGTGGGCATCGTCAACGCCGCCAGGAAGGCTATCGGCGTGCCCTACGTGTGGGGTGGCAGCTCTATTCCGCCGGGGCTGGACTGTTCCGGCCTCGTGTACTGGGCGGCGCACCAGATGGGTAGCTCGATTCCGCGCTTGACGGCGGCGGGCTACCAGGCTGGCTCCAGCGCGGGCAACGCCAGCGTCCCTGGCACGCTCCTGTACTGGGGTAATCCCGCTTGGCACGTCGCTATCTCGTCCGGTAACGGCATGATGGTGGAGGCCCCGAAGCCCGGCGCTTTCGTGCGCGAAACGGGAATCTGGGGATCCCCCACGGCGGGCACGTACAAGTTCGACAATGGCGGCTATCTCCAGCCCGGCCTGACCACTGTCCTGAACAAGACGGGCAAGCCGGAGCCGGTCTTTACGTCCGGTCAGTGGGACGCGCTCCAGAACCGCGCGGCTCAGGCTGGTGGGCCGGATACGCTGGTGGTCGTTGACGAGGACGGCCAGCTCATGGCCCGTATGCGCGTCGCAGCCAGGGGCGCGGTGAATGATGCGCTGGCTCCGGCTTCTCGCACGCGCGCCCGTGATCTCCTCGGCGCAGGCTTCTAACAGGAAGGGACGGTCAGCGTATGGCTACC
>FLSH01008481.1_pt1 | contig 37236 bp, 30 predicted proteins | sample 1550441 | NCBI WGS metagenome assembly FLSH01 (sample SAMEA4031756, study PRJEB14383) | metagenome | biome: human; feature: oral; material: saliva | place: Philippines | collected 2014 | reverse complement strand
CCGTGAACTGAGGTTCACGGGCCGCCACGCATATTCTATATTGGCTATATAATCCCGTCAGGCATGTTAAGCCGGGGTGGATTCCGCATCCGCTGCTTCGGGAGCCACAGCGTCCAAAGGTTCAACGTTACGCGGCTTCGTGAAACGCTGCAACAGATACTGCATCGTGTAATTACCGAGCGCCACACCCGAGGCCATCGCCACCGCAATCGAGGCCGCCGTAATCATGTTCTGCATACCCAGAATCACGTCGGTCTCAACCGTCAGCAGGTACATGCCGCGGAAGAACGACAGACCCGGCAGCAGGAACGTAATCGCGGGAATCGAAAAGATGGCCTGCGGCACGTGCAGTCGGTACGCAAAATACGTACTCAACGCACCAATCACAACCGCCGCACACGCTGTCGGACCGCGACCCGTGCTCGGGCCGGCCAGAATATCATAGCTGTAATAAGCCGCCAGACCACAGGTGGTGATGAGCATCAGCCACCCAACCTTCACCAGCTTCGTCTGCAGGGTAATCGCGAAGGTCGCCGTCGCAATCAGGAAGAAAAACGACGCAACGAGCGGGGTCGTCGGTTGGAAGCGCAGCTGCTCAATATCCAGGGTCGGGCCATTGAAAATATTAATAGCACTCACAGCCGTCGCGATGCCGACCACCAGGCCCAAGAAGCTCATGCCCGTCGACACGAAGCGGCCCGCGGCCGTCACCGGGAAACCGTTAATCGCGTCCTGCACGGCACCCACCAGGCGGGGGGTTGGCAAAAACATAATCATGCCCGCTGCAACCACCAAGGGTGCCGAAATCGGTTCCCCCGGACGCTGCAGAATCGAACCATCGCCACCCAGCCAAATCGCCAGGAAGGTCATCAGGCCCGCGCTGGCTGCCATGCGGAAGAACGCCGGGATACCGATTGAGCTTAGCCACTGAATCAGCAAGTACACCGGAATAAAGATGATGGCCGCGCTCAGAGCCGTGGAGAAGCTCGCACCCAGTGCCGCGGTCAGCGTCGCGGCGCAGGCCAGGTTTGCCAGCCACACGACCAGCGGCGGGAAGGGCTTGGGTCGGTGCGTAATCTGGCTCAGCTTTAGATCGGCAATCTCAAGGGTCATGCCGCCTCGCGTAATTTTGTAAATCAGGCCGTACACCTCGGAGAGCGCCTCATAGTTCTCCGTGGAGGAACGCACCACGCGCACAAGCGTGTGGGTAAAGCGCTCGTCCGCGTTCGCGTTGCGCTTGGCAATGCGGGACTCCATGTAGATATCCGGGTCCGAGGTGTAGTTGATGGTCACCGACTGGTTGGTAATATCAACGTCCACCGAATCCAGCCCGTACGCGGAAGAGACCGCGATGATGGCCGAGTCCACGTCCATAGCGTCGGCACCGTAGTGGAACATCGCCTCCGCCAAACGCAGGGTGAAGTTCAGGGTATCGCGGGCATATTCCTTCTCGCGACGGAAGGCCTCACGGCGCTCGTGCTCCTGAGTACGAATGGTCGGCACGAACTGCCGCTGGGCGATGCGAGCGGCACCGCGCGGTGCGCCGGGAGCCGCCTCCTCGGTACGCACAAAAGAACGTAGGTGGCGCGTACCCCAGCGACCGCCGGTACCGCGGCCTCGCGCTCCTCGTACGTTCCGGCCCACGAGGGGCACGGCGGTCGTCGCCGCCGAGACGGGGCCGGTCTTGGGCACCGCGGCAGAGGCCGTATCGAGGCCGTAACGCTGCGCGGCCTGGGAGTTCGGAACCTGAGGAATCATGCCGGTCATGGGAACCGGCTGGGAGGGGCGCGTCAGAGCCGCCTCAGTCACCACGTTGCTGGAAGTCACGGGATGCGCTTCGTCGCGGTATGCGTCCAGTTCATCCTCGGGGGTGAGGGACGGGTCAATGAGGGTACGGGCACCGTGGTCGAGCTCGGCAGGCTCCTCCTGCGGGGCGGATACCTCGTCCGGGACGGTAGGAATACCAACCTGCGCGGCTACGTCGTGCAGAACATCGCTCACGGCGTGCGCCTGCACGGTCCCCGTCTCTTCGGAGGTGTTCTGCTGCGCCAGGACGCGGCGCAGGCGCTCGTCAGCAACCTGATCGAGGGAGACCAGGGGAAACCCGCCCTTGCCTGCGACGTAACCCGCTGTGACCGCGGGGACGGCCTCTTCCGAGGCGCTATTCCGGGTGTTATCCGGCTCTCCCGGCTGAGCCTGCGCCTCGCCTGCATGCGACGCGTTCCGCGCTCCGGCTCGTACCTCCGAAGGCGCGGGAGTATTCCTCGAATCTGCCAATGTCCCCTCCCGTTTAGACAGTGCCCCTATAGTCTAACAAGGGAGCGACGCGAGGGGTACACCCTCGTGAGCAGGTCCCGAAATCAAATTCTCCACCCCTCCGCCCGGCCCGTTTTCTTCGGCTGTTCGCGGTCTGCCTCCCCTCGGTGAAGAACGCGGGCAACAAAATATCCCGCCACCTCAGTGACGGGATATTTACGCATTGTGTGCTCGTTTCCGCACCCGTGGGCGACGGAATACGGCAACCCGGCCGGGGCCGAGGTTAATTACTCAGCGTCGTGGTCGGTCTCGAGGATCTTAACCAGCGAGTCCAGAGCCTCTTCAGCACCCTCACCCTCAGCACGCAGAACGACAACATCGCCGTGCTTTGCGCCCAGGGACATCAGGGACAGGATGGATGCTGCATCCATAGCCTCATCGGCGGGCTCGCCCTTAGCTGCGATGGTGACCTCGACGGGGAGGTCGCCAGCTGCCTCAGCGAAAATTGCTGCCGGACGTGCGTGCAGGCCGACACGGCTTGCGATAGTGGCTTCGCGCTCTGCCATTATGTTTCTCCTTTGATTCAGGAACCGAAATAATCTCGGAACCTATTCTAGATGAACGGGGCGCGTTAGGACCCGCCCTTACCCTATAAATTGTACCGGTTAGCCCTGCGCTAACAAACATAAAAATGCCGGGTGCAGAAATAATCTCTGCACCCGGCATTGTAGGTGTGTCGGCTCATGGGCCGAGCGGTTCAGCGACCATCCGACGGTGAGGAAGCCGCGAACCCTAGCGACTCTTGATTAGAGGCCCAGCTCGTCCAGAATCGGCAGAGCCTTGCGTGCGCTCTCCTTCGCCTCGGCAGAGGAAATCTGCTGCAGGGCGATAGCGGCAATCTGCTGTGCCTTCTCCTTGGTGACGGACTTCAGCACGGCGGCCACGGCGGGGATAGCGCCGGCGTTCATGGACAGGGTATCAACACCCAGACCAATCAGAACAACAGCCAGAGCCGGGTCGGCTGCGGCCTCACCACAGACGCTCACGTACTTCTTCTTACCCGCGGTGACCGATGCACGCTGAGCACCCTCAACGGTCATCTTGATCATCTTCAGCACTGCGGGCTGCCAGGGGTTGTTCAGGTGCGCCAGGTCGCCCAGCAGGCGGTCAGCCGCCATGGTGTACTGGGTCAGGTCGTTGGTACCAATGGACACGAAGTCGACCTCGCCCAGGATTGCCTCGGCGTTCATCACGGCTGCGGGGGTCTCAACCATCACACCGTGAACGGGCAGGCCAATCTCCTTGAGCATGTTCGCGAAGTTGCGAGCCTCGGAGGTGGTCGAAATCATCGGGGCCATAACCCAAATGTCGGCGTCGGAATCCTCCGAAGCGGCCTTGATAGCCTGCAGCTGGCGGGTCAGAACGCCCGGCACGGTCCAGTCGGTACGGAAACCGCGGACACCCAGTGCGGGGTTCTCCTCGGGGTTCACGTTCAGGAACGGCAGGGGCTTGTCAGCGCCGGCGTCCAGGGTACGAACCACGATGTGCTTGCCGGGGAATGCGTCAAACACGGACTTGTAGGTCTTAGCCTGAGTCTCGATGGAGGGCTCAGCGTCGTGGCCCAGGAAGCCGAACTCGGTGCGGAGCAGGCCAACACCCTCGGCCTTCAGGCTTGCAGCCTTCTCAGCGGACTTGCCGTCACCAACGTTTGCGTACAGCTCAACGCGGGTGCCGTCAGCCAGCACGCCCTTGCCGTCGAAGTCGGCGACGGGCTTGCGGTTTGCGTACTTAATGGCTGCCTCGCGGTCAGCATCGGTGGGTTCGGTGTCAACGATGCCCTCGTTGGAGTCCACGTACACGACGGTGCCGTCGGCAATATCGGTCACGCCCTTGGCCGCCACAATAGCGGGCAGGCCCAGGCCGCGAGCCAGAATAGCGGTGTGCGCCTGGGGACCACCGTCAGAGGTAATCAGGGCGATAACCTTCTCGGGGTCCAGGGTTGCGGTGTCGGCCGGTGCCAGGTCGATAGCGGCCAGGATGAACGGCTCGTCAGAAACGGGAATACCGGGGGCCTGCTGGCCGGTCAGCTCGGCAACGATGCGGGCACGAACGTCGTGGATGTCGGTCACGCGCTCAGCCATGTAGCCGCCCAGGGCAGCCATCTGGTCAGCGAAGGAGGTTGCTGCCTCCCAAATAGCACGCTCGGGGGCCATCTCCTGGGTCTCGACCAGCTTGATAGCGCTCTTGATGAGTGCACGGTCGGTAGCCATCTGGGAGGTGGACTTCAGCACGGCCTTGCCGTCGCGGCTGGCGTGCTCGGCACGAGCGAGCAGGTCTTCCTTAACGCGGACCGAAGCGTCCTTGATGCGCTGTGCGGCTGCCTCGGCGGTCTCACTGCTCAGACGCAGGCCGTCCTTGGGCTCTTCAATGGGCTTGGGCATCTGAAGAACCGGGCCAATCACGCGACCGGCGTAGACGCCGACGCCCTTGTAGGTAGTCATGGGATTCATATCCTATCTGTGGGTTCTCTACAGTGTAACGCGTTCTATTCGCGCTGTCCTCTGTAGTTGCGAGTCAATCAGAAGATGAGGTCTACGGTTTAGGCGGATGCCTTGGAACGGGCACCCATGGACTTCAGCACAACGTACACCAGAGCCGATAGCACGGTACCGGCCAGCACGGCCACGAAGAACATCAGCGGGTTCTGCGCCAGACCAATAATCCAGATACCGCCGTGCGGTGCCGGAGAGGCCACGTGAGCGCTCATCGAGATGGCACCGGCGAGGGCACCACCCACAATGGTCGAGGGGATGACACGGGCGGGATCAGCCGAGGCGAAGGGAATAGCACCCTCGGAGATGAAGGATGCACCCAGCAGCCAGGCGGCCTTGCCGTTCTCGCGCTCGGTCTCACTGAAGAGCTTGGGGCGCAGGGTGGTGGCCAGGGCCATGGCCAGCGGCGGAACCATACCCGAGATGATGACGGCGGCCATGATTTCCTGGTTCACGGTCGCACCCGAGGACAGACCGGCGGTTGCGAAGAGGTAAGCAGCCTTGTTGATGGGGCCGCCCAGATCGGAGGCCATCATGGCACCCAGGATCAGGCCCAGCAGCAGAGCGGAACCGCCGGACATGGAGGTCAGCCAAACCTGCAGGGTGGTCATAACCCAAGCCAGGGGCGCACCGAGCAGCAGGTACATTGCCAGGCCGGTCACCAGCGAAGTCACGAGCGGAGTGATGACCACGGGCATCATGGAACCCAACCAGCGGGGTAGCTTCAGGGTGCCCAGGGCGTATGCAATCAGACCGGCGAGGATACCGCCGACGATACCGCCGAGGAAGCCGGAGTTCACGGCCAGAGCCACGGAACCGGCGATGAAGCCCGGTGCGATACCGGGACGCTGGGCCAGACCGTACGCAATGTACGCGGCTAGGGCCGGAACCATCAGGCTCAGACCAAAGCCACCGATGGTCTGCAGCACGGCACCCAGGTACAGGGTCCAGTGCACGTCACCCAGGTTGAACAGGGTTGCCGAACCCAGAATTGCCTTGGTGTCCACGTCGCCAAGGTTCGGCATGGTGATGGCCTCGAAGACGAAGCCGAGGGCCACCAGAATACCGCCGGCGGCGACGAACGGAATCATGTAGGAGATACCGGTCATCACGGCCTTGTAGATGCGCGAGCCCCAGGCACCCTCGGAGGCGCCGGCGCTGTCATCGGAGGTGGATGCGGCGGCGGCCACGCGGGCACCGTTCGGGTTCTCGGCCTCGGCCAAGGCCTCAGCGATCATTTCCTTCGGCTCGTCGATACCGCGCTTGACGGGGGACTCCACGAAGGGCTTACCGGCGAAGCGGTTGCGGTCACGCACGTTCACCGACACGGCAAAAATCACGGCGTCGGCGGCGTCAATATCGGACTGGCTCAGGGTTTCGTTGCCCGAGGAGCCCTGGGTCTCAACCTTCAGGTCGTAGCCGAGTTCCTCGGCGGCGTACTTGAGGGCGTCGGCGGCCATGTAGGTGTGGGCGATACCGGTGGGGCACGCGGTCACCGCGACAATCTTCTTCACGGCCGGCGCGCTTTCAGAAGCCTTCGGGGCTTCCTTCTCGGCAGCGGCGGGGGCGGCGTGCGCAGCCTCGGCGGGCTTAGCCTCCGCCTTCTTCTCGCCCACGCCCAGCGCACCGTTCACCAGGTCCACGACCTCATCGGCAGACGAAGCCTCACGCAGGGCGGCGGTGAAGCTCTTCTTCATCAGGGAGCGTGCCAGGGTCGACAGCAGCTTCAGGTGGGCTTGGTCGGCACCGTCGGGTGCAGCGATGAAGAAAATCAGGTCGGCGGGGCCGTCCTTAGCGCCGAACGAAACGGCGGGGTTGGGGCGTGCCATGGCCAGGGTCGGCTCGGTGACAGCGGCGCTGCGGCAGTGCGGGATGGCAATGCCGCCGGGAATACCGGTGTCGGTCTTGGACTCGCGAGCCTCGGCAGCCGCGTAGAGCTGCTCGAAGTCGGTCGCGCGGCCGGCCTTGACGACAGCTTCGGCAAGCTTGGCGATGACGTCGAATCGGGTGTCGCCGAGATTCTCGTCCAGTAGGACGAGATCCGCGGTGATCAGATCGGACATGTTCTCTCCTCGGATTGGAGTGGAGGCGGGATGCTCCGGCGGGAACGCCCTCCTCCTGTGTTTTAAGTGTGTGCAGAGCCCCGGGTAAATATTCTCAAATTAGAATATTTACGTCGGTGGTGCTTCGCTACTCGTCAGAGCTGAATCTGACGGACAGTAACCTTCTCGGGGGTGGTCTGCTCCAGCGAGGGCATACGGGTACCGGGCAGGGCCGCCGCGGCAGAACCGTGGGCCACCGCCTGAACCAGGCAACCGGGCGCATCCGCGCCGCGAGTGTGCGCAATCAAGAAGCCCGAGAGCGAAGAGTCACCGGCACCCACCGTGCTACGCACCTGAATCGGCTCATGCACGGCGTGCCAGATACCTTCCTCGGTCACGAGCACCGCGCCGCCGCCGCCCAGGGTGGCCAACACGTACTCGATGCCGTCGCCAAGCAGCTTCTGAGCGGTGCGGGCAGTCAGCTCGGGGCTGGCCTCAAGCTCCTCCCAATTATCACCACCGGTCAGCTGGGCCAGCTCCTCGGAGTTGGGCTTAATCAGCGTGGGCTTGTGCGCACCCGCAACGGTCGCAATCAGCGGCGCTTCGGAGGTATCAATCGCAATCTTGCCCTCGTAACCGGAGGCGCGTAGGGCCGCCACCAGCTCGGAATAGTAGGTGGGCTCCAGACCCGGCGGAAGAGAGCCGGCCAGGACCACCCATTCGGCACCCTTGGAACGCTCAATCACCAGGGCGTCCAGCTTCTCGCGCAGCTGCGCATCAAAGTGGGTGCCGGGAGCGTTCAGCTTGGTGGTGGTGCCATCGGGGTCCACCACGGTGATATTCGAGCGAATCGGCTCACCGGTCGGCAGGTTCGCAAACTCGACATCCACCGCAGACAGAGCGGTCAGCACCGGGTCGGTGGACTCGCCGGGCACAATAGCCACGGTCGGAACACCGGAAACCTGCAGCGCGCGAGAAATATTCACGCCCTTGCCGCCCGGATCCTGCACGGCACCGACGGCACGCTGCACGGCGCCGTGGGCCAGGGGCGCGCCGAGCTCAATCGTGCGGTCCAGGCTGGGGTTAGCGGTCAGGGTAATAATCATTAGGCAATCACAATCTCAACATTGGCGGCCTCGAGCGCCTGGCGAAGGGCGCCCTCGGGCTCGCGATCGGTAATGAGGGTGTCAATATCCTCAAATCCAGCGAAGCGAACCAGGGACTCCTGGCCAAACTTCGCGGAGTCACAGAGCAGGACCACACGACGGGCGGACTTGCAGATTGCAGTCTTAACGATTGCCTCGTTCATGCCGGGGGTGGAGATACCAAAGTGCGCCTCGATGCCGTTGGCACCGATAAACGCAATATCGGGGCGCATCGTGCCGAAGTGCTCGGCCGCGCGGGCGCCGACGGCGGCCCAGGTCATCTTGCGCAGCTGACCGCCCACCAGCTCGAGGGTTACGCCCTCGGCCTCGGCGAGCTTAACGGCAATATGCAGTGCGTGGGTGATGATGATGCGGTCGTTACCGGTCTTGAGGCTGAAGTTCTCGGCACCGATGTGGTCGGCGAGAATCTCGATGGTGGAACCCGCGTCCAGCACGATGGAACCCGACTCAGAATCGCGTAGCATCTGGTAGGCCTTGGTGGCGATACGACGCTTCTCCGGGGTGTTCATGCCCTGGCGGGAGGAAATAGACGATTCCAGGGAGGTGGACTGCTCGATGGTCACCGCGCCACCGTGGACGCGGCGAAGCTTGCCGGCCTCTTCCAGGGCGGCAAGGTCACGGCGCACGGTCTCCATGGTCACATCGTATCGGCGCGCAAGGTCTGCGCCGTTCACGCGGCGTGCGGAGGCAACGAGCTTTGCAATTTCGGCACGGCGTTCTTCTGCGAACATAAATTCGGTGTTCTTTCGGTAGTGGGTAGGAAATCTGTGCGTATCTATGGTGTGTTCTCAGTGCGGGTACGTTCCCGTGGGAAGCAAACGCAGTGCGCCCCAGAACATCCATTATCATACTTGATTTTATGTGGGTTTTTGTGGGTAGGTCAATATAAACCACCGTATTCACCGGAATATTACCCTGCGTTCCCTACAGAAACCACACCCTTTACCACCCCGTGTGAGTGATTATGTCTGTTTGACTCGATGATGCGTTGGGTTTTGTTCCGCGGGCCACACATAACGCGGCCCACTCGCATCGACCGCCAGCACCACCGGTCGGGCGGCGGGCCGGTCCCTACGCCCGATGCTCCCGGCGTTCCCTGCGCTTGCGGAGCACCCGGTGCACCCAGAAAGCGCAGGCCGCACCCAGCAGGGCACCCGTACCGTTCATGAGCACATCCACGAAATCCCCCGTGCGGTTAGGCATGAAGCTCTGAATCGTCTCGATGCACGCGCTCACCACGAACCCGGCGTACAGCACGTGGCGTCGCGCAGACGGTCCCAGAAGCAGGGCGAAGAGGAAGCCTCCGGGCACAAACATGATGACGTTTGAGAGCTGCTCGATGCTGGAGTAGGTCACAAACTCGGGTAGCCAGCCGGCGGCGTGGCCCGCATCCAGCAGGGCTGCGAGGCGGCCACCCATCTCGTTGTCGTCCACGTGAACGGGGGCGAACACGATGCTCGCCACGACCAGGCAGTACAGCGCGGTAAGGGCCCAGAGGGCGCCGCGGAGCACGCGCATCCCCCGGGAGAGGGGACGCGCCGAGGACTCGGCTACCCCCTCATGCGCAATGGATGCCCCCTGCGCCGAACGCTCAAGGACTTCGCCCGCGGGGCGCGCGCTACCAGACAATGCGCCCCACCTCGTCGGTGTATCGCGAGGAGTCCCACGCGAAGAGGCCGGGGACGTCCACCACCAGCGGCTCGGCGTTCGGCACGGTCACGGTCCACTCCTCACCTGCGGCGGCCGAGAGCGCGCGGCGAATCAGGCTGCCGTGGCTGACGGCGATAATCTTCTGTTCTCCGCCTCGCTCCGCGTAGTCCCGCACAATCTGGCGCAGCACGCGTACCGCGCGGATGTACAGGTCGCGCTCAGATTCCACGTTCGGGTAGTAGCGCTCGGGGGCGCGGCGCTCGGGAGCGGGAATGTCCAGCCCCTCGCCGTCACCGTAGGCGCGCTCGACCAGCTCGGGGTAGGTCTTGTCCACCTGCAGGTCGAAGTGCTCGCCGACCAGCTGCGCGGTCTCGTAGGCGCGGGACAGCGGCGAAGACACCAGCACCGTAAAGTCCAGGCCCATATCCGCCAGCTTCCGGCCGGTGGTGCGTGCCTGCTCGCGACCGGTGTCGTTGAGCGGAATGTCCGTGACGCCCTGCATGAGGTTCGCCTTGTTCCAATCGGTCTGGCCGTGGCGAATCAGGGTGAGGGTGGTGTTCTCGGCGCCGGCGGGCAGGGGCTCAGGTCCCAGATCGGGTTCGTTCTGACGCACGAGCAGGCGGTCAATGGTGCTGTCCAGGTACTGCAGGGGCACCTCGGTCAGGGAGGCGTTGACGGGAATCGGGTAGAAACCCTCCTCGGTGAGGCAGTCGGGGCGCTCCCCCAGCAGGGCGTTCATCATCAGCGCGATGAACATGCCGTGGGTTGCCACTAGAACGGTCTTGCCATCGTGCTCGCGGCGCACGCGGTTCAGGGCCGCCAGGCCGCGGGCGACAAATTCCTCCGTGGGTTCCACGCCGTACTCCTCACCGGATTCGCGGGAGGCGAGCACCAGCTCGCGAGTGGCGATCTGCCCCTCCAGCTCGCCGAAGGAGCGCTCCTGGAACCCGGCCACGGCACCCCGGTAGGGCACGTTCAGGCCTTCGGCCACAATCTCGGCGCTTTCGGCCGCGCGGCTCAGGGGCGAGGAAAGCACCAGGTCGACGACGGTGCCTTCGTCACGGGCCTGCTTCAGCGCGTCGATGGCGGTGCGCACCTGGTCGCGGCCGGTGTCGTTGAGGGGAATGTCGGTGCCGCCCTGGAAACGGTGGTCGATGTTCCAATCGGTCTGCCCGTGGCGCATAAGAATGATGCGGGTTCCGTGCGGTTCGGGCGCGACGGGGGTGATGATGGGGGTGTTCTGTGCGTCGGTCATCCTTCTAGTATCCCACTCGTCTCCGCGAGTTCAAGGGGTCGAAGCCACACCGCCGGCACGCCGCCCGCGGTGCCGGCCTCATACCGGAGGATGAGGAGAATAGCTCCCTCCAGCGCCGCGTCGGCCCTTTTCTCAGCGTATTCCCATATTTTTCAGCCCTCAGATGGAGGGCCGAGCCGCCGAGAAGCTGAGATGATAGACGGGTACTTCCGTTAGTTCATATCCGATGAAGGTTGCTATGACGCAGAATCCTCAACCCCAGAACCCGCAGTTCCAGGCTCCCACGTCCCAGAACCCGTACTCGATGACCCCTCCGCAGGCGGCGCAGCCTGCGGGTCAGTACTCCACTCAGCCGGGTCAGCCTAGCCAGGCGGGGTATTATCAGGGCCAGCCGGGTTACCCCGCTCAAGCACCCCAGATGCCCCAGCAGATGCAGCAGGCGCCCTTCGCGCCCGGTGCGATCATTTCTGCCCGCAACCTGCACAAGTCCTACGGCAATAACCCGGTTCTGCGTAACGTGAGCCTCGATATCTACCCCGGCGAATCCGTGGCGATTATGGGTCCTTCCGGTTCCGGTAAGACCACCCTGCTGCACGCGCTCTCGGGCATTATTAAGCTCGATGCCGGTTCCGTGCTGTTCAACTCCCCCACCGGTCAGGTGGCGGTCGAGTCTCTCAGCGAGCGCGAGCGCACCTCCCTGCGCGCTAGCTCTTTTGGTTTCGTGTTCCAGCAGGGTCTGCTGGTTCCCGAGCTGACCGCGGAGGAGAACGTCTCCCTCGCCGCGATGATTGCCGGTATCCCCCGCCAGCAGGCGCGCGCCATTTCTGCTGACCTGCTGAACCGCCTGGGTCTGGGCCAGATGCTGGACCGCCGCATGGGTGAGATGTCCGGTGGTCAGGCCCAGCGCGTGGCTATTGCCCGTTCGCAGGTGAACGGCGCCCCCGTGACCTTCGCGGATGAGCCGACCGGCGCGCTGGATTCGAAGACCGCGCGCGAGGTGATGGCGCTGCTGCTGACCATGATTCCGCAGCAGGGTAAGACTCTGCTGGTGGTCACCCACGATCCGAACGTGGCTGCCGCGTGCTCCCGCGTGGTGTATCTGCAGGACGGCCAGATCGTGAGCGATCAGCGCAATAGCCAGGGCGGCGTACCCGCGCAGAACGGCACCCAGAACCCTGACGCTCAGTCTCAGGCAGGTGCATAATGCAAATCTATGCTCTGCTCGCCAAGCGAACCCTATGGAGTTCGCAGGCGATTCTTCCCGTACTGGCTTTTGCGGCCTCATCGGCGCTGTTTTTGACGGTTGCCGGTGGTGTTCAGGCGCTGAGCACCTGGCTTGAGCACGCCAACGTGAACCATCAGCTGATCGACACGATGGGTATTCAGAAGCTCTACATGGGTCTGGCGTGGGTTGCCGCCCTGGTGCTGGTTGTTCCGCTCTTTACCCTGGGGGCCTCGGCGGCTCGTTTGAGTGCCCGCCGCCGTGACGAGCGCCTGGCCTCCCTGCGCCTGATTGGTGCCTCCACGACCCTGATTGTGGGTCTGTCTGTTGCGGACGCGCTGGTGTACTCTCTTGTGGGTTTCATCATCGGTCTGTTGCTCTACCTGGTGCTGATTTTCCCGTTCGGCGCCCTGCACTTCATGAACGTTCCGCTCGGTGCCGAGAATATGCTTCTTCCGGTGAGCATGATTTTCTGCTGTTTCCTGGGTTGCATGGTTCTGGCGGCGCTGAGCTCCCTCTTCGGCCTGGCGAAGGTCAGCATTAGCCCGCTGGGTGTGCGTACCCGCGCGAAGGCTGGTTCTGCTGGTTATATTGCCCTGGGTATCGGTGTTGTGCTGGTCATCGCCGTGATGATTCTGGCGTCTACTTCCACGGGCTTCAGCATGTTCTCGCCCTTCCAGGACGGCGGCGCCGATAGCGCCATCAAGAACCTCGCGATCTTCATTGCTCTGCCTGGTCTGCTGATGATGGTTGCCATCGACCTGATCGGCACCTTCCTGGTGTGGGCGTACGCAAAGATTCGTGTGCGCATGACCCAGAAGGCGTCGGTTCTGCTGGGTTACCGTGCGGTGCTGGAATCCCCGCGTGGGGCGTGGCGTCAGGTTTCGGGTGTGGCGCTGTCGACCTTCCTGGTGACCTTCTTCGGCCCCATCCTGATTCTGGCGGGTGAGATGAGCAAAGACGCGAAGCAAGCCGGTCCTGCTGCCAGCCCCTTCATGACCATCATGCAGGACATGTTCCAGGGCATGCTGCTCATGCTGTTCTTCTCGTACCTGCTGGTCACCCTCTCCGCAGTGCTGAACCAGAGCGCCGCCATTTACGAGCGTGGTTCGCTGTATTCTTCACTGAATATGATGGGTACCCCCACGAAGCTGCTGCAGGCTTCGCGCCTGACCGTGGTCTTCGGCCCGCTGGTGCTCATCAGCGTGATTTCTGCGCTGCTGGGTCTTCCGCTGACGGCTTTGATTGCGGCTCAGGGTCTTCCCGGTGAGGTTCTGGCGAAGATGTTCGGTCTGACCTTCGGCGCTATTGCGCTGGGTCTGGTACTGGTCTATGTGGGCCTGTTGGCGACCATTCCGTTTATGCGTCAGGTGACTCATAAGCCGGTGTCCGCTCTCTAGGCTGCTCGGCCTCTACCCTCCCGTTGCGTTCTCCGGACGCGGCGGGAGGGTTTTTGCGTGCCCTTCCGTCCCCGCCCGGTCTTTGTTCTGCGGGCGAGGCGCAACCCCGCATGTTTTCTCACGCACCGGGCCACCGCTTCCATAGCCTAAAGCCCTGTGAGAGACTGGCATTATGTTTGAACACACCGTACCCTCCGATTGGTTCCCCCGTTGCGCAATCTTCGACTGCGATGGCATCCTCCTCGATTCTGAGACCGTGTGGAACCGGGTTCAGCGCGAGCTCTTCGCCCGCTGGGGCGTTCCCTTCACCGAGGAGGTGGAGGAGCGCCTCACCGGCCTCTCCGCCGCGGATGTTGCCGAGCAGCTCGCCCGCCTCTCCTACGAGGCCCGACAGGGCGATGCGGCCGATGCCGCAGCCTACGCCGAGCACCACGCGCAGGTCACCCGGGATCTGCTCACCACCGAGCGGCAGATTATCTCCGCCGGAGTGGAACTCATCGACGGTGCGCAGGAGTTCCTGGGCTTCTTGAGCGAGCACATGCCCGTGGCCGTAGCCTCCAATTCCACCTCGGGTATCCTCACCGTCAAGATGGAGAACTACGGCTACGCTCCCCTGGTACGCACCTGGGTCAGCAGCGAGGACGTTCCCGCGGGCAAGCCGGCACCCGATATGTACCTGGAGGCGGCGCGCCGCCTCGGCTTTGAGGGCCACGAGGCGCTGGCGTTCGAGGACTCCCCCGCGGGCGCGCAGGCAGCACGTGACGCCGGTACGAAGGTCATGATTTACGTTCCGGAAGGCACCGACCCGGCAAAGGCACCGGCCGGTTTTGGGCGCTTCGACTCCTTCCGCAACCCGCAGCTGTGGGAGGCGGCCCGCACCTGGGTTGCCAAGCTTCAGGCGACACAGCAGCCTGAGGCGGCGCAGAGCTAAGCGGTTAGCGCCCCTCCCCCGATACGAAGAAAGACCCCCGGCCCGCTCGTAGAGAGCAGGCCGGGGGTCTTCTATGCCTTATCAGCTGCACCTATAGCGGCACGAGCCTATCGGCGCATAACCTTCTTGGCCAGTGCATTACCGATGAACTGAACCAGCTGGACCAGGATGATAATAATCGCCACAACGGCCCAGGTGATCTCGTCGTTGAAGCGCTGGTAGCCGTCCACGATCGCGATCTTACCCAGGCCACCGGCGCCCACGTAACCGGCCATTGCAGACATATCCACCACGCCGATGACGAGGAAGGTGTAGCCCAGGATCAGCGGGCCGAGCGCCTCGGGAATCATCACGGTGAACAGGATGGTCAGCTTCGATGCACCCATAGCGCGGGCCGCCTCAATCACGCCGGGATCGATGGAGACCATGTTCTGCTCCACGATGCGGGCGATAGCGAACGCAGCGCCGAAGCTCATCGCAAAGACCGCGGCATTCACGCCCAGGCGGGTACCCACCACGGCGCTGGTCAGCGGGCCCAGGGCCGCAATCAGAATGATGAACGGAATCGGGCGAATGATGTTCACCAGAATATTCAGGACCGTGTACACGAAGCGGTTCTGGAAGATATTACCGGCGCGGGTGGTGTACAGCAGGGCACCCACAATCAGGCCGACCAGGCCGGCGCACAGCATGGTAATGGACACCATGTAGAAGGTGTCGCCGATAGCCGGAATAAGCTTCTCGGGCAGGAACTCGCCCCAGTCGGTCTTCGAAGCGGCCAGCGGAAGAGTAGTAGCAAACATTTAGCGCACCTCCTGCACGCGGGCAACGGTCTTCAGTTCGGCAACGGCGGCATCAATACTGGTGATTTCGCCGAGGAGTTCCAGGGTGAGGGTACCGTAGGCCTTGCCCTGCAGGGTCTCGATACCGCCGCCCACGATGTTGAAACGGACGTTGCGGGCACCCAGGTAGGACAGCACCTTGCCGAGCTCCTGATTGCCCTCCACGATTTCGACGTTGACCAGGTAGCCACGGTGCGATGCACGCAAATCCTCCGCCTCCTGGCCGGTGGGGGCCAGCTTGACGGTGGTCGCCACGAAGAGCTTCGCCACATCGGTCTGCGGGTTAGAGAAGACGTCGTAGACGGTTCCTTCTTCCACCACGCGGCCGGACTCCATGACCGCCACGCGGTCGGCGATGCTGGCCACGACATCCATCTCGTGGGTAATGACCACAACGGTGATACCCAGGTCGCGGTTCACGCGCTTGAGAAGGGCGAGCACCTCCTGGGTGGTTTCGGGGTCCAGGGCGCTGGTGGCCTCGTCAGCCAGCAGCAGCGAGGGGTTGGTCGCAAGCGCGCGGGCGATGCCCACACGCTGCTTCTGACCACCCGAAAGCTGGTTCGGGTAGTGGCCGGCGCGGTCGCTCAGACCCACGAATTCCAGCAACTCCAGGGCGCGTTCGCGGCGCTTGGCCTTGGGCCAACCGGCCACCTTGAGGGGGAACTCAACGTTACCGAGCACAGTGCGGGAGTTCATGAGGTTGAACTGCTGGAAAATCATGCCGATGTTCGTGCGGGCCTCACGCAGTTCGGAGTCGCGCTTGCCAGAGATTTCAAAATCGTCCACGATCAGCGTGCCGCTCGTGGTCTTTTCCAGGCCGTTGATGAGGCGCACCAGGGTGGACTTACCGGCACCGGAGTAGCCGATAATCGCGAAGATTTCACCGCGGTTGATGGTGAGGGAGACGTTGTCCACGGCGGGGACAGCCTTGGGGCCGTTACCGAAGACCTTGGACACGCCGTCCAGAATCACCATGGGCTGGGGGAGGCCTTCTACGACCTCTTCTAGCTGTTCACTCATAGTATTTGTATCCGTTAAATGTCGTGGTTGGGACACCGAGGGACTCGGCGCCGGTACGCAAAGGACGGTAAGCCCTTCTAACCCGCATCGGGTGCCCGGGCTTACCGCCTTACGTGTGCCTACGAGAGGCGTGTTGTCAGGAGATTACTTCTTGGCGCGCAGCTTGGCCTCTTCATTGGCCAGGGACTGACGCAGCTCGTCGGTGCTCACGTTGACCTCAACGGCGGTGCCGCGGGTCTCTTCCTGAACAGCATCCATGACGGGCTTGGTGTGGAAGATTTCAACGATCTTCTTGTAGGTCTCGTCGTCAGCCTTGTCCTTCTGGGCGACGAAGAGGTTCACGTACTTGATTGCCGAGGGGTCGGTCTTGGGGTCGTCCTGAGCCAGTGCGTCCGCGGGCTTCAGGCCTGCGTCCTTGAGGAAGTCGTTGTTAACGACTGCACCGTCAGCGGACTCCATGCCAACCACGGTCTGGGTTGCGTCGACGGGGGTGACCTTCACCTTGGAGTTAGCGGTGTCAACGTCGTCGATGGTGGGGGCGTCTACGTCAGCGTTCTTGAAGGTAACCAGACCGTTGGTCTTCAGCAGCTTCAGCGCGCGTGCCTCGTTCACGGTGTCGTTCGGGATCACGATCTCGCCACCCTGGGGGATGTCGGCCAGCTTGGTGTGCTTCTTGGAGAACAGAGCCATCGGGTAGATGACGGTCGGACCCACGATCTGCAGGTCCTTGTTGGCGCTGACGTTGTAGTTCGACAGGTAGGCGATGTGCTGGAAGCGGTTCATGTCAATGTCACCGGCGTCCAGAGCGGGGTTCGGCTCGGTGTATGCGCTGAACTCCTTGAACTCGATGTCGATGCCCTGCTTCTTGGCTTCTTCCTTCAGGGTCTTGTTGAACTTCTCGGAGCCGACCACACCGATGGTGACCTTCTTCGAGGAGGAGTTCGAGGTGGAACCGCAAGCGGCCATGCTGAAAATCATGGGGACGACTGCAAGAGCAGCGGCAAACTTCTTCACGGCTATGAATCTTTCTGTTGAATGATGACGTGCTTCACCGGGTACGGGCATAGAGCGCCGACAAGCCGATGCGAATGATGATGGGACAATTACAGCACGCACAGGGGCGGCGGTGGAAGTTAAGGGTCAATCATGAGACACAGAACGTCAAGCTCTTCATATTTCGTCATATTTCGTCACACGATGATTATTTGCCAATTCCGCTCCCCCCACCAGCCGTCTGTCTGCGTCAACGCAAAGCGCCGGCCCGGGCCTAAAACCCGAGCCGGCGCTCATCGTACCCGCCCGTTACGGGCGGGCGGCAAACCAACCGACGCTACTGCTCAAAATCGCCCGAGGCAATCAGCTGCTCCCGCACCTTACGGCGCAGCACCTTGCCGAGCATCGAACGCGGCAGGTCGTCCACGACCACGATGCGGCGCGGCACCTTATAGCGAGTCACCTTCGAGTAGCAGTGTTCGCGCAGGGTGTGCTCCTCCACCACCCGGCCGGGGGCGGGAACCACCGCGGCCACGACCATCTCGCCGCCGCCGGGCAGCGGAATACCGACCACCGCCGCATCCGCAACCGTATCGTGCTGCTTGAGGGCGACCTCCACCTCGGTCGGGGAGACGTTGAAGCCGCCGGTGATAATGACCTCCTTGATGCGGTCCACAATCTGGATGAAGAAGTCCTCGTCCAGGCGCACAATATCACCCGTGCGCAACCAGCCGTCGGGGGTGATGGTCTTCGCGGTCTCGTCTTCACGCTTCCAATAACCCATGAAGCGCTGGGGACCGCTGACCCACAGCTCACCCTCCTCGCCGAGAGGCACATCCGCACCCGTCTCCGGATCCACCACGCGAATATCGGTCGAGGGGAAGGGCACACCAATCGAGCCGGCGCGGCGGGTGTCGTTCAGCGGGTTGCAGGAGACCAGCGGGGCACACTCGGTCAGGCCGTAGCCCTCCACCATGAAACCGCCGGAGGCTTCCTCCCACTCGGCCACCCGTTCGGGCGGCAGGTTCATCGCGCCCGACACCGCGTAGCGGATACCCTCCAGGGACACGCCGCGCTTCTTCGCCTCGTCCATCAGGCGGCGGTACACCGGTGGAACCGCAGGAAGAATCGTCGGACGGGTCTTCTTCATCGCCTTCAAAATCAGGTCCATATCCACGGTCGGGAACAGCACCAGGCGGGCACGGCACAGCGACGCAATCGTCACGCCCAGGGTCATGCCGTACGCGTGGAAGAGCGGCAGGACCGAGTAAATCACCTCGTCATCGCCCGGGTTAATCCACGCCTCACCCATGCGGCCGTTCGACTCCAGGTTGCGGTGCGTGAGCATCACGCCCTTGGGCAGACCCGTCGTGCCGGAGGTGTACTGCAGCAGCGCAATATCGTGTGCCGTCGGGCGGCGATGCGCGGGATCAATGCGCTCGCTCTTGAGCAGCTGCGACCACGGCACCGTGCCCGGGGCCGGGCCCGTCAGTTTCTCACGCGAGGCACGCGCGCTCTTGACGGGCAGCTTCAGCGCGGTGCGCATGAGGCGCGGCATCGCCGAAATCAGGTTCACCGAATAAATGTGGGTGGGGCGGATATCGGCCGGCATCTCGGTCACGTGCGAGGCAATCTTGTCCCACACAATCGCGACCTTCGCGCCGTGATCCTCAAACATGTGGCGCAGCTCGGCCCCCGTGTACAGCGGGTTATGCTCCACCACAATCGCGCCCAGGCGCAAAATCGCATAGAACGCCGCAATATGCTGAGGGCAGTTCGGCAAAATCAGCGCCACACGGTCACCCGCCTGCACACCCGCAACGCGCAGACCCTCCGCAGTACGCTCAATCTGGTCCCCCAGCTCAGCGTAGGTCGTGGTCGCGCCAAAGAACTCCAGGGCGACCTTCTGCGGGACGCTACGCACCGCCTCATCGATAAGGTGGCTCAGCGAGGTCTCGGGCAGCTCAATATCGCAGGCAGTCCACGAAGAATAATTCTTCAACCAGGGGCGATGCGCCAGGGGGTTCTCACCGGATTCGGTAGTGGGTGCGCCGAATACCGCGGCGCGCGCGGGGGCTGCGTCCCCCGTGTTCGTGTTCTTCTGAGCCTCAGTCATGATTTCGATTGTGCCCGCCGACGGCCCCTCGGCTCAACTTCCAGCGCCCTTCCAGGCCATCTTCACGGCAGGCTCCCAGCTAAGGGAGCCCGGCGCGGCCAGTTTCACGACACTCCCCCGGGTGCGCTCGGCGCAACTCTGGGATACTTAAACCATGAGTAAGCGACAGCAAGACATAACCGACGAGCAGTTCAAGCAGCTCCTTCGCGAAATTTCCAAGCGCTTCGCCATCGCCGGAGGAGTCGTCATTCTCATCGGTCTGGCCATCATCGCCCTAGTCTACCTTCTGGGAGGAGCCCACTAATGCACACCCCGCAGCGCCCCAACGGCGACATCTTCAACCGCATGGTCTCCGGCGCCGCCTACATGCCCGACGCCGAATGTGCGGCACAGACTAAGCGCATCCACGCCGCCACCGTCCTCGCGGAGGAGCACTACGCCCGAGGCGAGCACGCCCAGGCCATGCACGTCTACCGCGAAAAACTCGGCCACCTGGGCGAGCACTCCCACATCCGCCCCGGTGCGCGCTTCGACTACGGCGTGAACACCTACATTGGCGACGGTTCCTTCTTCAACTTCGACTGCGTATTCCTGGACGTCTGCCCGATTCGCATCGGATCCACCGTGCTCGTCGGCAACAACGTGCAGTTCCTCACCCCCACCCACCCGCTCAACCCCGTCGACCGCGCCGCGTACTGGGAGGGCGGCAAGCCCATCACCGTTGAAGACAACGTCTGGATCGGTGGCGGCGCCATCATCCTGGGCGGCGTGACCATCGGCAAGAACTCCGTCATCGGTGCTGGCACCGTCGTCACCAAGGACGTACCCGCAAACTCCGTCGTGGTCGGCAACCCCGGACGCGTGGTTCGCACCCTCGACGAGAACGAACGACCCGCACACCCCCACCCCTACTCCGCCGAATCCCTCGAAGAGGCCCGGGCCTTCCAGTCCGAGCACAGCGAGTAAGTTAAGACCCGCTCGGCCCGCGAGCCACCGCACACACCGGGTCGCCAGACGATCCCCGACCCCCGTTATCGGAAGCCATGAATACACAACACAACCAGCAGCCGGAGTCCCGCCCGGCGGCCAGCCAGCAGGCAAAGGGCAACGACAATTCCGCGCCCAGCGAGCAGGATCTGTGGGACGCGGCCTTCTCCTCCGACGACCCCACGGTCGTGCTGACCGCCGAGGACCTGCAGCAGGCCGCCTCACGCCGCGCCGAGTCGCGAACCACCGACGGGGAGGCGACCCGCGCCTTCCCCAGCCCCATCCCGGCTCCCAGCCCGCAGGATGACGCGGACACCTCGGACGGCGGGGAAAGCGCCTTCGGCTGGCTCAACACCCCCGGCTCGGGTAGCTCGGGTGGCGGCACATCCGCGGGTTCCGCGCCCGAGCCGAGCGCCGCGTCTGCCCCGAGCGTGTCCGAGCGCCGCGGCGCGCAGGCCGCCAACGACCGCGGAACGGCACCCAGCGTTACCCCGCAGAACACCGCACCGCGTGCACCGGAACAGCCCGCCCAGCACGGGGGCTTCGCCGTCCCCGCGGGCCAACCCACCCAACCCATCCTCCAGCCCGGCGAACCGGTACTCACCGCCGCCACCGCCCTGCAGATGCAGAAGGAACGGTACTCCCGCATGCACGTGCTCCCGGGCCTGCTCGGCTGGCTCGTTGCCATCACCCTCATGGACGGCGGCCGCTGGGGCATCGGCGCCTGGCTCACCTCTACCGGGCAGGAGCAGTCCCTCGAGTACCACGCCGTCATCGGACGACTACTCTCCGGGGAATCCTCCGTAGTTCCCGTGGCGGTCGCCCTGAGCGTCCTCATCTTTGGTGCCTACCTGGTCGGCGGATACGCCGCCGGACGCATGGCTCGATTCGCCGGCTCCAAGCAGGGCATTGCGGTGTGGCTGTGGCACCTCATGGGCCTGCTTGTGGCTTCGCTGGCCACCTACCTGGCCCCGCAGGTCTTCCCGAACGGCACCGCCGCGTTCTCCATGCAACGACTCATGAACGGGGATACCTCCAACGGCCTGCTGGCGATCATGCTCATCCTGGCGCTCAGCTTCCTGGGAGCCCTTATAGGCGGCGCCTGCGGGCAGATATACCACCGCCGCGTGGATAAGTACCCGAGCACCCGGGTGGAGCGCGAGGACGGCTAGCCTCCGAAGCACCGGACACCGCACCGATGCCGATACAAAACGCGAAGACCTCCGGCGCACGCTATGTGCGCCGGAGGTCTTCGCGTTGAGCGACCCTTCGGGGCCGTTTAGGTTATTGCCTAGTGATCCAGCAGCAGGGCCGGTTCCTCCAGGATGGCCGCCACATCGGCCATGAAGCGAGCCGAAAGGTCGCCGTCCACCACGCGGTGATCGAACGAACCGCCCAGGGTCGTCACCCAGCGAGGAATCACTTCGCCGTCAACCACCCACGGCTTCTGCTTGATGGTACCGAAGGCCACAATCGCAACCTCACCCGGGTTGATAATCGGGGTACCGGTATCAATGCCCAGCGAACCGATATTCGTAATGGTCAGGGTGCCGTTCGCCATCTCTGCCGGCTGGGTCTTGCCTTCACGAGCGCGAGTGGTCAGGTTGTTCAGGGCAATCGCAAGCTCGCGCAGGGAAAGCTCCTGGGCATCCTTGATGTTCGGAACCATCAGGCCGCGCGGGGTGGCGGCTGCGATACCCAGATTCATGTAGTGCTTAATCTGGATCTCGCTGTCGGTCCAGGTTGCGTTTACCTGCGGGTTACGCTCGGCGGCCCAAATCACCGCGGCGGCCAGAACCAGCAGCGGGGTGACTTTCACACCCTCAAAGTGGCGGGACTTCTTCAGGCGCTTGACGAACTCCATGGTGCGGGATGCATCCACGTCCACGAAAATCGACACGTGCGGGGCGCTGAAGGCCGAGGCGACCATGGCCTTCGCGGTGGCCTTGCGCACGCCGCGCACCGGGATGCGCTCGATGCGGTCGCCCGGGGTGGTTGCACCCTGCCAGAAGGGCTGGCGGGCACCGCTGTGCTGCACGTCCTTGAGGTGGGCAACGTAGTTCATGAGGTCCTGCTTGGTCACCTGGCCGCGGGCACCGGTGGCGGTCACGTGGGCCAGGTCGACGCCGAGTTCCTTAGCGGCCAAACGCACCGGAGGAGCCGCCAGGGTCGGGCGGTGCGGAACCTGCTCGGGAGCCAAAGTCGGCACGGGAGCCGCTACGGGCTCGGGTGCCAGACGCTGCACCACCGAGTTCAGGGGGCTGTTCTCCACAAAGCGGGAGGCGCGCTCAGCCAGCTCGCTCAGCAGGCCCTGGTTGCGGTTTACCGGGTCGGAGGGGGTGTGCGCCACCGGTGCCTGGACTGTCGGCGCCGCGGGTGATGCAGGGGCGGCAGGTGCGGGCTGGGCCGCGGAGGCGGGACGCTTACGTGCGCGGCGCTTAACGGCGTCCGCCTTGGGTCCGGAGCCGACCAGCGCGGTGCCGGATTCGGTCTCCTGCTGCGGCGCGGCGGGGGCGGCCGGGGCCGCGCCGTCGCCACCGGAGATGCGGATGATGGGGGTACCCACCTCGACGGTCTCACCCTCGGCGACCATCAGTTCTTCGACGGTGCCGGCATAGGGCGAGGGCAGTTCGACAACGCTCTTGGCGGTCTCAATCTCGACCAGCACATCGTTGATGGCGACCTCGGTGCCGACTGCCACCTTCCAGCTGAGGATTTCAGCCTCGGTCAGGCCTTCGCCCACGTCGGGAAGCGAAAAAATCTGGGACATATTTACCTCTCACTAGGGTATATACCCTACATGGAATATTATGGGCGGTCCTATCCGCCGCGAGCGTGCCGTCGGTTTCGGGCCGGCGACACACCTCAGAACGAAGCGTCAAGAAGCGGGGTGCACATACCAACCCCGAAACCGCACCTAGTAATCAAAAGCGCGATCAACCGCCTCCAGGATGCGGTCAATATCTGGCACGTACTCCTCCTCCACGCGGGAAACCGGGTACGGCATGTAGTAGCCACCCACGCGAATCACCGGGGCCTGCAGGCTGTAGAAGCAACGCTCCGTAATCGCGGACGCCAGCTCACCACCCATGCCACCGAAGGTGGGGGCCTCGTGGGCGATAATCAGTCGACCGGTCTTCGCCACCGAGGCGGCCACGGTCGGCACATCCAGCGGAGAAATCGAGCGCAAATCAATCACCTCAATCGAGCGGCCATCCTCAACCGCGGCCTCCGCGGCTGCCAGGGCCACCGGAACCAGCGGACCGTACGCAACAATCGTGGCGTCGGTACCCTCGCGCACGACCTTGGCGCTAAACGGGTCGAAGGAGGTGTCGTTCAGGTCCACGTCCCCCTTGAGCCAGTAGCGGCGCTTGGGCTCAAAGATAATGACCGGATCCGGGCACTCAATCGCCTTGCGGGTCATCCAATAGGCCTCGTGCGGGCTCGAGGGAGTCACGATGCGCAGGCCGGCGGTGTGGGCGAACAGCGCCTCGGGTGACTCGGAGTGGTGCTCCACCGAGCCGATCACGCCGCCGTAGGGAATACGAATCGTCACCGGCACGATGTACTGCTTATCGGTGCGGTTGTGAATCTTCGCAAGCTGGCTCGTGATTTGGTTGAAGGCGGGGAAAACGAAGCCGTCGAACTGAATCTCGGGAACGGGGCGGTACCCGCGCAGCGCCATGCCGATGGAGGTGCCGATAATGCCGGACTCCCCCAGCGGGCTATCCATGACGCGGCGGTTGCCGAAGCGGGCCTGCAAGCCCTCGGTCACGCGGTACACGCCGCCAAGCTTGCCGATATCCTCACCGAGCAGAACCACGGTGCGGTCAGCCTCCAGGGCATCCTCCAGGCCGCGAGTAATGGCCTTGGCGAGGGTCAAACGCTCAATGTTTTCGCTCATCTTTACTCCTCTTCAAAGCCTGCGTTGTAGGTACGGTAGAATTCGCGGTCGTCCTCAACCTGCTGGTGTTCCTGGGCGTAGACGCGGTCGAAGAAACGCTCAAAGTCGGCGACCTCGGAGTTCAGCACTGCCTCACGCACGCCGGATGCGACCTTCTGGGCAGACTCGGCAACCTCCTCGAAGAAGGCATCGTCGGCGTAGCCCTGCTCGCGCAGGTACTTCTCGAGGCGAATCATGGGGTCGCGGTGCAGCGGCCCCTCAAGGTCGGCCTCGGTGCGGTACTTCGTGGGGTCGTCGGCGGTGGTGTGCGGGCCCAGACGGTAGGTCTCGGCCTCGATGAGCACGGGGCCCTCGCCGGCACGAATCTTCTCCATGGCGTAACGGGTCACCGCGAATACGCCCAGGATGTCATTGCCGTCCACGCGCAGGCCCTCGAAGCCGTAACCGGCGGCTCGGGTCGAAATCGGCACGCGCGACTGCACCTCGAAGGGAACCGAGATGGCCCAGCGGTTGTTCTGCACGAAGAAGAGCACCGGGGCATCGTAGGAGGCCGCGAAGACCATGGATTCGTGAACGTCGCCCTCGCTGGAGGAGCCGTCGCCGAAGTAGACCGCGACGGCGGGCTTCTGCGCGTCGGTTGCGGGGTCGGTGGCCTGGCCCTGGCCGGTGGGGCGCTTGCCGGTTTCAGCCTCGATATCGGCATCGAAGTTCAGGCCCATGGCGTAGCCGACGGCGTGCAGGGTCTGGGCGGCCAGCACCTTGGTGTAGGTGTGGAAGTTGTGGGCCTTCATGTCCCAACCGTGGGTGGTGGTGCCGCGGAAGATGGTAATCAGATCGCGGAAATCCACACCGCGCGCCAGGGCGACGGCGTGCTCACGATAGGAGGGGAAGATGTAGTCGTTGGGGGCGTAGGCCAGTGCGGAGCCGACCTGCGCGGCCTCCTGGCCTCGGCTAGGAACCCACAGGGCGAGCTGGCCCTGGCGCTGCAGGGCGGTCGCCTCGTCGTCGAAGCGGCGGGTGGTGTACATGAGGCGGTAGGCCTCGCGCAGGGTATCACCATCGACGTCTTTGACGTATCGGCTGAAGGTGGGGTGTTCGTGGACGGTGCCGTTCTCATCCATGAGCTGGATGCGCTCGGGCACTCCCGGGTACTTGTCGTTCTCGTGCATCTAACCTCCACACGTGACGATGGCTTCGCCTGCGGGCTACCGGGGCCAAGCCTCATTCTCCACGAAAGGTGGAGGGTTGAGAGGCTGATTTACGGCCGGTGCACCATCAGGACTGGGCATATATACCTACCAGTTTACTATTTCGGGCTCTCGGCAATAACGTGCACGCTCGGAACACGCTTGGAACACCGCGTATTGCACCCCGTCATTCAGCATATGAGCAGGCGAAAACCAGCAGCGCTACCAATTGCGTTTAATGACCAAAGGAACCCTCCTATATATTCGATAATCAGAATATATAGGAGGGTTCCTTCATCTTCATCCGCTCAGGACCGCTATACGATTCAAGCTTATCCAGCGATGTTGAGCGAGATTAGCCCTCCTGCGCGAAGAGCTCGCACAGGGACAGGAAACGGTCGTTTGCCTCGATCTCGCCAATACTCACGCGCACGCCCTCGGACCCGAAGGCACGCACCGAGAGAGCATTCCGGTTCATGAGGTCAACGAACTCGCCGGTCCGCTCCCCCAGGGGCAGCCACACAAAGTTTGCGTAGGTGCCCGGGAATTCGTAGCCCAGTTCGCGTAGACGGGCCGTGACGCGCTCACGCTCGGCCACAATGTGACTGACCCGCGCCATGACGGCCTCCTGGTGCTCGATGGAGGCGACGGCGGCCCGCTCGGCCAGGGCGGACACGGCAAAGGGCGTCGCGGCAACCCGCAGGTGGCGGGTAATCTGCGGATGCGAAATCGAGTAGCCCACGCGCAAACCCGCCAGGCCCTGCGCCTTGGAGAAAGTGCGCAGAATGATGACGTTCGGGTAGTCACGGTAGATATCCAGGCCGTTCAACGGAGGCTCTTCCCCCTCCGGGATGGAGGAGGCCGCGCAGAACTCGAAGTAGGCCTCGTCGATGACCACGGGAACGGTAGCCGGCACCTTCGCGAGGAAGGAGCGAATCTGGCTCTCGGTCACGGCGGGACCGGTCGGGTTATTGGGGGTGCACACCAGAATCAGGCGGGTGCGGTCGGTGACGGCCGCGGCCATAGCGTCCAGGTCGTGCGCGCCGTCGGGCAGGTTCGGCACCTGCACGCTACGAGCGCCCATGATGCCAACCAGAATGGGGTAAGCCTCGAAGGAACGCCACGCGTAGATGACCTCGTCCTGCACACCGTCGGCGTTAACGCCCGCGAAGGTTTTGAGAATCTGGTTGAGCGCGCCGAGGCTGCCGGCGCCGGTCACGATATCCTCGGCGTCCACGCCCAGCTGCCCGGCGAGGGCGGTACGCAGGGCGGTTGAGAGGGGGTCGGGATAGCGGTGCACCGCATCGAATTCGGCCAGCACGCGCGCCACCTCGGGCACGGGGCCCAGCGGGTTCTCGTTAGAGGAAAGCTTGTACCGGGTCAGGCCCTCGACGGGAGCGGGAGGCTTACCCGCGGCATAGCTGGGCAGGGTATCGAAGACGGGGCGGACCGGGATGCTGGTGGGTTCTTCTGAGTGGCTCATAGCTTTAGTATGTGCCCGCGAGCGCCGCGGAGCCAGTGCCACCGGGATGAAGACCAGCATGGGGACAGGACGAGCCATCCCCATGCCGGTCTCCGCCACCTCACCGACCGGGCTCCCCACTAGGCAAATACCGGCTCCCGCTCAACGGTGACGGCGCGCCGAGGCTCCGGTGCGGGGTGTATCAACCCCGGGTCGGTCTCCTCGGGAGGAATCGGCGTGCGGAACCCCGGGTCGATCTCCTCGGCCGGCGCCACGGGCATGGGAACAGGCTTCAGCTCTGGTAGGTCGGGGGTAAGCGATTCCCCGCCATCGTAGTCCCCGCCCTGTCGGGGCCCGAGGAATGTGCCCCCGAACGCAGAACCAATTTTAGGGAGTGGCAGGTCATCGATGGTTGGCTGATTAATAACCTTTCCGATGTTTGCCTGTGAGCCTGCGGGCTCTGGTAGAAGGTCCGGCGGGAGCAAATCTGCCGGGGGTGGTGGACCCTCCGGCTCGACTCGAGCGGGCAACTTGATGGTGGCAGGCTCCGGGCCGCTCAGGTCCGCCGGCAAGTTGATGGCGGGCGGAACATTCTGCGGGTCGTATCCCTGCAGGGGAGGTGTTTTGGGCGTCTGAGGTGCAGGCATCTCGGGCCAGGTCGGCTTCGGGCTCCCCGGCTCCTGCGACGGTTTAGGGCCCGGGTGAGGGAGACGTCGTTCGGCGCTCTCCCACGTATCTTGGGCTGCTTTTTGGATTCGTTCCCCCTTATCTTTGGCGTCCTGAACGCCCTTAACCATGCCACCTGTTCCATGTTCAATCGCTTCGTCTACACCCTTCTCGTCAAACCTAACTCCCGATTTGTAGGCCTGACGCGAGTAGATTCCGATACGTGAGATCGTTACGTCCCTTCGCTCAGCTAGGCTGTATCCATCCGGCATAGCAGAACCCGAGGTAACCTTCTGCTCCCCCAGCACGTATTCCTTACCATCCATCGCCGCACGGATGCCCCCGGGTACCGTGTTGCTATACCCTTCGCGGTCTAGGGCTTCTCGGTATTTCTCGCCATGGTGTACAGAGTTCTGAACGGTGATTGATGTATCACGGTCGTCAGGACGCCAACCTCCTTCAGGCCTCACCGCGCTATCCGGAACGATATCGCCTTCGCCTTCCACATAGTCCACGGCGAAGTCTCGGCGTTTGGCGGGCAAACCTCGTAGCGGAGCACCTTGGGCGTAGATACCGACGATGTTGATTTCCTTGGCGACCTCGAAACTATTAGCCATGTTGTAGGCAATCATGGCTCCCTGGCTAAACCCTTCCAGGTACACGCGGGCCCCCTGCGGCGCACCGGCATCACGCAAAGCCTGCAGAACCATCCGATAGGCGGGGTTCTTCGTGGTATCTTCACCTAACGTTTCACGCACAGCACCCGCAGGGTCCATGGGAGAGCCGCCCCAGGAGTCAAAGTTAGTCCCCGGAATACTCACCACGTACAGGGCGTAGGCGGGGTCGCCCTCGTGGCCTTCTTCGTACATGACGGTGACCATCACGGCGCCGCGTTCGCCCTTCGTCGGGTCCTGCTGAGAACGCTCGAATTCCTGGTCCTGGGCTTTGGCGGCCGCCTGCAACCGTTCCGAGCTGGAGCCTACGGAAAGCTGATTTTTCTCTCCCCGGTGCGCCGCGACCCCGTACTCATCAGCCGAAGCGGTACGCACGTTGTGTGCCGTGCTGCCCACGTCCCGCCACGTATTCTCTCTCTTCAACGATAGGGTGGCCCTCCCGATGAATTTCTCAATGATTTTCGCGGGGATTCCGGTGATCCTGGACAGCCGTCCAGCCACTCGCCGGCGGGCAATCTCGGGGTTGAGTCGGGCGTCAAGATAGGCTGTCGCTCCGAAAAGTACCGCCGCGACGAGGGGTGAATAGGGCATCGCTATTGATGCGCTGTAGTACCCGAGCTCGGGCAGCGTCAGCCGGATAAGGTACCGGACCTCGTCGGGGTCGCCGGCGAGGACGCCGCGAATGTGGGTTCGCACCGTCAGCCCGTCAGGAAGCTTACCGTCCTGGGCGATACCGAGCGATTCGAACCAGCCGGCTACCATGTTCTCGACCTGCAGGTAGGCGCTGTGGGCGAGGCGCACGGCCACCGCCGTGGCCACCAGATCGGCGGCACTTTGGCCCATCCCGGCGGCCAACATGGTGCACTGGCCGCTGGCCAGACGGGCGCGCGCGTTGACCCCGAGAAAGAGCATCGTCTCTGCGCCAATGCTCGAGATGGGCACCGGACGTTCGGCGCAGCGCTGGCTGGCGTGGGCGAGGGAATCGGCGATGGCGGGCATCTCTTCCAGTGTGACGGTGATGGTCGCCCCTGTGGGGGCCGAGCCGCTCCCCTCGATGGGAAGGGCGTACGTTGCGTTGGTCATGGGTTCTCCTAGATGGGTTCTCCTAGCGACGACTAGCGGTGAGTAGCGGTCTAATAGCCGGTTTGGCGGGTAACGAGCGCGTTGAGCCCCTCGGGGAGGCTGACGTGCATGAGGGAATCAAGCTCGTGTTGCGCGGACCCCGCGTGGCGGGCCACGAGGTCCTCCAGTTTTCCGGGGTCGAGGATATCGGCGGCGGTATCCGTGAGGGACCCGAGAAGGCTGTCGAGGGCACCGGCCGCGGCGGTAACGGCCTGGGCTTTGGCGGTCAGTTCGGCGGCGAGCTCTTCGGCGGCGGCGGCAATATCGGCCGCCGCGTTCTCGGCAATCTGTGCCCTGTCTCGAATACTGTCGCGGTGCCTTTCGAGCTGTCTGCGGAAGGCGCGGCCCGCCTCCGAGGCCCAGTGCTCTGTTCCGAGCTCGCCGGTGCGCGCGTAGACCCCCTGTATCTCGTGGGCTTCGGCGCGCATGCGTGCGGAAAGCTCGGCACCCTTGGTGCGGGCCAGGGCGGCTGCCGCGAGGAGCGAGGCGGCGAACGCGCGTCCGGCCGCGGAGCCGATGCCCATATGGCCGGCGGCACGCAGAATATCCGCGGTGCTGGGCCGGTCGGGGGTTCCCGGAGGCGCAGATGGCGGTGTGGAATCGACGAAGGTGGGCACGGCGCGTCCTTTCGGAGGAGCCGGTTACGAATACCGGCTTAGCGGGTGGACTTTGGTTCCAGCCTATGGGCGGGCCGGCGTTGTTCCCCCGGCTTTTAGCCGCCTGTGGATAGCGACCCCACAAAACGAAAAATTCGCACGGATTTGAGCTGCAGAACCCGCAAAATGCTTTATCCACAGCTTCCGCCGCCGTCATATTTCCGCGCAAAGATTGCCTCGAAGCCACTCCGAAACCGCTTCGGAACCGAAAAAGCGCCCACCCGTTGGAGTCGGCGCGCCCGCGGCGAGCGCCGCCCGGACCATCCCCGACACCACCCGGACCGCAGTCTGGGCCTTCGCCCAAACCACTATCCAGAGCACCCTCCAACCGCCCACCGCCCCGCACCCCGCCCGCATTTTCCGGCGATCCATGCGAAAATGGAGTTATGTCTCACACCAATAACACCATCCTGCCTTCTGGCCGTATCGATTTGGGCACCGGCGAACTTGCTCTGGGCCCCCTGGACGGACGCTACGCATCCGTCACCGCACCCCTGACGAACTACCTTTCTGAGGCGGCGCTGAACCGCGACCGCATCCACGTCGAGGTCGAGTGGTTCATCTACCTGTGCGAGCACAAGGTGCTGCCGGGCCTGTCCCCGCTGAGCGAGGAGCAGAAGAAGGGCCTGCGCGCCATCGTGACCGATTTCAACGCCGAATCCGTGGCCGAGCTGGCCGAGATTGAGGCCGTGACCGTTCACGACGTGAAGGCCGTCGAGTACTACATCGGTCGCCGCCTGAAGGGCCTGGGCCTGGACCACCTGGTGCCGCTGGTTCACTTCGGTTGCACCTCCGAAGACATCAACAACCTCTCCTACGCCCTGGGCATCAAGGACGCCGTGCAGAACGTGTGGATTCCCGCAGCCGAGGAGCTGATTGAGGTTCTGCTGAACCTGGCTGAGGAGGGCCGCGAGGTTCCCATGCTCTCGCGCACCCACGGCCAGCCCGCAACCCCGACCACCCTGGGCAAGGAGATGGGCGTGCTCGCCTACCGTCTGAAGCGCCAGGTCAAGCATGTGAAGGCGACCGAGTTCCTCGGCAAGATTAACGGTGCGACCGGTACCTATGCCGCGCACTACGCCTCGGTGCCCACCGCCGATTGGCAGAAGATTTCTCGCGGTTTCGTTGAGCACCTGGGCCTAACCTGGAACCCGCTGACCACCCAGATTGAGTCGCATGACTGGCAGGCCGAGCTGTACTCGGATATTGCGCACTTCAACCGCGTGCTGCACAACCTCTGCACCGACGTGTGGAGCTACATTTCGATTGGTTTCTTCCGCCAGATTCCGGTGGCCGGTGCGACCGGTTCGTCCACCATGCCGCACAAGGTGAACCCGATTCGCTTTGAGAACGCGGAGGCTAACCTGGAGCTCTCCAATGCCCTGCTGGATTCGCTGGGCTCGACCCTGGTGACCTCCCGCTGGCAGCGCGACCTGACCGATTCCTCGGCTCAGCGCAACATCGGCGTGGCCTTCGGTCACTCGGTCCTGGCCATCTCGAACGTGGTGAAGGGCCTGAAGCGCCTGGACATCGCGGCCGACGTGATTTCTGCCGACCTGGACTCCAACTGGGAGGTTCTGGCCGAGGCAATCCAGATGGTGATGCGCGCAGAGGCTATCGCGGGCGTTCCCGGCATGGAGAACCCCTACGAGCGTCTGAAGGAGCTGACCCGCGGTCACCGCGTGGATGCGGCTCGCCTCAAGGAGTTCGTGGCAACCCTGGGCCTTTCCCCCGAGGCCGAGGAGCGTCTGTCGAACCTGACCCCGCACACCTACAACGGCATTGCGGCTCAGCTGCTCGATCACGCGAAGAACGCGTAGTCGGTAGCATCGGCTGAGCGCCAGTCTTAACGTTGAAGACCCCGGGTCCCTGAGTTCAGGGATCCGGGGTCTTCAACGTGTTGGGGCTTTGCTATGTCTGCTAACCAGCGAGGGTTTTAGCGCTCGAGCATGGGGCGGTTTTCGGTCTCGGTATCGTGGCCCTTGCCGCGGGTGAAGACCTTTCCGGCAGCCTTACCGGCGACCTTGCCCGCACCCTTGAGAATCGAACCGGCCTTATCCACGATCTGGCTTCGTTCGCTGCGGGTGCTCTCCGGGGACTCATCCTCTTCGGACTTCACGCGCGGTGCGCGCGGGGTAATCATGAGCTCCGTGGGGAAGTATGCCGGGGCGTCGCCGAAGGCGTTACGGGTGTTGCGCACGACGTCCTTGCCGAGAGCCAGGTTTGCGCCGCCGCCGACCACGGCACCCACGCCGAAGGGCAGGGCTCGGCCGAGCAGCGCGCCGGTCTGACGCGAGAGGAATCGACGGATGAACAGGTTGCGGATGGTGCGCTCGACGCTGAACATCTTGCCGCCGGAGGAGTTGCCCAGCAGCATGCCCCACTTGTTGGAGACGCCGCTGGCCTTACCGGTCTGTAGCAGCACGGTGTTCATGAGCTGCGAGCCCTCCTCGCCGAGCATGATGGCCATGACCATGGAGCGGGCGGTTTCGGGGTCGTGCACGTGCACGCCGTGCAGCTCGGCGACGGCCTGGGCGTAGAGGGCGGTGCGCTCCATGTAACCGCCCACGGCGAGCGCCGAGAGGCTCATGGAGGTAATGGTTCCGACGCCGGGCACGAAGGCGGATGCGCCGGTCACGCCGCCGATGGCGGTGATGTCGCGCAGGTAGGCGCGGTCGAGGCGCTTGTGGATCTGTGCGGGGGTTTCGTCGGGGTGCGCTTCGCGCAGCTTCTTGACGATGGACAGCGCGAGCGGTCGTTGCAGGCGCAGGACGTTATCGAGGGTGGTGGTCAACGCCGGGCGAGGGTTGCCGTCCTCATCGAATAGAGACTTCTTGGGGTCAATCATGTCTTTAGTAAAGCACGGTCGGGTGAATATTTCCTGAACGGGCGGGCCTTCCGGCAGGCTGGAAGAGTCTTGTTCACCGAGGGCTTGAGCGCGGTCGTCCGGCCGGGTGCGGCGGTGCTTCTGAAATCGCTTCCCATTCATTTGCGCCCTTTTTTAAACCGCGTAAAATTGTCCTAGGTTACACACTATTCATTGTTTGCATAGTGCGTGACCCGTTTCACGACGATTCGGGGTCGCGCCTGATGACAGATAGCGGCTAATACCTCTTCTGGACTAATAAGGAATGCTATGACTTCTTCCACCCATACGCCCAATGCTGCGCGTTCTCCCCTGGCCACTCAGGGGCTGGGTGTCGCCTACGCGACCGGCGCGATTATTTCGGCGCAGTTCGGTGCGGCTCTCGCCAAGCAGCTCATGGGTGATTTGGGGCCCTGGGGCGTGGTGACTCTGCGCCTGCTGACTTCTTCTATCCTGCTATGGGCGTTCTTCCGCCCGCAGATTCGTTCGTGGACCCGCCAGCAGTGGCTGACGGTCATTGTTCTTGGTGTCGCTCTGACGGGTGCGAACGCGTTCTTCTATGTGGCGATTGAGCAGGTTCCGCTGGCGATTGCGGTTGCTATTGAGTTCATGGGCCCGCTGGTGCTGGCGACGGTTATGTCACGCCGCAAGCTGGACCTGGTGTGGATTGCGCTGTCCTTTACGGGCATGGCGATTCTGACGGCTGAGTCGCAGGCCAAGCCTGAGGACTTTGCCCTGGTGGGCGTGTTCTTCGCGGTGCTGACGGCGATTTCGCGTGCCGCCTACATCCTGGCGACGGAGAAGGTGGGTGCGCTCATCCCGGGTATGGGTGGCATGGTCATGGGTAACGTTGTTTCTACCCTGCTGGTTCTGCCGTTCCCATTCCTGATTAGCGGTAATAACCTGTTGAAGGTCACCCAGGATGTGAACCTGCTGGCTATTGGCTGCCTGATGGGTCTGCTGGCTTCTGCTCTGCCGGCGCTGGGTGAGGTTTCTTCGCTGCGCCTGTTGCCCGCGCATATTTATAGCGTGGTGCTGTCCCTGGAGCCTGCGATTGCGGCGGCTGTGGGTATTGTGGTGCTTGGTGAGGCGACCGGCCTGGTTCGTTGGGTTGCTATTTCTCTGTTGGTGGCTGCGAGTATCGGCATTTCAATTTCTCATGCCCGTGCGCAGAAGAAGGCACTGGAGGAGGGCACTTTGGAGGATAACGATCGTTACCTCCCTGGTGCGGTGGATGCGCACGCGGTGGACATCGCACAGATGGCGACCAGTTCCATTACGCTTCCATCGGCCGAGCAGATTAGGGCCGACCGCGAGGCGAAGGGCCTCTAGGTAGCCGTAGAGAGCCCAGCTGAATATTGCGCTGGAGAGCATGTCTCTTCTTTCTCGCACCCCCGGGTAGCACGTAGGATAGTATCTCGTGCCCCGGGGGTGCGCTGTTTAAGCTCGTACCCTGCCCCCGCCCATTCGAGAACCCGCACAAGCACCGCCGATTTACGAGGTACCCCGAGGAGAGCCATGCAGCATACCGCGCGCCAACGCCCCGCCCTAGGCATCATGTTTGTTTTGATGTCCTGCTCGTCGCTACAGTTCGGCGCGGCCTTCGCGGTGACGCTCTTCCCGCTGTTCGGCGCGCTTGCCGTGAGTGTGAGCCGTCTGGCGATTGCTTCCATTGTGGTGGGTGGCGCCGTGTGGCTGGCTGCTCGTTGGCGTGCCCGCCGCGGCGATACGATGCCTCCGGGCCCGCTGTCCTGGTCGAAGGAGCAGTGGCGTGCTGTCATCATTTTCGGTTTAACGTTCGGCATGATGAACGGCTTCTTCTATTGCGCGATTGACCGCATCCCGATTGGCTTGGCGGTTGCGGTGGAGTTCTTGGGCCCGCTGGCGTTGGCGTCCCTACTGACCCGCAGACTCCGCGACGCGGTGTGGGTCCTCTGCGCTCTGGCGGGCATGCTGGTGCTCGGCTACGAGGCGGCGGTCGGTAGGGACACCGATTACCTGGGTCTGACGTTCGCGCTGATTGCCGGCGTGTTCTGGGCGCTGTATATTCGCTCCAGCGCAAAGGTTGGCGCCCTGGTTCCGGGTGCGAGCGGCCTGGCGGTGGCGATGCTGGTCGGCGCCGCGTTCATTGCCCCGGTGGCGGCGGTTGTTCCGGCATCCCAGCCGCTGTGGAACGCGGCTCAGGACCCGGTGCTACTCCTCATGATTTTCGGTACCGCGATGTTCGCCTCGGTGATTCCCTACAGCGCGGAGCTGATGGCCCTGCGCAACCTGCCGCAGCAGGTGTTTAGCGTGCTGATGAGCATGGAGCCCGCCATTGCGGCGATTGCCGGTTGGGCGCTGCTAAACCAGGAGACGGGCCCGATTCGTTGGGTGGCGATTTTCCTGCTGATGACGGCGAGCGTGGGCATTACGCTGACCACCGCGCAGAGCGGCTCTTCCAAGCAGCAGGATGAGGGCGAGGAGCCCGTTCCCGTGCCGCTGCCCGAATAGGCCCCGCCCGCGGGCGACGGCCCGGGGTTCGCCGGTACGCGGCATATAGAAAACCGTTGAGGCGGGTACCCGGTTGGTACCCGCCTCAACGGTTTAAATCTCGCGCCTAAGCCTCCAGGCTGTCCAGCAGGTCGCGCAGCTCGTCGGTGGTGAGCACCTCCGCCGGATGCGGTCCCATCGCGTACAGCAGGTCCCGAGTGTCCTCGTCCAGCTCGCGGGAGGTACCGATCAGTACGAGGTTTCCCTCGTTCTCGCCGCTGAGCATCGAACTTTCGCACAGGCACCACACATAATCGAAGACCTCGAGCATGGCGGCCGCCTGCAGCTGGAAGAAGGGCAAACCCGCGTCGTCACCCACGTTGATGGCGACCATGCCGCGTTCACTCAGGACGTCCTTGAGTTCGCGGTAGAAGTCGCGGTTCGCCAGATGGGCGGGTGCATCCATGCCGGTGAAAATATCGAGGATAATCGCGTCGAAGCCGGGCACGCCCAGCAGTTCGGGCAGGTGGGCCAGCTGCTCGCGGGCATCGCCCACCACGAGCTGGCAGTCGGTTCCGGCGGGTAGCGGCAGGCGGTCCGTTACAAAACCCATGAGCTCGGGTTCAATATCCACGGCAACCTGGCGGGAGCCGGGGCGGGTCGCCTGAATATAGCGCACGAGGGTCAGCGCCCCCGCACCCAGGTGCGCGGCGGTAATGGGCTCGCCGGCGGGGGCGAGCGCATCCACCGCGTTCGCGATGCGGCGCAGGTACTCGTAGAACACGTAGGAGGGATCCGCGGTATCCACGTGGGACTGCTCGGCGCCACCGATTTCGAGGACGTGGCCGTGGTCGCTGAACCCGTCGGGGTGAATTTCGGCGCGCTGGCCGCCGGAAAGCTGAATGTGCGCCACTACTTCACGCCGGCTTCACGCTTGAAGGTGCTGACCAGGTCATCCACCGAGGAGGAAGAATCCAGACCCTCAACGACCTTGTCGTTCACGGCGAAGGTGGGGGTTCCCTTCACGCCAATCTTGACGGCGTGCTCGTAGTCGCGCTGGATGGGCTTGATGGTTTCGGAGTCGAGTAGGACCTTATCGAACTCTTCGGTATTCAGGCCCAGTTCCTTGGCGTAGTCGTTGAAGAGGGTGCGCAGCTTATCGCGCTCCTTGATGCCCTTCCAGTCGTTCTGGGTGGCGAAGAGCTTATCGGCCATTTCGAGGTGCTTACCCTGCGCCTCTGCGGCCTGCACGGCCAGGGCGGCCGGCACGGCGTTGGCGTGCATGCTCAGGGGCATGTGGCGCACGGTCACGTTCAGCACGCCGTCGAGCTTCTTGGCGGCCTCCTCGAACTTCGGCTCTGCCTTGGCGCAGTAGGGGCACTGGTAGTCGGTGTATAGGGTTGCGGTGCCTGCGCCGGGTACTTCGCGGTTGAGGCGGAAGCCGACGTAGCCGTCATCCGCGGTAGCAGATGCGGAAGCGGTCTCCGAAGCCGAGCTCGAGGGAGTAGCGGACGCGCTTGCGGATGCGCTCGCCGATGCCGCGGCGGTGCTCTCCGAGGTGGCGCTCGCCGAACCGCTTGCCGAGCCGCTCGCGGAGGCGGTAGAGGAAGTCCGGGATGAGCCGCAGGCGCTCAGGCCCAGTGCGGCGGCGGGAAGCGCGCCGATGAGCAGGGCGCGGCGGGTAAAGGGTGAGGTCATGGTATTCCTCCTAAGAATCGGTGCCGGGGCGCACGGATAACGCTTAGGTTCATCTTATCCCGCCGATGCGGCGGGGGCATGACGCGTCCGTGCGGGG
>FLSH01460266.1_pt1 | contig 37678 bp, 29 predicted proteins | sample 1550441 | NCBI WGS metagenome assembly FLSH01 (sample SAMEA4031756, study PRJEB14383) | metagenome | biome: human; feature: oral; material: saliva | place: Philippines | collected 2014 | reverse complement strand
GAGGCGGTGTCCGCCAGGCGGCTGGTGATGGTGAAGCCAAAGTCCTCGGTGGGGAAAGAGTTATCTAGAACGCTCATTCTTCTCTCGATTGTTTGCTTTCCGTCTGAATGTCTACACCCTAGCCTACCGGAAAACCCCGCCTCCATTACCGGAGGCGGGGTTTACGAGGGTACTGTCAGGCTAGGGCACTGTCAGGCGCGGCTGGGTGTAGCTAGCCTGAGCCGGTGAAGCTAGCCAGCGCAGTTAGCCAGCGAAGTCGCCAAGCATATCCACAGTCGGCACGAAGAAGAGGGTGCCGGTTACCGGGGTGCTGAAATCCAGCAGACGGTCGTAGTTGGCGCCATCCACTCCCATGAACATATTCATGAGCATCTTCCGAACGGTCGAGAAGGTGCTGGCGTAGCAGATGAAGTAGGTGCCCAGCTCGTTGTTACCCACGGTGCCGAAGGGCATGTTGTCGCGAATAACCTTGAAGTCGTCACCGATATTGGCAAGAGCGGTGTGAGAGTCGGCGGGCTTCTCATCCTCGCCCATCTCGATGTCGTCGTGCTTGGAGCGGCCAATAACCTTCTCCTGCTCGGAGACGGGCAGGGCGTTCCACGCGGTCATGTCGTGGATGTACTTCTGCACGAACTGGTAGCTGCCGCCCTTGTACATGGGGTCATCGTCACCGATGATGCCGAAGTATTCGCGTGCCGCGGGGGTCTGCGGGTTTTCGGTGCCGTCCACAAAACCGATGATGGAGCGGCCGTCCCAGTAGCGGAAGCCGTGCACCTCCTCCAGCACCTCAGCAATATCGCGCAGAGCCGCAGTAATAGCGGACGCCATATCGTAGGCGACCGACGGCTGAGTCGCGCGGATGTGGAAGTGCAGATCACCGGGAGTGGACACCGCGGTGTGCTTGGGGCCCTTAATCTCCTCGAACTCCACGAGCTCCTGCGGCAGCGGCATAGGCAGATCCAGGGTCAGCCACGCGCTGTGGCTGATACCCAGCACAATGTTGGCGTTCTCGGGCGAGTAGCGGTTCGCGGCGGTGTGGTTGAGGTTAATGACGAGTCCGCAGAGGTTCTGGAATCCCTCAACGAGCGCATCCTGCGAGATGCCCTCCTTGAACTTCCAGACCATGAAAATGGTGTTAGCGTTCGGGCTGGCAGTGACCTGTTGTGATTCTGAAGCAAGCATAAAATCCACCGTACGCCCGTGTGCACACCCCTGCAATGAATCTAGCCCTAACCTTCTGCGTTGAACGGAGAAGATTAGGGCTGGGGTAAAGATGAGTAGGGTTTAGAAACCGTGCTCTAGAAGCCGTGGGAGGCGAGGTCACGCGCATGCGCCAGGCGTGCCGCCGTCTCGAAAATAGTCCACGCCTGCACCTGAGTGGACAGCTCCACCGGCGCACCGGGCTTCACAACCTTACTCATCGGCTCGGTGAACCGCGGGGAGAACTGCACGAGCGCCTTACCGCGAATCTCATTCGGGTCAATGCCGTACTCGTTCATCGGCAGGTCGGGGTCGAACTCGCGGCGGCCCTCCCACAGGGCGCGCGCGGTCGAGTACACCAGGGTCGAGGCGAGCGCTCGCGCCTCATCGCTGAGCAGCGGCGAGGACGCCGCCATGCCCAGGTAGCGCACGAGAATGCCGGTGAACAGGCCGCCATCGCCGTTGCCGTGCGAGATGAGGATGCGGCGGCGCGCACCGGAGAGGAACTCCACCTCTTCGGTCATGTGCTTGACGATGCCGACGATGAGGCGTTCGGCGCGTTCTGCGGGGTCCACCTCGCAGGGCACACCGGATGCGGCGAGGCTCAGCAGGGCACCCAGGGCGGTTCCCTGGTTGTAGGTAAATTCGCTGCGTTCGTATTCGTACTCGTCGCCGCGCACGTTCACGCCGTCAATATAGAGCGAACGTTCTGCATCCCAGAGGGTTTCGTTCATCCAGTCCATGAGCGCGGCGGCAGTCTTCGGGTCGCCCGCACGCACATACGCCAGAGCGGTCGGCGCGGTCGCCGCAGCATTCACAAAATCACGCTTGGACTTGCGCCAACTCATGCCACCCACCGGGGAGAAACCCTTCGCCAGCTGCTCGAAGAGAGCCGCGCCAGCATCCTGAGCGGCAACGTCATTAGCGCCGGTCAGCTCAATGCAGAAGGAGTTCATGCGGCCCACCGTGAGGGTCAGCCACGCCATATCGTCAAAATAATCGTTCGCGAAGCGACCGTAGTTACGCACGTTAATGCCGTGCAACAGCGCGCGGGCTCGGTGCAACTCTTCCTGGGCGGCAGTAATATCGCCCTCGCGCAGGTGACGCTGACCGGCGTCAATCACACAGTCCAGCAGGTGCGCCTGCCACCAGTAATGCCAAACGTTCAGGCGCTGGCTCAGCGGGCGCGGATCGGGCACCTGTACCGAACCGATGAGGGCGCCGGGCACGCCGAGGATGCGATGCACAAAGGTATCGGTGACGCTGACGGCTGCGGCAGCGGCGTGCGAGGAGGTGCGCTGGGCGTACTCGCTAATCGACTCCAGAGACTGCTCGTTGTGGGAAGACGGCTGGGATTTCATGGACCCTCTGTAGTGTGCGGTGAAGTATTACGTCTGAAATTATCCCACTTTTTGCCCTCTGAGCGCCCGGATGCTGTGGGCGGGCTCTCGGGTGTGATTCCTTTTCGAGAGCCCGCCAAGAAGATGCACCGCAGGGAACGAGGTGAACGCCACTCAAAAACCGGTTAGAGCCGGTTAGGCGGCGGCAGTCAGCGAGCGCTGGCTGTACAGGTCCACTCGTTCGCCGGTGATGGGGTGCTCAAAGTGCAGGCTGTACGCCAGCAGCTGTAGCGGGTACTCGGGGCGGTCGGGGGAGTCGGGCAGTACCTGCGGGTAGAGAACATCGCCCAGAATGGGGGAACCCAAAAGGTTCAGGTGTGCCCGCAGCTGGTGGGTCTTGCCGGTGTGAGGCGCCAAATCATAGAGCGCCCATTCTCGTTTTTCGTTCAGCGTAGGCTCGGCACGCCACCCCTCAACAGCCTGCGCACTCGGGGTGAAAGTCCGCAAAATCTTCACGGTCGTCAGCGTATTCGGCTCCACACCCTGTACCGCGCACTCTTGCTCAGACAGCTGCTGAACCTGCAGCTGATCACGAATCTTCTGAATATGCGAACGCACCTGCAGCCCCTCCGCACTCAATGCCTGCTCGGCGGCGGGAACCGGCGCCACAGCGCGGTAAGTCTTCGACACCTGACGATGCTGAAACATCATCTGGAAGGGGCGGCGCGCCTCCACTGTCTTAGCAAAGAGCAGCACGCCCGCGGTCGGGCGATCCAGGCGGTGAATCGGAATCAGCAACGGGTTCCGCTCACGCACCCGCAGCTTGGTCAGCGCGGTCTGCGCAATATAGGAACCGCGCGGGGTGGTCGGCAGAAAATGCGGCTTATCAATCGCCAGCACGTGCTCATCCTCGTAGAGCACCGGCATATCGGAGGGCAGCTGCGGCTCGTCGGCAAGCTCACGGAAGTACCAGATGCGCTCGCCCGGCATATACGGGCTATCGCCGGTCAGAATTGTGCCGTCATCCAGACGCACCTCGCCGGTGTCGAAGCGGGCGTGAATAATCTGCGGGTCGTTCGGGTAGAAACGCGCAATCAGGTAATCCGCAATGGTTGCCGGGACGGTGTTGTTCGGGGTGAGCTCGGCGGGGAGCTCTTCCACAAGCGGCAGGATCAGCTGAATCGGGTCGATACCGTTCTTCTGAGCCAGCGGAGGGGTCAGCAGACGCCGATGCGTGCGGCGTGCCGGTTTCGCCTGATAGACGGTGCCGGACTGCATTCCCTGCTGCGTATCGGGCTGAGAGTTGGGCAGTGAGCTGGACTGCGGGCGTGCGGTGTTCTGTGCGGGCATGGCTCTACTCTACCGCCTGAGCCCTATCGCCTGAGCGGGGCTAGGACCGAGGTAAGCTGAGCCGGACTCCCTACCGATGAGGTAGCTAGACACATTGCCGCGGGGTTGGGTTTCGGGCTGCGGAATGCAGTTTTGTCTGACACTCATGAATGTTTGTGTGAATGCGTGGAACAAAAAACGAAAACTTCACAAATTTTTGAAATTATTGGACATTTAATTTAAAAAAACTGCATTAATTTTACAAAAAACAGCGTTTATGTGCGGTATTTTCGAAAGTTCTGTCAAATCAGAAACTAATAACCCTCAATTTAGCCCCTGTGGTTTTTCTAAGTATAAAAGATGTGAAGCAAATAAATACCTGCTAACCTGAGCATCCTACGTCATAAATGCCTTAATAAAGGCTGAAAGTAGCCTTAAAGCGGTACGATTAAGACACAGAAGTTCGATATTTCGAACGAAGGGGTCGAAATGGGACAGAAACAGCGCAAGGGTGCAGAGAGTAAAGGAACACCCCCAATTACGGCGGTGCAATCAGACAATCCCAAAGCACCGGAAAATGCGATAGGAGAGGTTATGGAACATTCACAAAAGAATGCGGAGCCTCGCACCGGTGCCCTGCGCATGGAACCGCACGAACGCGAAGAGCAAATTCTGAAAATTGCTGCAGAACATTTCGCTCGACGCGGCGTACTCGGCGCCTCCATGAGCGCTATCGCCCGCGATGCAGGCATTACCCGCGCCCTGCTCTACCACTACTTCCCCGGCAAGGACTCCCTGGCGGCAGCCGTCACCCGACGCGAAGCCAACGCAGTCCTCGAAGCGCTCGGCGAGCACCACGAAAACCCCGAGGAAGCACTCCGCAGGGCGTTGCGCACCTACTTCCTCGTCGTAGCCGGTGTCCCCACCCCCGGTGGGGAGGACTTCCCGAACAATCCCACCGACTACCTCGAATGGATGCTTGAACGCACCGGCATGCCGATTAATGATCGCACCCGCGTCATCCTCGGAGGCTGGTTGCAGCTCGTCGACTACTTCGCCCTGCACGTCGTGCAGCTCAACCCCCGCGATCAGCGCACCGTTCGCTCCCGCGGGCTCGGGCTCGAAGAAGCTATCGACCTGTGCCTGGGTGCCGTTGACACCCTCACCGGCGGCTACTAGCCACTCTAAGAGGTGACAGGTCAACGTAGGACTTCCCGCTCCGATGTTTGGTTATGTGCTCCACGGCAAAGGCGACGTGGACATCCGGGCGGTTATTCCTCCGTCGCGCCGCTTGCGACGTGGCGGACTCCGGGAATACCACCCGGTTCGTGAGTAGGGAAACATAATGCCCCGTACCCCCTTCCGTGAGGGTGCGGGGCATTATGATGCTCAGGTTGAGGTTAAAGGAAATAATTTAAGCTGAGGCTAAGCTTGAGGATCTGCCTACTCTAAGAGGTTCTACTCCGACTAAATGGAACGGCGTAGCGATAAGCCACGAACCGTCGCGTAGAAACCCTGCGCCTGCAGTGCCGCACGTAGCGCCTCCACCGGATGCTCCACAGCCTCGCCGCCGGAGGGATTCAGCGTGTGGGTGCCCAGCGTGTGAGTGCTCAAAAGCTCCACATCGTTGACCTTCTCCACCGAAATCTTCTCCGCACCACCGGCGGACACCAGGCGCGCCAGGGCGGGGGCCGCCGCCTCCAGAAGTACCGGGTCGGTGGTGAAAGCCAGCAGGGTCTTCGCGCCACGCTCCACGTACAGCACCGGTGCGCCGTCCACCAGCACCACGCAGGCGCCCGCCTTGCGTGCCGGGCGGTGCTTGACCACTCCCGTACCCTCGCCCGCAAAAGATGGAATCGCGGGCCAGCTCAGCGCCGCACCGTACGGGTTCGCCGGGTCGGTCGCCGCCAATAGCGTCACCGTGAACGTGCCGTACACCTGTTCCGTATCGGTACGTTGCGGGGTGTAGGCGCTCGCACCAAAACTCTGTGTCGCACCAAAACTCTGTGTCGCATCAAAACTCTGTGGACCTGCGGGAATACTGAGACTATCGGCGGTAGAACGCAGCAGGTCCACCGTCGCGGGGACGGCGAACTGCGCCGCACCCAAACCCTCAATAAAGTAGCCGCGACGCACCAGCGCACGATCCTCAGCCGCCGAATAAATCCGGTACAGCTGCGAGAACCCGCCGGCAGAATCCTCCACCTGCAGGCACCCGCGAGTCAGCACACCGTAGCGGTCCAGCAGCAGGTCGGCGCGTGCGAGCGCCGCAATGGTCGCCTCCACCGGCTCCTGTAGCAGTGTGTCCACGCGCGAGAAACGACCGCTATCCTGCGGGGCAACAGCGGGAGCGTTGGCATGGAGCCCGCCGCGGAGAGAACTACCGCGCAGGGAACGCAAGCCCCGCCCGGCGACAGGCGCAGAGTAACCGCCGGAACCATAGCTGTCAGCGCCGAAACCGCCCGCCATACCGTTACCCATGGAGGCGCGCGCCGCCGCAATACGGCCCGCCCCGCGGCGACCCACCCGCGACAGACGCGCAGGGGCAGTCGGGGTCGGATGCGCACTGCGGACACCGGCAAGCATCGCCCGAACCGGCGCAAAACTATCGTTCGTCACCGCGCCAGCCCACACCAGGCGCCACAGCGCCGCCGAGACCTGCGCCGCATCCGGGAAAGTCACCATCTGGCCGGCGGGTGCCGCGGCGCTCATCAGCTGCGCCACCCGCTCACGCAGCGCCGGCACGAACAGGCCGCCGTGAGCCAGCGCCTCATAGATGGCGTGCTCGAGCGTGCCCGGAGTCTGCAGTGCCTCCCAGAGCTCCGGGTTCTCAGCGCGCACCAGCTGCTCCGGGTATTCCTCGCCCAGAGTCAGAGAAGAACTCTCGCTCAAATGCAGGCGAATCCAACCGTCAGACTTCTGCGCGCTACCGCCGCCGAGCTGGCCGGCACCGGTGAAGAACACCCTGCCGCTCGCCATGAGCTCGTCCAGCATGTGCGGCTGGTAGCCGGGCACGCGCGCCGGAAGAATCAGCGTCTCCAGCGCGGAAGCCGGTACACGTACACCCGCCAGCTGGTCGATGGCGGTGAGCAGATCCTCCGCGGCGGAGGCGGAGTCTTCGGTGTCGTTTTCAGCCGCCGAGGTGGGTGTCGCCGGGTTGGGTGCCGCCGTGCCGAGGGGCGCCACCCTCTCGCCCACTACCGTGGCGGCGCGGCGGGAGGGCATGAACGCACCGTAGGCGCTCGCCTCCGGCAAGGTCTGCGCAATCCGCACGGATAAAGAACGAACGTTCTGCCACGAAGGCAGGAAAACGCCATAGACCTGAGCCGATACCGGCTCAATCTCCTCACGCAACGCCGCCAGAGAACGGGCACGAATCGTGCGCAAAACCTGCGCATCCACCCACTCAACACCGACCGCCCCGGAGGCGCGCAGCACCTCGGGCAGGAACTCGCCAGAGCTCAGGCGGCGCTGCTGCTGAAGACGCTGCAACACCGGAGTCAGCACGCCCACACCCACCGGGGTTAGGCGCGAAAAATGCTCCGCCGCCTGCTGCGCCATAAAGGGAATATGGGTGCGCGCATAGCGAGAAACCAAATCCTCTAGGGGCTCCGCGACCGACTCCAAAAGGGTAGCAGGAAGCGCCGCGGCGGGCATAATGCCCAGCCCATCGCGCAGGCGCGCGGCATCCTCAACCACCGCATAGTACAGTTGCGGCTCGGCGGAACCATCGGCGGCTCCCATGAACGAGAACGCGCGGCGCGAGCGCACCAGCTCCTCCGCCAGGGCGTGAGCCTCAGCCGTGCTGGCGTGCGCGCCGGAACCCTCGCCGTAGTGTTCAGAGTCCTTGTTTTCAGAGTCCTCGGCGCCGCTAAAATCTCCCGCGCCGAAATCTTGAGAACCGTGGGCCGCAGATTCAGCCCGCAAACGCAGACTCAACTCCCGCGCGCTCAACGGGCCCAGCTGACGCAACAGATCCGCCACGCCCTCCACACCGCAGGCGCGGTAACGCTCACCCGTGCGCTGCAGACGCTGCTGAGTCTGCACCAGAACCGCCGGATCCAGCAGGTCGCGCAGACCGCTCGAACCCAGAAGCTCAGCCAGCAGTGCCGGGTCCAGTGACAGCGCGGCGGCGCGGCGTTCGGCGGCGGGCGCATCGCTGTCGTAGAGGTGCTCGGCAACGTACTCAAAGAGCAGAGTGCGCGCAAAAGGCGAAGGGTCGTTCGTCTCAACCTCCAGCATGGACACCGCCCGAGACTGCAACGAACGGTGCACCTGAACCAGCGCCGGAACATCGTACACATCCTGCAGACACTCGCGCGCCGTCTCCAAAAGCACCGGAAAATCAGGGTACTTACGCGCCACATCCAGCAGCTGCGCCGCACGCTGACGCTGCTGCCACAGCGGGGTGCGCTTACCCGGATCACGGCGCGGCAACAGCAGGGCACGCGCCGCATTCTCACGGAACCGAGACGCAAAAAGCGCCGAATCGCCCACGCGTTCGGTGACAATCGCCTCCAGCTCGTCCGGGTCGAAGAGGAACAGGTCAGCGCCGGGCGGCATGTCCTCCATGGCGGGCAGGCGCAGAATCAAGCCGTCATCACTCGCCATGACGGAGGCGTCCACCCCGTACCGCTCCTCGATGCGGGCGCGCACCGCCAGCGCCCAGGGTGCGTGCACCCCGTAGCCCAGCGGCGAGTGCAGGACCACGCGCCAATCGCCCAGTTCGTCGCGGTGCCGCTCCACAATCATGTGGGTGTCGGAGGGGACAGCCCCGGTGGATTCGCGCTGCTCACGCAGGTAGGCGAGCAGGTTATCGACCGCCCAGGTGTCCAGCCCGAGCTGTTCAAGCTGCTGGCGGGCGGCGGCGCTATCGGTGGCGTCCAGGCTGGAGAGGGCGCGCGTAAACGCACCCGTCTGCACGCCCAGGGCGTAGGGGCGGCCCATGCGGTCGCCGTGCCAGAAGGGCAGGCGCGCGGGCTGGCCGGGCGCGGGGGAGACCCGCACCGCGTCGTGCGTAATTTCTTCAATACGCCAACTGCTCGCGCCGAGGGTGATGACCTCACCGGCGCGGGATTCGTACACCATTTCCTCGTCGAGCTCACCCACTCGCTTGGGGCCGCGCTCTTCATCGCCGCTGACCAGGTAGACGGGGAAGAGTCCGCGGTCGGGAATCGTGCCGCCGCTGGTGACGGCGAGGCGCTGCGCACCGGGGCGGCCCTCAATACTGCCGGAGGGTGCCTCTTCGGTGGGGGTGCGGTCCCAGATGATGCGCGGGCGCAGTTCGGCGAATTCGTCGGAGGGGTAGCGTCCGGCGAGCATTTCGAGTACGGAGTCGAAGAGGGCGCGCGGCAGTTCGGCGTAGGGTGCGCTGCGGCGTAGCGCATCGTACCAGGAGTCCACGCTGATGGGGCCCAACGCGCAGGCGGCGACGGTCTGCTGCGCGAGTACGTCCAGGGGGTTGGTGGGGATGGTGAGCGGCTCGAGGGTTCCGCTGCGCATTCCGGCGAGGGTGACGGTTGCACCGAGCAGGTCGCCGCGGTGCTTGGGGTAGAAGAATCCGCGCGAAATTTCGCCCACGCGGTGTCCGGCGCGACCCACGCGCTGCAGTGCGGAGGCGACCGAGGGAGGGGCTGCTACCTGGATCACGAGGTCCACGTGACCCATGTCGATGCCCAGTTCCAGGGAGCTGGTGGCGACCACGCAGCGCAGGGTTCCGCCCTTGAGCGCCTCCTCGATGAGGGTGCGCTGTTCCTTGGAGACGGAGCCGTGGTGCGCGCGGGCGAGCGGCGGCACCTCGGAGATATCGCAGATGCCTGCCGCGTAGTCTTCGGGATTGATTCCCTGCTTCGCGAGGGCGCGGTGCAGGTGAATATCGTTGAGCGCCGCGGTGAGCTTTTCCGCTAGTCCGCGCGAGTTAACGAAAACAATCGTAGAACGGTTGTTCTCAATATGGTCGACGATGCGCTCCTGCACGCGCGGCCAGATGGAAGTCTCGGGACGCTCTCTATCGGGGGCGTCTCGCAATGCATCTTCCGGGATCGTGAGCGTATTTTTGGGCGCGGCGTTATCGCCCTGTCGCGCCGGGTCTGCTTGCCCAATTTCTTGCCCAGGTCCTAGCCCGGCTTCTTGTCGGGTTTCTAGCCCAGCTTCCTGCCCGGGGAATACGCCAATGGCATCTTCCAGCGTGTAGGGTGCGCTCGCCGGGGTGCTTGCTGCACTAGAGATAGGCTGTGCCGCACTTACCGGCGAGCTCGTAGAAGCTGAGCCTCCGCCTCCCTGCATCTCTGAGGGCGCGTAGAGTCCTTGCCCGTAGTCGTTGGCGCCTCCGAGTGCCGCCATGTCGGGTACGGGCACGCTCAGGCGCAGGTCCCATTCTTTGGTGACCGGACGGCTCATAATGGTCACCGGCTGAATGCCGCCGAGGAAGCGGGCGACCGCCTCCGGATTTTCGACGGTTGCGGAGAGCCCAATGCGCTGTGCGGGCTTTTCGAGGAGCGCGTCGAGGCGTTCGAGGGAGACCGCCAGGTGTGCGCCGCGTTTGGTGGCGGCGAGGTTGTGAATCTCGTCCACGATCACGGTGGTCACGCCCGTGAGGGTGTTGCGGGCGGCGCTGGTGAGCATGAGGTAGAGGGATTCGGGGGTGGTGATGAGAATGTCGGGCGGGTTGCTGATGAGCTGGCGGCGTTCGCGTGCGGGGGTGTCGCCGCTGCGCACTCCCACGCTGATGGTCGGTTCGGTCGCGTTGTTTCCGCTTAGGTGGGTGATTCCGGTCAGTGGTGCGCGCAGGTTGCGTTCGACGTCGGCGCCGAGTGCTTTGAGGGGTGAGATGTAGAGGATGCGCGTGCCGCCTGCGGTTCCGGCTTCGTGTTCGCGGTGCAGGGCGTCGAGTGCCCAGAGGAAGGCGGCGAGGGTTTTGCCGGAGCCGGTGGGGGCGATGATGAGGGTGTTGTTGCCGTTGCGGATGCTCTCCCAGGCGCCTTCTTGGGCGGCGGTGGGTGCGCTGAAGGTGGCGCGGAACCAGTCGCGTACGGGGGTGGAGAAGTGGGAGAGTGCGTCGGTCATGTATCTATTATGGCGGGGTTTATGGTGTGCGCCTCTTGAATTGTTGGGAGCTGGGGGAGGAAGATGTGCTTGACAGGGTTTCTATAGAACATGTAATATTTTCCCTGTAAAGTAATCGACTGGGAGAACACCCAAAGGAGCTTCACCATGACCCGCCTGAACGAAGAACAGCTCATCAACCTCTTCCACGAGCCGCGCACCGTCTCCTCCTTTACCAAGGAACCCGTCACCGACGAGCAGCTGCGCCGCATCCAGGAACTGACCTTCTACGGCCCCACCGCCTTCAACAGCCAGCCCCTGCGCATCACCTGGGTCAAGAGCCCCGAGGCACGCGAGCGCCTCGTCGCACACATGGCAGACGGCAACAAGGCAAAGACCCAGGCGGCACCGGTGACCGCGATTCTCTCCGCAGACGCAAACTGGGTAGAGCACGCTGACACCTTCAACCCCAACGCTGCCGGCTTCATCAAGGGCTACTACACCACCGAGGAGCTTGCCACCCCCGCCGCTGAGTTGAGCGCTCACCTGCAGGCAGGCTACTTCATCACCGTAATCCGCGCCCTTGGCCTGGACGCTGGCCCCATGACCGGCGCAGACTTCGACGGCATCAAGAAGGAATTCTTCGCGGACAACGCAGAGATTCCGTTCCTGATCGTCAACCTCGGCCACGGCGAGGCTCCCGCATACCCGCGCGGTGCACGCTTCAGCCATGAGGACGTCACCCGCTCCCTCTAAGAGCATGCGGATACGGCATAGCTAAACACTAGGCTTAAAAATAGTTCAAGGGCGGTTCCCCATCACGGGGAACCGCCCTTGAACTATAGGTGCACAAGTGAACTATAAGTACACACAACGTGCCAGAGTTATTTACATCCGCAACGCTGCCTTAGCGGGCACCAAACTGACCCACCGACAGCTGCGGAACAGACGAGGAACAAGCGGTCGTATCCAGCGGAACAATTACGCCGCCGGAACCAGAGGGCAGACCCACCAGGAAGCCCTGAACCGGTCGGCTACCGCAATCATCACCGAAGCGTGCCGGATACACCGAACGCAGTACCGCGGTGGTGCTATCGCCGGGGTTAAGGGTCACGCCCGCAGAGTTCATGTACTCATCGGAGGTGGAAGCCTCACGACCAACCCAGGTTCCCGAAGGACCCGCATGCACCACACGCGGGTAGCCGCGCAGGGTACAGGAGGAGTTTGAGGAATTCTGGAAGTACAGGGTGTAGTTTCGGGCGCCGGGGGAGCCTTCTCCCACAGCAACCGAAATGTTCAGGTCATCCAGATCGCACTGGGTCGGGCCCTCAGCAACAGTATTGCTGGAGGAGCTAGAGGACTTCTCCGAAGAGTTCGAGGAATTGGAAGAATTCGACGAGCCCGAAGAACCGGAGGAGTTCGAGGAGTTACCCGAAGAGTTGGAACCCGACTGTGACGACGAGTTTGAGCTCTTCTGGGAATCCTGCTGAGAATCTGCAGAGTCGTCTGACTTGTTCTGATCGGAACCCTCGCGGGAGGAATCAGAAGAATGAGAGTCAGAGTTCTGCTTCGACTCGTGAGTCTCGGTGTGGGAAGAAGACTCGGAGTGCTCAGAGGAAGAATCGTGGTGCGCCGCATCGGGGGAGTTCACCACGGTAATGGAGCCCGGGGACACAGAAGGGGTAGCCCCGTCGGAGGCTACTCGAATCGTACCGGGCTTGACCGAAGCCGAAGCACTCGGCTGCGCCGAGGTGCCTTCAGCTTCCTGACCGGCCTGGGACGCGCCGCATCCACTGAGCGCGAGCACGCAACAGAGGAGGGTGGTTGATGCGAGTACCTGAGCCGATTTAAACATGATTACATCGCCGCCTGCATTTGAATTTCTGCTCCGTCCATACCGGGGGCGTACTCGACCTGGCAGCACAGGCGAGAGTATTCGTTGGCGACATCGTCGACCATGTCGAGCAGGTCCTGCTCAGCTTCGGTGCGTTCACCGGAAGCTTCGAAGTGCTCGGGGTCGATGAAGCCGTGGCAGGTAGCGCAGGATGCGTTACCACCGCAGGTTGCGAGGACCGGCACGCCGTTAGCCTGGAGGGCTTCCAGGAGGGTGTGGTGGTCTTCCCACTGAATGTCGTAGTTTACGCCTGCTTCGTCAGTGACCTTAATCGTTACGCCCATGCGTTCTCCTTCTTCTGTAGTGATGCGTTTCTATTGTAGAGGTAGGGGCTGTTATTCACCGTACTTTGTGGCGCATCCCCAACCCTACCGTCACGCATATCACGGGAACGCATATTAATTTTTATGCTGAATAGCATGTCTGTATTGCCCCCAGTCTACCCCGTATTGCCCTGACAATGCGGGATATCAGCGCCAATGAATACTGCCCCCAGATGCAAAGACATGCTGGGGGCAGTATAAAGAACCGGCACGCAGGCGCGCTTTAACGGTGACGAAGACCTACTCCGATTCCTTCTCCGTAGCCTTCTCGGCCTCCTGCTTTTCTGCGCTGTGGTGATCGGTATTCTGGACGCTTCCTCCGGGGCCGCGCACAATACCGCGCACGCTATCGCGCGGGTCAGCGTAGCGCAGGTCGATACCGAAGGTATTGCGGATCTGGCGTGCCGAGTTCAGGTGCCAGCGCTGCGAATCCGAGGGGGTCACGGAGGTGACCGCCTTCTGACCCGGAGCCAGCTTCTCGTGGCGAATATCGTAGTGCTTACCGCCCATGGTGATGGTGAAGCCGTGCTCCTGCAACAGCTGCACGAACGCGTCCACATCGTGCGGAATCTTGCGGCCGCGCTGCCTCTTCGTGCCGCTCATCCTCGGCTGCGATTCGAAGGGGTTGCGGCTGGGTGCGGTGCCGCGACTAATACGAATGACCTGCTGGTCGGAGTGCGAGAACTCCACCTGGTAGCCGTTGAGTGAGTACACGGTGCGGCTACTGCCGGGAATCGGGCGGCGGTCCTCAGCCTCATCGAGGATGCGGGCAATGTACTCGCCGGTCAGGCCGAGCGACTTGAGCTGAGCCTGGGCGTCGGGGGAGAGCTGGTAGCCTCCGGCGAGAGCCTGCAGCGGGCGTAGCGCGAGCACTTCGGCGGTCAGGGGGTTGAGCACCACCTGGTAGCCTTCCTCTTCATGCGTGTAGAGGGTGACTTCGCGGCCGTAGCGGTTCTCTTGCGCGCTTTCTTGAACCACGGTGCTTGCGGGGGATTCGATGATGTCTAGAAGCAGCTCGTAGGTGAGCCCGTGGCGCATCATGTAATCCATCACGCCGGGGAGCACACCGTAGATGCGGCGGCGCGGCGGCACGTCGCCGTAGAATTCCTTCTCGATGCGCGCGGCAATACGCTGGTTCTCCAGCGGCACCTCGGTCAGCGGAATGAGGCGCTGGTTGGAGGGGCGAATCTTGGCGCGTGCGGCGGCGGGCTTGGGTGCCTGACGGTACGCGTCCACGAGTGCCTGCTGCTGCTCCACGAATTCCTGGGCGATGAGCGGTAGGAGGGTGAAGTAGAGCTCTGCCGCTTCGGGCTTGAGCGCGCCGTTCTCATCGAGCAGGGAGGCACCGTCCTTGGAGAGCAGATCCCAGGGCTTATCGTATGCAGTGTTCTCTTCGGAGCCCTGCTCATCGCGGTAACTATAGGCGGCGAGGGAGGCAAGCTCCTGCAGCCGAACGTACACCTCAAGAGGAACGGTAATCTGCTTAGCGGACATTATTTCTCCTCCTCGGTGGTGTTTTCTGCCTGGGCTACTTGATGTTCTGCCTGCTTCGCCAGGGTATTACTGAGCTCTTCCAGCTGTGCCTTGCGCAGGTTCTCCGCGTGCAGAACATGGAAATCCGGGGTCTTCGCCAGAGCCAGAACGGTCCGCTCATCGGGTGAAATCGCAATTTCCAGACCCTGCGCCGCGTAGATGCGGGTCCAGCCTTCAGCCATGCGCACGCTTTCGGGGCTGCTCAGCGCCTGAAGCATCAGATCGAAAACGAACGGCGGGTTCTTCTTCAAGAAAGTGCGGGCGCGCTCGCTGAATTCGAGTTCCAGGGCGTTGAGCGAGTTATATTTGCCCTGAGCCAGGGAGGTTTGTGCCGCCTCGTTGTAGTCGGCATCGTATTCGTCGATGACGGTGATGACTTCTGCGGAGGCGGTGTTCACGTCAACGCGGTAGTCGTCGTGCGTGAAGCGAATCGTCCAGTCGTTGATGCGTTCGGCTTCACCTTCGCGCAGGATGGTGCGCACGAGTTCTTCGCTGATGTTTTCGCGTTCGAGGCGGGCGCGCAGGCTCGGGCGCAGTCGGTAGCTGCGTTCGCGGTCCTCGGCGGTAATGGCGCGAGGTGCGGCGGCTACCGGTTCTGCTGCGGGCGCGCTCGGGGTGGACGCGGCAGGCATCGGTACACCTGGTTTCGGGGCACCTGGTTTCGGGGCACCTGGTTTCGGTGCTGCAGGCTTCGGCGCGCTCGGCAACGACTGGCTGAGCACGGGCAACTCGTCAACAGGTGCCTGCTCGGTAGCTGCTGCCGACTGCGCGGCTTCTTCGGCTACCTGCTGCCGGACACGCAGACCCTCCAGGTACTCTTCGATGCGCGGCGGGCGGTAGGTCAGCGTGGACTTGCGGAACATGCCGGGGGAAGGCGCACCGGGAGTCGGCGCTGCAGGCTTGGGCGTAGCAGGCATGGATGCGGTGGGCTTGGGCGCAACAGGCTTGGGCGCCGCGGGGGCAACCGTGGCGGGGGTAGGTACAGGAACCGTCTTTTCTGCTGTTGCCTCTGCGGGTGCTTCCACAGGGGCTTCTGCCGGCACGCTGGGAGCCGGGCTGGGAGTCGGGGCGGGTGCCTGTGCCGCGCGGGCGGCAAAGAGCGCGGGGGAGGGCGTCGGCTTCGGTACTGCAGGCTTGGGCACCGCAGGCTTCGGGGCAGTCGGCTTGGGAACGGCGGTGGCGCTCACCGCGGCATCCTCGCTAACTGCACCCTCGTTAGCCTCTGCAACGGGAGCCTCGGCCGTGGAGTCTGCGGTAGCTTCGGCTGCCTGCAGGTCGTTCTGTTCCTCTTCACGAGGCGTACTGTTGCTGGGTTCCTCATCGCCGCGGCGTAGGGCGGCAACGAGTTCCTGGCGGGAAGTATAAGGAATAATTTCCTCGGGTGAGTCGATATATCGGCGGAAATTCTCGTAGAGAATCTTCGCCGCGGCCTCAAAGAGCTTTTCTGTGGTGGTGTTGGCGGCGGGTGCGCAGGGGCAGAGGAGCTCCTGGCGTTGCGCGTCATAGAGGGACCAGTGGGCGCATCGTTCGGTGGGCGGGAAGTAATCGAGTGTTCCCAAATCAGCAATATCGATGAGCGCACCTATCAGGGACTGCGGAATGGATAGCTGTGCCATAGTGCTCCTTTGCGTTGTCTGCCCTCCAGCTTATGTGTGGAGGGTCCTCTTTCCATCCTAGGCGTTTTTTCGCGGGTGTGCCCCGGAGCACGTCATCTTGGAGCGTAAATCTGTGGATTCACAGGGTGAGGCGCACTTTTGGCTCAGCTATTGGATGCGGACGAGGCGGTTGAAGCGTCTTTGCTACACCTCTATACAGGCTCTCCTATATAGGCATCTCCATGCACCGTGGTTTCTACGCGCCGCGCCGCCTGTCGTGAACACGCAGCCTGTCGTGAGCGCGGCGGCCTGTGTTGTACTCGGTGCTTTTGGCGGGGCACTGTCTGAGCGTATTTCTGGAGACACAAAAAATCCCCGGTTCCGAAGAACCGGGGATCGGTGGTGCGCCCGAAGGGATTCGAACCCCCAACCTTCTGATCCGTAGTCAGATGCTCTATCCGTTGAGCTACAGGCGCATGTTCCTCGCTTTGGATTTCTTCAACCCGTCGCGGCAACAGGTACTACTATACGGATGTCCTTGAGTGCACGCAAGCCGAAAAACTCGAAATTAGTCTAAAATCGCCTCCGAAAGACTCTCGAATACCCCGTTTTACCGCATGATTCCGGGGGTTTTGCGCTCCTAAAATTTTTTTAAAATATTTTTGTTCCGCCCCGAACTCTGCCCCGAAACCTACCTCAAGGACGCCCAAAACATCCGCCTAGACCCTGCAGAATCACCCCCAAAATCCTCCAAAAAATCTTCTCGCCCAAAGAATGTGATGCGCAAAACGTAAGAAATGGCGTTATAGAAGGCTCTACCGCGCATTAATGCGTTATTCTGTAAGCATCACGAGGAAGTGGAGACTGTCCAAGCGTGCATATTCGCGATTATTTGCACGCTTGTAGTGTTTAACTGCTTCTTTGTTACTGCAGACCTATCCGGATCAACGTAGTATCCGGGCCACCGATTGAAGGGGAAAACGTCAATGGCTGACACCTCAACTCGTACTCTCTCTGCTGAGCTCGAAAAGGAGCTGCAGAGTGCACCCACTACCCACCAGGGCCTTCTGGATTGGGTTCGCGAAGTTGCGGCCCTGACCCAGCCCGCACACATCTACTGGGTCGATGGCTCCCAGGAAGAATACGACCGCCTGGCACAGGAACTGGTTGACGCCGGTACCTTTGTTCGCCTCAGCGATCACGAATTCCCGAACTCTTACGCAGCTTTCTCCGATCCCGATGACGTTGCACGTGTCGAGGAGCGCACCTTCATCTGTTCCGAGACTGAAGAAGGCGCAGGTCCGACCAACAACTGGCGCGACCCCGTCGAAATGAAGCAGACCCTGACCGGTCTGTTCGAGGGCTCCATGCGCGGCCGCACCATGTACGTTATTCCCTTCGTCATGGGCTCCCTGAAGGCTAAGAACCCCAAGATTGCTGTTGAGCTCAGCGACTCCGCATACGTTGTCTGCTCCATGCGCATCATGGCAACCATTGGTAAGGACGTTCTTGCCAAGCTGAACGAGACCAACGGCTTCTTCGTTAAGGCCCTGCACTCTGTCGGCGCACCCCTGGAGCCCGGTCAGGAAGACGTTCCCTGGCCCTGCAACCCCGAGAAGTACATCGTCCAGTTCCCCGAGACCCGCGAAATCTGGTCCTTCGGCTCCGGCTACGGCGGTAACGCACTGCTCGGTAAGAAGTGCTACGCACTGCGTATCGCATCCGTTATCGGTCGCGATGAGGGCTGGATGGCAGAGCACATGCTCATCCTGAAGGTCACCAACCCCGAGGGCAAGGTTCGCTACATCTCCGCAGCGTTCCCCTCCGCATGTGGCAAGACCAACTTCGCAATGATGGAACCCACTATTGACGGCTGGAAGGCTGAGATGGTCGGCGACGACATCGCATGGATCGAGTTCGACGAGAACCACCAGGCACGCGTGGTCAACCCCGAGGCTGGCCTGTTCGGCGTGGCACCGGGCACCGGTTACTCCACCAACCCGAACGCTATGAAGGCTATCGCCAAGGGCAACACCATCTTCACCAACGTTGCACTGACCGACGACGGCTCCGTCTGGTGGGAGGGCAAGACCGACGAGGCTCCCGCGCACCTGATTGACTGGACCGGTAAGGACTGGACCCCCGAGTCCGGCCGCCCGGCAGCTCACCCGAACTCCCGCTTCTGCACCCCCGCATCCCAGGTCGACATGCTCGCTCCCGAGTACTACGACCCCGAGGGTGTGCCGCTGAGCGCTATCGTTCTGGGTGGTCGCCGCAAGACCACCATCCCCCTGGTTTCTGAGTCCGAGAGCTGGGAGCAGGGCGTGTTCCGCGCAGTTACCCTCTCCTCCGAGACCACCGCGGCCGCTAAGGGCGCTGTCGGCGTGATTCGCCGCGACCCGATGGCTATGCTGCCCTTCATCGGTTACAACGCTGGTGACTACTTCAAGCACTGGCTGGATCTGGGCAAGAAGCACGGCGCAGAGAACATGCCGAAGGTCTACTACGTCAACTGGTTCCGCCGCACCCCTGACGGCGGCTTCGCATGGCCCGGCTTCGGCGAGAACTCTCGCGTTGTGAAGTGGATCTTCGACCGCCTTGACGGCAAGGCTGGCGGTCAGGAGACCTTCCTGGGCACCGTTCCCACCAAGGAAGACCTGGACCTGACCGGTCTGGAAATCTCCGAGGAAGAGCTGAAGGCTGCTCTGGCTGTCTCGAAGGAAGAATGGGCTGCTGAACTGCCCGGCATCGATGAGTGGCTGGAGAAGTTCGGCGACAAGCTGCCTGCTGAGGTTCGCGAACAGCGCGACGCTCTGGCAAAGGCTCTGGAGGACTAAGACACTCCAGCTAATACCTACGGTATAGCGCGTTGAAGGAGCGGAATCTCCCGGTGAGATTCCGCTCCTTCCTTCCGTTGAGGGGGAATTTGAATCCCTATCACCTGGGGAACGGCAAGTTTTCTTGCAGTGGTGTGAGTGTAAGGCTATGCAATCCACTTGCTCTTGAGAAATACTTTAAAACCCCCGCCGGGGTGGTTTGGGGGCAATAGTAGCTGCTCATAATTTCTTGCCCTCTTGCCGCCCCTATACAATGCCAATGTAAGATTTTTGAACGCGTCGAACCCCGCCCGGTTCACGCATCCGTTGCCGCCTCCGTGGAGGGGACGGTAGCACGAGAAGGATAGAAGGAGTATCCATGCGTTTGACAGCATTCTCGGATGTCTCGCTCCGCGTTCTGATGCTCCTGTCTGCTCTGGAGCCCGGTCAGAAGCTTTCCACCCAGAAGATTTCTGAAGGTGTGGACACCCCCTACAACCACGTGGCGAAGGCTGTAGCTTTCCTCGTGAACATGGGTTACCTGGACTCGACTCGTGGTCGTGCCGGTGGCGTCATGCTCTCCGATGCGGGTCGTTCTGCGACCGTCGGCACTATTCTTCGCGCTACTGAGGGCGATATCCCCATGATTGAGTGCGAGGATGAGAACGGCCACTGTCCCCTCGATAAGTTCTGTCGCCTGCGCAATGTGCTGGCGAAGGCGCGTGAGGCATTCTATGCATCGGTTGATTCGGTGATCATTAGCGAGTTGACTGCCGGTGCGCGCCCTGTTGGCCCGGTGTTTGTCGAGCTGGGCTTTGGGCCTCCGGAGAATGCGCTGCCTGCGCGCTAGTCGTAAGTATTCAAGCGATACGTGATACCTGTGGAGCTTTCCTGTGGGAGGCTCCATAGAGTTTTAACACGGAGTTTTGGGTGTTTCTGCGCTTGATGCGGGGGACTGTTAGGCGGTTCGCGCGGGGGTGTTTCGTGGGGGTTTTGAGGGCTGCGGGGGAGTGTTTTTGACTCTGCGTGCGCGGTTGTCGGCACCTGCATTAACCCGGAAAATGTGCAGAAAATGCAAGATATTGCAAATTTGCTTTTCAAATGCGGAAAATGTGACCATATTCATTTTTGCACCGCACTGCATACTTTCCATAGTAAATATATTTCCATGCCAGAATTTTTATGCACACTCCGGGGCTAGTCACGCGGCGAACTCAAAAACAGTGCTGAAAATATATAGTGTGACGCTCGGCTCTCTCTTTGAGTCAAGCTGAACCATAAGTCTCACCTAGACCCCTCAATATCCCTCAGAAAGTGACCTGCACTCAGCGCAAGCACCCCGCAAAATGCTACGGTAAGGGTGCTTTATAAACACTCTGTCACCAACTAAGCTGTCTGAGTGAATGCCCCGCAATACTGATATTGAGGGGTCTCGCCACAATGACCGAGGTGACCACACAGGAAGAAGGCACGCACCGATGCTCTCCGAGAAGTCCCGCCCCATTATTGAGGCAACGCTGCCCATTATTGCTGAGCGCATTAACGACATCACCCCCGACTTCTACCGTCGAATGTTCGCCGCCCGCCCCGACCTGATGGACGGCATGTTCTCCCGCTCCTCCCAGCTTGAAGGCACTCAGCCTCGCGCACTGGCTGGCTCCATCGCAGTATTCGCTTCCTACATTGTCGAGCACCCGGACTCCTACCCGGACGAGGTCCTCTCCCGCGTTGCACACAAGCACGCATCCCTGGGCCTGAAGGAAGAAGAGTACCCCACCGTCTACAAGTACCTCTTCGAGGCAATCGCCGCTAACCTGGGCGACCTGGCTACCCCCGAAATCGTTGAGGCATGGACCGAGGTCTACTGGCTCATGGGCAACGCCCTCATCAAGCTGGAGAAGGGCCTGTACGCTTCCCAGGCAAACGACGTCATGTTCGCACCCTTCAAGCTCGTTGACCGCAAGGAGACCGGTGAGAACGTCGTAGTTCTGACCTTCGAGCCCGCCGACGAGACCCCCATGACCGAGTCCAAGGGCGGCCAGTACATCTCCATCGTCGTTCCCGCACGTGACGGCCTGCGCCAGGCACGCCAGTACACCCTGCTGCCCAGCGAAAAGAACCAGCGCCGCATCGCTGTGAAGCTCGACCCCAACGGCGAGATGACCTCCATCCTGCACGAGCTGGAAGTTGGCGCAGTCGTCGAAATCTCCAACCCCTACGGTGACCTGACTCTGGAAGGCTTTGGCGACCCCGAGGCGCCCCTGTACCTCTTCTCCGCAGGCATCGGCACCACCCCCATGCTCAGCTTCCTCTCCGAGCTGGTTGAGAAGGGCTCCGAGCGTCCCGTGACCGTGGTCCACGCAGACCGCCGCCTGGACACCTGGCCCCTGCGCGAAGAGCTCACCGAGCTCGTCGGCAAGCTGCCCAACGCACGCCTCGTATCCTTCATCGAGGGTGAAGGTGGCGACTTCACCGGCCGCGTCGACGTATCCAAGCTGGATGTTCCCGCCAACGCTAACGTTTACCTCTGCGGCCCGCTGCCCTTCATGCAGGGCGTACGCTCCGCGCTGGTGGAGGCAGGCGTTCCCGGCAAGAACATCAACTACGAGATCTTCGGCCCCGACCAGTGGATGCTCCACGACCAGGCACGCGAGGCGTAAAAACCGCGTAAGCCGGCTCGTCCGCTAGGTTTCTTAAACCCGGCTAGGTTCTTTCTCTGAGACAGAAGAACCTAGCCGGGTTTAGAACTTAAGAAAAATATCCCGCCCGCAGAAGTAATCTGCGGGCGGGATTTTTAGTAGCTAGCTAGTGCTTAGCCCTGGCGAACCAGAGCCAGAACCTCATCGCGGACGCGCTCCATGGTCGCAACATCCGGTGCCTCAAGGTTCAGGCGCAGGAAAGGCTCAGTGTTCGAAGGACGCAGGTTAACCCACCAACCCTCTTCGGTGTTGGTGAAGGTGGTGCCGTCGGAGTCCTCAACAACCACGGGAGCGTTAGCGTAGTGTGCACGCACGCGGTCCACAGCGGCAGCCTTGTCTTCCAGCTCGGAGTTGATCTCGCCGGAAGCAACGTACGGGGAGTACTTCGCGCTAATCTCGGAGAGGGGCTTGTCGTCGCCACCCAGAGCAGCCAGCACGTGCATTGCAGCGAGCATGCCGGTGTCTGCGTTGAAGAAGTCCTTGAAGTAGTAGTGAGCGGAGTGCTCGCCACCGAAAACGCCGTTCTCCTTAGCCATAACAGCCTTGATGAAGGAGTGGCCCACGCGGGTCTTCACTGCGCGGCCGCCCAGCTTCTCGACGAGCTCGGGCACAGCCTTCGAGGTGATCAGGTTGTAGATGATGACGGGCTCTTCGTTACCCTCTGCCTTCGCACGAGCAATCTCGCGCTCAGCAACCAGAGCGGTCACAGCCGAAGGAGTGACGGGTTCACCCTTCTCATCGATGACGAAGCAACGGTCAGCGTCACCGTCAAATGCCAGACCAATGTCAGCACCGTGCTCAACAACAGCCTTCTGCAGGTCAACCAGGTTAGCCGGCTCCAGCGGGTTAGCCGGGTGGTTCGGGAAGGTGCCGTCCAGCTCGAAGTACAGGGGAACGATTTCCAGGGGCAGGCCCGGCAGGATGGTGTCGCCCAGAACAGCGGGAGTGGTCATACCACCCATGCCGTTACCAGCGTCAACAACAACCTTCAGGGGGCGGATGGAAGACAGGTCCACCAGCTTGCGCAGGTACTCTGCGTAGGGCTTGAGGATGTCCTTCTCAGAAACGGTGCCGACCTTCTCGACCGAAGGAATCTCGCCGGCGTCCAGGTACTTCTGAGCCAGGTCACGGATATCGAACAGACCGGACTCGGAGGACAGCGGAACAGCGCCAGCCTTAGCCATCTTCATGCCGTTGTACTCTGCGGGGTTGTGGCTAGCGGTGAAGGTAACACCGGCAGCGTTCTCAACGCCACATGCGAAGTACAGAACGTCAGTGGAGATCAGACCGATCTTCTCAACATTTGCACCGCGAGCGGTTGCACCCTGGGCGAATGCATCCATGAATTCGGGGGAGGAGGGACGCATGTCGCCACCGACCAGAATGGTCTGGCCCTCCAGGCCCAGAACGTCTACGAAAGCCGCGCCAGTTGCGCGAACAGTCTCTGCGGTAATGGTCTCGCCGACGATGCCACGCACGTCGTACGCTTTGAATGAGTCATGTAGATTAATAGTAGTCACGCCTTTTATTTTAGCGGTAAAGAAGTGCAAGTAGCCTCTATAATGGGCAGGTAAAACCTTATAAATTCCGCTGAATGTATGGGTTTTTTATCACGTCACTTACTTCGAACAACCCACGTCGAGAGGTATTTTCCCCCATGGGCGAGATTTTTTCCCTAAAAAACCAGATTCAGAATTATGCGTGGGGTTCCCGCGAAATTCTTGGACGCATGCGCGGCGTGCCCGTCCCCACCGAACAGCCCGAGGCTGAGGTGTGGGTTGGTGCGCATCCGGCTGCGCCCTCCCGCGCGACCGTTGATGGTACCGAGTCCCCGCTCAATGAACTGATTCAGGCTGAGCCCTCCCGCTTCCTTCGCCCGGACCGCACCTCCGACTGGTTCCCTTTCCTCTTTAAGATCCTTGCGATTGATGCACCTCTGTCGATTCAGGTGCACCCCACCCCCGAGCAGGCTATTGCCGGCTTCGAGGATGAGCAGGCACGCGGCATCGCGATTGACGCGCCGCACCGCAACTACAAGGACCGCTACTCCAAGCCTGAAACCGTCATCGCGCTGACCCCGATGCGCGTGCTCACCGGTGTGCGCACCTCCGCGCAGTTGGCAGAGCTTGCCGAGGCGTTTAAGGCCGACTGGCTGGCAGAGCGTGTGGAGCTTACCCCCAAGCAGCTGCTGACTGAGATTATTCGCATGCCCGAAGAGGCCGCCACCGCGGCTGTTGAGCAGCTTGTCGAGGCGGCAGCACAGCTGACCGACTCTGACAACCCTGTCATTGCTGACGCCGCTGAGCTCGTGCAGATTGTTGTCGGCAAGTACCCCGGCGACCGCGGTCTGCTCGTCGCTTTCGTCATGAACCTGGTACACCTGGCACCGGGCGAATCCGCCTTCACCCCCGATGGTCAGGTGCACGCCTACGTCTCCGGTACCGCTATTGAGCTGATGAACCCCTCCGATAACGTGATGCGTGCCGGTCTGACCGCAAAGCACATCGACACCGAGGAGCTCATTAAGGTTCTGGGTGAAAGCCAGGACGCCCCGGTTATTCAGCGCCCCACCCCCGAGAATGCACCCGTTGGCACCTACGCCATGTGGGATGAACGCATGAGCGTGACCCGCATCCGCGTTGAAGAGGGTAAGCCGCAGGAATACACCTTCGAGGGCATTAGTGCCGCACTGAGCGTATCCGGCGAAATCACCATTCACGCAGCAGACGGCAACGGCACCGAAGAGTTCGTACTGGGTGCCACCGAGTCGGTACTGCATGTGGGCGAGCCCTCGGCGGCAACCCTGAGCGGTAGCGGTGAGCTGTACATCGCTTCTTACGTCTAGGCCTTTTTAGGTCTTAGTTCTAGGCGTTACGTCTGGGAAGCGTCTCTGGGCGCTAGCGTCTCTAGACGCTCAAATCCAGACAGATACATGGAGCATTCAAAAGAGAATGCCCCGCTTATGATGCGCATAAAGAATCCACGTTCTTTCTTACCTTTAAATAAGGTGAGGGGACGTGGATTTTTTATTCTCCCGGTGTGTGGTGGGAGGGGCTTTTTGTGTTGACCCTGCTGTTGACTCTACAGAATGTGTTCTGAGTAACCTATAATTGGTCTTATAAATATGCGTATATGTGCGCTTTTATGCACCTCTTCCTTAGGTACGCAGCCCCAACCCACTAGGAGAACACCGTGAAGATTATTCTCACCGTCACAGGCATCGACCACGAAGGCATCATCGCCGCCGTGACCGCAACCCTCGCCGAGCGCAAGGTCAACGTTCTCGACGTCTCCCAGACCATCATGGGTGAATACTTCACCATGATCATGCACTGCTCCTTCGACGAAAAGCAGCAGAACCTCATTGACCTGCAGGAAGCCATGATTGGTGTCGAACACGAACAGAAGGTGCAGATTCGCATCCAGGCAGAATCCATCTTCAAGGCAATGCACGCCATCTAGGGCTCCACTGATGCGCAACACCAACATTCTAGAAACCATCCGAATGATCGAGGAGCAGAAGTTCGACATTCGCACCGTCACCATGGGCATCTCCCTGCTCGACTGCGCCGACTCCGACGGTGAAGTAGCCCGCCGCAAAATCTACGACAAGATCACCAGCCGCACCGCAAACCTCGTCAGCGTCTGCGAAGGTATCGAAGCTGAACTCGGCATCCCGATCGTCAACAAGCGCATCGCCGTCACCCCCATCGCACTGGTGGCAGGCGCCTCCGGCGACGAGGACTACGTAGAATTCGCCCGCACCCTCGACGCGGCAGCTAAGGCAGTCGGCGTGAACTTCGTCGGTGGCTTCAGCGCCCTCGTCGACAAGGGCATGACCCCCGCCGACGAAGAACTGATCCGCTCCATCCCGCGAGCGCTCGCAGAAACCGACGTGGTCTGCTCCTCCGTAGACATCGGATCCTCCCGCGCTGGCATTAACATGAGCGCCGTCAAGCTCATGGGCGAGACCATCCGCGCCACCGCAGACCTGACCGCGGACGCACACGGCTTCGGCTGCGCCAAGCTCGTCGTCTTCGCCAACGCAGTCAGCGACAACCCCTTCATGGCTGGCGCATTCCACGGCGTGCAGGAAGCAGACACCACCATCTCCGTGGGTGTCTCCGGCCCCGGCGTGGTACACCGCGCCCTGCAGAAGGTCCGCGGGGAATCCTTCGACACCTGCGCCGAAGAAATCAAGAAGGCAGCCTTCAAGATTACCCGCGTCGGTCAGCTGGTCGGTACCCTCGCCTCCGAGCGTCTGGGCGTACCCTTCAACATTATTGACCTCTCCCTGGCGCCCACCGCAGAGATTGGCGACTCGGTCGCGCACATCCTCGAAGAGATGGGTCTGGAAACCGTCGGTACCCACGGTACCGTTGCGGCCCTCGCACTGCTCAATGATGCGGTGAAGAAGGGCGGCCTCATGGCGTGTTCGAACGTCGGTGGCCTCTCCGGTTCCTTCATCCCGATCTCTGAGGATATCGGCATGATTGAATCCGCAGCAGCCGGACACATCACCCTGGACAAGCTCGAAGCAATGACCGCCATCTGCTCCGTCGGCCTGGACATGGTCGCGGTTCCCGGCGACACCCCCGCCGCCACCCTCGCCGCAATGATTGCCGACGAGGCAGCAATCGGCGTGATGAACCACAAGACCACCGCGGTTCGCGTCATCCCGGCGGTCGGCCTGGGTGTAGGCGACATGGTCGAATTTGGTGGTCTGCTTGGTCGCGCACCCGTCATGCCCACCCACACCCCCAGCGCGGAGGCGTTCATCGCCCGCTGCGGTCGTATTCCCTCGCCGGTTCACGGGTTCCGCAACTAAGCTCGAGTCTGCAACTAAGCACTCAGGGCACTGAGAGCCAATAGAAAAAAGGGGAGGCACCGAAGATTATCTCTTCGGTGCCTCCCCTTTGGCTGTATGAGCTACTAAGAAGCTTCTAATACACGAAACGGCTCATCAGCGCCTCAAGCGCCAGACGCGCATTCGCGTTCGTCCGCAGGCGACGCAGAGTCAGCTCCACCGCCTGCACATCCTCCAGCAGCTGCTGGGCAGAACGGCGGGTGCAGAACGCCTCCAGAGGCTCACGCAAATGCTCATTGACCAGCGGAGCCTGAGCCGACAGAGCCACCGTCAACGCATCACGCAGAACCGTCTGAACCTGCGCCACGGAACGCAGCAGCGTATCGGATGAAACGCGCTTAGCGCGGCGCTTTTGGTGCTCCTCCAATCGGCGAACCTGCGCTCGCAGGGACGGTGAAACACGCTCACCCCCGCGAATACCCAGAAGTGCCAGAAGCTCCTGGCGTTCCTGCTCATCCTTGAGAGCGGAGACCGCCTGTGCGTCCTGATCGGCAAGGTTAGTGAGCTTCTCGGCCGCGTTGAAAGCCGAAGAAATAGAACGAACATTCAGTATTAGGGAGGTAATCAACTCCCGACGAGCCATCGCCTGCTCATCGGTCGCCAAACGGTACCCCTCCTGCGGATCGCCCAGAGCCAGACGCGCCGCGCGCTGCGCCAAAGGATCCGCCACACCGTGCGCCAGCAAATACTCGTGCACCTGTGCATCGGTAGGAACCGGCAACTGCACGGGACGGCAACGCGAACGAATCGTCACCAGCACATCAGTGGGGGAGGGAGCCGTCAACAACCAAATCGTATGCGGCGGCGGCTCCTCAATCGCCTTCAACAACACATTGGAGGTACGCTCCGGCATGCGCTCGGTGTCCTCGACCAGAATCACGCGCCAGCGCCCCACGGTCGGGCGGTCCTGAGCCTTCGTGACCAGCTCGCGTGCCTCATCAATGCTGATGTGCGTCGCCTCGGTACTAAAGTGCGTAAAATCTGCGTGCGAACCATTCATGACGGTCACACAACCCTTGCACTGACCGCACCCGCGGTCCTGCGGGTCGGGCTGCTCGCACAGCAGGGCGGCAGCGAAAACCTTTGCCGCCTCACGGTGAGGCGCGCCGGTCGCACCCGTGAAAAGCCAAGCGTGCGTGGGGCGGTCGGCGGCGGCATCCGTGCGTAGCTGCTGGAGCTTATCGGCAGGAATCAGCAGGGTATCCCAGAGGCTCATGAGTCCTCCTTGCCGGTGCGGACCAGTTCGCGGGCGGCAAGCAGAGGCTCGATCACCTCGAGCACGCGCGTGTGTACCTCATCAATCGTGCCCACACCATCAATGATGCGATGCGAACCGTTAGCGTCCTCGCGGGCAATCTGCTCGAACGCTGCGTGAATGCGTGCCTTGAACGCCGCGCCTTCAGCCTCAATACGGTCGACGGTGCCGCGCTGGTCCATGCGCTCCTGCTCGGCGCTCAGCGGCACACTCAGCAATAGGGTCGCGTCGGGAACCAGGTCGGCGGTAGCCCAGCGGCTCAAATCGACGATGGTTTCAACACCCAGATCACGGCCGACACCCTGGTACGCGGCGGAGGAATCAATATAGCGGTCACTGAGCACGATGGCTCCCTCAGCGAGCGCGGGGCGAATCAGCTGGGAGGCGTGAGCCGCGCGGGACGCCGCAAAAATCAGCGCCTCGGTGCGGTCGTCAATGGTGCCCTGACCTGCTTCCAGGACGAGGGCACGCAGCTTCTCGCCAATCTCGGTGCCGCCGGGTTCGCGGGTGGTGATGACACGGTATCCGCGGGCGCTGAGCGCTTCATTCAGCAGGGCGAGCTGGGTGGTTTTGCCGGCGCCGTCGCCTCCTTCGACCACGATAAAAAGCCCGCGGCGACCGGTCGGGTCGGCGGGAAGATTCTGTGCATCGGGGGTGTAGCTGAGAGTATCCATCACCTTCAAGGGTACCGGGTCTCTTAGCTGCACGGGTGCGGTTTTGGTGATACCTCCGCGTGGCATTGAGCGCGTATCAAGGTAAAAAACATGTAAATCCTGTGTGCCCTCACCTGTGCGGGCGTGCGTTCTGGGCGCGGGTGTGCCAGGCTTAAATACATGAGTGCAGATAACCACGACATGAATTACTCCGCAGAGACCTTCGTCGTCTCCGGCGGCCGTCCGGCACATGAGCATGACGCGCCGGTGAACCCTCCGATTGTTCTTTCTTCCACCTACCGCGGTGTGGACGCCGTCAACATTGAGCAGGACCGCGTGTACGCCCGCTTCTCGAACCCCACCTGGGAGGGCATGGAAGAGGTTGTCGCGAAGCTGGAGAACGCCACCCAGCCCGGTCTGCTGTTCCCCTCCGGTATGGCTGCTGTCGCTGCTGTCATCGACTTGGTGCCGGTTGGTTCTATCGTGCTGATTCCGAAGCACGCATACATGGCGTCGGTGACCCTGTGCAAGGATTTGGAGCGCCGCGGCATCATTGAGCTCGTTCGCGTGGATATTGAAGACACCGAGAGCGTTATCGCCGCTATGGAGGATGCCGCATCGCGCACCGGCGTGACCCCGGAGAACGTGAACTACTCGGCACCGAAGGTCCTGGCGTGGCTGGAGAGCCCCACGAACCCGATGCTTGAGGTTGCTGACCTGCCTGCCCTGCTTTCTGCTGCTCGCCGCTTGGGCATTGTGACCGCGGTGGATAACACCTTCGCAACCCCGATTCTGCAGCGTCCCCTGGATTTGGGTGCAGACGTAGTGGTTCACTCCGCTACGAAGTTCCTGGCGGGCCACTCTGATGTTCTGCTGGGTATGGCTCTGACCTCGAACGAGGAGCTGTACAAGGCGATGCTGCACCACCGCATCACCAATGGCGCAATCCCCGGCCCGGTGGAGGCGTGGCTTGGCCTGCGTGGTCTGCGCACCCTGGCGCTGCGCGTGGAGCGTGCGGTGCAGAACGCGCAGGTGCTTGCGGAGCGTCTGAGCGAGCACCCCTTCGTGGCTGAGGTGCGTTACCCGGGTCTGGAGAGCGACCGCGGTCATGAGATTGCGAAGAAACAGATGGACGGTTTCGGCGCGATTCTGTGCGTCACTCTTGATACGGACGCTCAGGGCGCCCGTAACGTCGTGGAGGCGTTGAAGCTGTGGACCCCGGCAACTTCCCTGGGCGGCGTGGAGTCGCTGGTGGAGCGTCGTCGTCGTCACGGTAACGAGCCGGATTCGATTCCGGAGTCTCTGCTGCGCCTGTCGGTGGGTATTGAGAACGTAGATGACCTTTACAATGACTTGGTTGAGGCCTTTAAGGTCGTCCGCTAAGCACTTTGCTAGGGTTGTCTAGAGAAGCTGCTGATTCTAAGGAATACTATGTCTCCTATTCTGCTGGTCGGGTATGTGACCATTTTTGTTGATACGCTGCTGGCTATCGCTGGTGCTGCGGTTGGTGTGCTGGCTTTTGTGCGTGCGTGGGCGTCTCCGGCGAACGCGTACGATTTTGCCGGTAAGCGCCCGAAGAACACGTGGCTGGCTTTGACCGGTGGTTCTGCTGCGGTGTCGCTGTTTAGCGTTTTTGCTGCGCTGACTGGCGGCGGTAATACTGTGCTGATTCTTCAGCTGGTAGCTGCTGTGATTAGCTGCGTGTTCCTGGCTGGTGTGTGGCCTTCGGTTGGTCGCCGCCGTTTCTAGCGTTAGCTTGTGCGCTCGCTTTGCGCGATAGATGGTGAAGCCTCGTGCGCTGCCTGACGGGTTTGTCCTGCTCGGGTGGTGTGCGGGGCTTTGCCCTTTTCTGGCGGGGTTTTTGAGCCTTTCGTTCTGGTAATAAAGACCCTTATAAATTTTTGGGAGAATGCATATTTTCTAGGCCTTGAGGCATGACAAACCGGCGGGTAAATGAAAAAATAGAGGTATGACTTACAAACTAGTACTCCTGCGCCACGGCCAGTCCGAGTGGAATGAAAAGAACCTGTTCACCGGTTGGGTGGACGTTAACCTGACCGATAAGGGCCGCGCTGAGGCTAAGCGCGGCGGCGAGCTGCTGGCAGAGCGCAACATCCTCCCCGATGTTGTTCACACCTCCCTGCAGCGTCGCGCAATCAACACCGCAAACCTTGCACTGGATGCAGCAGACCGCCTGTGGATTCCCGTCAAGCGCACCTGGCGCCTGAACGAGCGTCACTACGGTGCTCTGCAGGGTAAGAACAAGTCCGAGATTCGCGAGGAATACGGCGACGAGAAGTTCATGACTTGGCGTCGTTCCTACGACGTTCCGCCGCCCCCGCTGGATGACAACGACCCCTACTCGCAGGCACACGACCCCCGCTACGCGGATGTTGAGAACGCTCCTCGCACCGAGTGCCTGAAGGACGTTCTGGGTCGTATGCTTCCCTACTGGGAGTCGGACATCAAGCCCGACCTCGCTGCAGGCAAGACCGTTCTGGTTGCTGCACACGGTAACTCTCTGCGTTCGCTGGTCAAGCACCTCGAGGGCATTTCCGATGAGGACATTGCTGGCCTGAACATCCCCACCGGTATTCCGCTGTACTACGAGCTGGATGAGGACTTCCAGCCCGTCAAAGCCGGCGAGTACCTGGACCCCGAGGCTGCTAAGGACGCTATTGCTGCCGTAGCAAACCAGGGTAAGTAGTACCTCCGGCAGGGTTTCCCCTGTCATTGTGATGAGCCGTCCACCGTTGAGGTGGGCGGCTCATTGCGTTCTCTGCAGGGTAAAGGTATCTGCGGGGTTTCTGCAGGGGGTGCCTGTCTGAGGTTTTTGCATGGGGTGCCTGCCTGAGAAGAGGGGCGTTCGCCTGAGTGCCGGGTATCGGCCACATTTATACTTATGGGGTACCTGAATGGAAGGGAAGTACATGGATGCCGGTCTGATCGCCTTTATTGCGGGCATGATAGGTCTGCTGGTGGGCGTCCTGAGCATGAACGCGGTGGCGCGTAGTGAGCGGGAGCAGGAGCGTAGCTTGGTGTCGGCGCCGGCGCTGCGTGATGGCGCCGCTCAGGTGCTTGCTGTGATTGGTCGCGCCTATCTGGTGATCGATGAGGTGGGCGGCGTGGTTCAGGCTTCTCCGGGTGCGTATGCGATGGGTCTGGTGCGTGGTCATACGGTGGCCTCTGATGAGTTGGCGGATATGATTCGCACGGTGCGTCACCGCGGTATTTTTGCGGAGCGTACTTTTGAGATTGACCGCGGTGAGGGTGAGGCGCTGGTCTTGGATGTGCGTGTTGCTTCGCTGGGGGACGAGTACATTCTGGTGCTCGCTGATGACCGCACTGAGATTTCTCGTGTTCAGCGTATGCGTAATGATTTTGTGGCGAATGTGTCGCATGAGTTGAAGACTCCGGTGGGTGCGGTGAGTCTGTTGGCTGAGGCTATTGAGCAGGCGAGTGATGACCCGGAGGCGATTGAGTATTTTGTGGGTCGTCTGCATAAGGAGACTCGCCGCCTGTCTGCGTTGGTGCGTGACATTATTGAGCTTTCGCGTCTGCAGTCGACCGATGTGATTGCGCGTGGTGGTCCGGTGTCGGTGCCTTCTTTGGTGGCTGATGCGGTGGATCGTTCGCATATTGTGGCGGAGGAGAAGGATATTCAGATTTCTACCCGCATCGAGGAGGTCCCCGAGGTGTACGGTGATGCCGAGCTGCTCGGTATTGCTGTGCAGAACCTAGTGGAGAACGCGGTGCGTTATTCGCCGGAGCATACGAAGGTGGATATTTGGGTGCACCGTGTGGCTGATCAGCTGTTGGTTGAGGTTGCTGATCAGGGTGTGGGTATTCCGGAGGACGAGCAGAAGCGTATTTTTGAGCGTTTTTACCGGGTTGATCCGGCTCGTTCGCGTCAGACGGGCGGCACTGGTTTGGGTTTGAGCATTGTGAAGCATGTGATGACTCAGCACGGCGGTAGCGTGACGGTTCGGTCGATGCCGCAGGAGGGTTCGACGTTTACGTTGGCGTTGCCGCTGAATGAGCCTCCGGTCGCAGTGTAGTGTTAGCGGTATAGGTTTTACGGAATCGAAGGAAGTTATTGATGTCTAAAATTCTGATTGTTGAGGACGAAGAGGCTCTCTCGGATCCCCTTGCGTTTTTGCTGGGTCGTGAGGGTTTCCAGACGATTGTTGTGGACAACGGTCTGGATGCTCTGCCGGTGTTTGACCGCGAGGGCGCGGATTTGGTGCTGCTGGATGTGATGCTTCCGGGCATGTCCGGCATGGAGGTGTGCCGCAAGCTGCGTGAGGTGTCTTCGGTTCCGATTATCATGCTGACTGCTAAGGACTCTGAGCTGGATAAGGTTCTGGGTCTGGAGCTGGGTGCTGATGACTATGTGACGAAGCCGTATTCTGCGCGTGAGTTGATTGCTCGTATCCGCGCGGTGTTGCGTCGTCGTTCGGCGGAGACTGATTCTGCTACTGAGTCGGTGCTGCAGGGCGGGCCGGTGCGTATGGACATTGACCGCCATGTGGTGACGGTTAATGGTGAAGAGATTTCTATGCCGCTGAAGGAGTTTGAGCTCCTGGAGATTCTGCTGCGCAATGTGGGTCGTGTGATGACTCGTGGCCAGCTGATTGAGCGCGTGTGGGGCGCCGACTATGTGGGCGATACGAAGACCCTGGATGTGCATATTAAGCGTCTGCGTTCGAAGATTGAGCCGGATTCTTCTGCCCCGCAGTATGTGGTGACGGTTCGCGGCTTGGGCTATAAGTTCGAGGCGTAGGCGGGCTTGAGACTGATGACTTCTGCTTCTGCGGCGAATACTGCTGTGATTGTTTTGGCGGCTGGTTCGGGTACTCGTCTGGGTGAGCCGATTCCGAAGGCTGCTGTGCGTGTGCACGGTCGTACTTTGCTGGATTATGCGTTGGAGGGTGCGCTCGCTTCGGGTGTTGCTGAGCATGTGGTGGTGACTGTTCCTGCTGATTGTTCGGTGAGTTGCCCGGAGCTTTTGGAGGATGCCCGCCGTGCCGGTGCGTTGATTACCGCCGGTGGTGATACGCGTACTGCTTCGGTGGTTGCGGCGTTGGACGCTTTGAAGGATGCGCAGGTTCCGGTGGATTATGTGCTGATTCATGATTGCGCTCGTGCGTTTACTCCGCCGCAGGTGTATCACCGTGTGCTTGAGGGCCTGGGTTCTGAGAGCCCGCAGGGTGTTGTGCGTGCGGTGATTCCTGTGTTGCCGGTGGTGGATACGGTGAAGACCGTGGATTCTGCTGGTGTGGTGACGGGTACTCCTTCGCGTGCGCAGATGCGTGCGGTGCAGACTCCTCAGGGCTTTGAGGTGGCTGCCCTGTTGGCGGCGCATGAGCGTAGCCGTTCCCTGCCTGCTGAGGAGGCTGAGCTGCTCACTGATGATGCGATGGCGATGGAGGCGGCGGGCGAGCCGGTGTTGACGGTTGCCGGTGATGCGGATGCGTTTAAGGTGACGACTCCGATGGATTTGCGGGTTGCTCGCGCGCTGTTTGGTGATTCTGCTACCTAAGCCTGCGGTCTAGCGTCTCTTTTGCCGAGGCGCTGCTGCTGAGAAGATGTTTGATTGATTGAAGGGTCCTGTGATGACTGTTATTCCTCGTGTTGGTACCGGTGTTGATGTCCACGCTTTCGGTGAGGAGGGCACTCCTCTGTATATTGCTGGTCTGCATTGGCCGGGTGAGCGTGGTTTGAGCGGCCATTCTGATGGTGATGTGGTGGCTCATGCTGCCGCGGATGCTCTTTTTGCCGCCTCTGGCACGGGGGATTTGGGCTCTAATTTCGGTGTGGATCGCCCGGATATGAAGGGTGCTTCGGGTGTTCGTATTCTTTCTGAGGCGGCGGCGATTGTGCGTGCTGCTGGTTTTGAGATTGGTAATGTGAGCATTCAGCTGGTGGGTAACCGCCCAAAGTTCTCTCCGCGCCGTGATGAGGCGAACCGCGTGCTGAGCGAGGCGGCGGGTGCTCCGGTGACGGTGATTGCGACGACTACTGACGGTTTGGGTTTGACGGGCCGTGGCGATGGTGTGGCTGCTATTGCGACGGCGCTGGTGTATCCGCGTTCGTAGGTGCGTGGTTGCTTCGAGCCATTCTGTAACCTATCGCTGATTACCGCCCCGGCGTCTGAACCGACCCCGTAGAAACCCCGTAGAATGAGAGTGTGACTATGCGTTTTTATGATTCAGCTTCCGCGACTATTCGCGAGTTTGAGCCCGTCGTGCCCGGTGAGGCGCGTATCTACTATTGTGGTGCTACGGTGCAGGGTGAACCGCATCTGGGCCATATCCGTTCGGCGTTGGTTTTTGACCAGTTGAGCCGTTGGATGCGTTACCGCGGTTTGAAGGTGACGACGGTCCGCAATGTCACTGATATTGATGACAAGATTTTGGCGAAGTCTGCTGATTCTATGGAGCCCGGTTTTGAGGGTGAGTTCCCGAATGAGCAGTGGTGGGCGCTCGCGTACCGTTTTGAGAAGGTTTTTGCTCAGGCGTATGCGGCGCTAGGTATTGATCCGCCGACGTATGAGCCGCGTGCGACCGGTCATATTCCGGAGATGTTTGCTCTGATTCAGCGTCTGATTGATCGTGGCCACGCGTATCCTGCGTTGGATGATTCTGGTGACGTGTATTTTGATGTGCGTTCGTGGGATAAGTATGGTGCGCTGACGAATCAGAGCGTTGAGGATATGCAGGATTCTGCGGATGCTGATCCGCGCGGTAAGCGTGACCCTCGTGATTTTGCCCTGTGGAAGGGCTATAAGGAGGGCGAGCCGCTGACTGCTTCGTGGGAGTCTCCGTGGGGTCGCGGCCGTCCGGGCTGGCATCTGGAGTGCTCGGCGATGGCGGGTAAGTATTTGGGTTCGCGTTTCGATATTCACGGTGGCGGTTTGGATTTGCGTTTCCCGCACCATGAGAATGAGCTGGCGCAGTCGACTGCTGCCGGTGATGATTTTGCGAACTTCTGGATGCATAACGGCATGGTCACCTTTGAGGGTGAGAAGATGTCGAAGTCGATCGGTAATACGATTTCGCCGGCGCAGATGCTTGAAATGGCGCGTCCGCTGGTGGTTCGCTACTACCTCGGTAGTGCGCATTACCGTTCGGTTCTTGATTACCGTCCGTCGTCTCTGCAGGAGGCGGCAACCGCTATTGAGCGTGTTGAGGCGTTCCTTGCTGCTACTCAGGATCTGCTGAAGCCGGGCCGTGAGGTTCCGCAGGCTTTTGCTGAGGCTATGGATGATGATGTGAACATTCCGCGTGCTCTGGCGGTTCTGCATGAGCAGACTCGTGCGGGTAATGCGGCGCTTGCTGCTGGTGAGGATGCTTCGGAGGCGGCGAATGCTGTGATGGCTATGGCTGAGGTTCTGGGCCTGGCGCAGCTGATGAGCTTTAATGCTGAGGGCACTTCGGGCGCTGAGCATGAGGCTTTGGATGCGCTGATTCAGGCTGTGTTGGCTGAGCGTGCTGATGCTCGTGCTCAGAAGGATTGGGCGAAGGCTGATGCGATGCGTGATCTGTTGGCGTCTGCTGGTGTGCAGGTGAAGGATGGCGCGAATGGTTCGAGCTGGAGTGTTGGCTAGCGGGTGATGTGCCCCGCGTTTGTGCGTAAGGCTTAGGTCGTGCGGGTTTCTCTCGCGTAGACTCGTATTCAAAACTTTGACGAAGGAAGAGAAGAATGGCTAAGGCAGGTTCGCGCCCGGGCGCTACCAGCAAGAAGAAGGGTGCTACTAAGGGCACTGGTGGTCACGGTCGTAAGGCGCTTGAGGGTAAGGGCCCTACTCCGAAAGCTGAGGACCGCGTTTATCACAAGGCGTATAAGATGAAGCGTGCGGCTGAGCGTCGTGCTGCTACCGGTACGAACCGTAAGTTCCAGACTCGTCTGGGCGGTAAGCGCGCTAGTGATGAGCTGGTGACTGGTCGTAATGCGGTGCTTGAGGCTCTGCGTACTGAGATTCCCTCGAAGCACTTGTATATCATGAGCCGTGTTGAGGTTGATGACCGTGTTCGCGAGATCATGACTATTGCGAATAAGCGCAACATTCCGATGCTGGAGATTCCGCGTAGCGAGCTGGATCGTTTGACTGATGGTGCTGTGCACCAGGGTGTTGCGATGCAGATTCCGCCGTACAAGTACCCGGATGCGACTGACCTGGTGCTGGATACTATGGAGCGTTGGCACTCGGGTAAGCTGTCGACTCCGCCGCTGTTTGTTGCGTTGGACGGTATTACTGATCCGCGTAACCTGGGTGCGATTATTCGTAGCGTGTCCGCGTTTAGCGGTGATGGCGTGATTATTCCTGAGCGTCGTTCGGCTGCTGTGACTGCTGGTGCGTGGAAGACTAGTGCTGGTGCGGCTGCTCGTATTCCTGTTGCGATGGCGACTAATCTGACTCGCGTGATTCAGCAGGCTAAGGAGCAGGGTATTTTCGTGATTGGTCTGGATGGCGGTGGCGATATTGAGCTGCCGGCTCTGGAGCTTGCGAATGAGCCGCTGTGCGTGGTGGTTGGTTCTGAGGGTAAGGGCCTGTCCCGCCTGGTGACTGAGAACTGCGATCAGATTGTGTCGATTCCGATTGATTCTGCGATGGAGTCTTTGAACGCGGCGATGGCTGTGGGCATTACTCTGTACGATGTTTCTCGTCGTCGCGCTACCGCGAACTAGAGTTTTGAAGCTGGCGAGCTGCGGACTGTAGCTTGGAAGCTTGGATAAGGAGGGCGCCCCCGTGAGGGGGTGCCCTCCTTTTTTCTGTCTCTTCTTACCTTCCACGCCCCATATATCGGCTGTTCGGGGAGCTGCTGGAGGATATTCTGCAGGTTTTTCGGGGTCTTTTGAAGATTTTTAAACTTTTTTCTAAGAACTTTTGAGGCGCTTACCCTGCGTTGACTAGGGGTTTTGATGTTCTGTTTGGGTCAGAATGAACCTAAACCCCGGTATTTGTGGTCTACTTCACCCATTTTCGGGTTGCATGGGTGTTTAGGCGTCTGTATAGTTGTATGAGTCGCCGCGGCGAGGAGGAAAAAACGAAGAACTTCTTCGGTGTTTCTCCTAGTCAGAAGCGGTTGAATGACTTTCAATTGTATAGTGTTTTGGTTTCTTACTT
>FLSH01460300.1_pt1 | contig 37866 bp, 32 predicted proteins | sample 1550441 | NCBI WGS metagenome assembly FLSH01 (sample SAMEA4031756, study PRJEB14383) | metagenome | biome: human; feature: oral; material: saliva | place: Philippines | collected 2014 | reverse complement strand
CTGACGGCGTATTTTTGCAGGACGCGCAGCAGGGGGATGGTTTTGCGGCTGCACACGATGTCTGTACTGTATTCGGCGACTTCGGCAACGGCACGCGCGGTGGCGGTGGCGATGCCGCTCAAGTGCGTGAGGTAGTTGAGCGCGGTTCGTTCGGCGGCGAGCAGTGCGCGGGCGTTGCCTTCGACGGCGGCAAGCGTCTGACCTGCGCGGACGGCTTGTCCGTCTTGGATTTCGGCTTGAAAGCGGACGGACGGATCCATCGTCTGAAAGGCGAGGCGCGCCAAGTCCATGCCGGCGATGACGCCGTCTTCGCGGCTGACAAGGAAGAGTTTGGCGGTTTTGTCGGGTGCGATGACGGCGGCGGACGTAATGTCGCCGCGCCTGCCCAAATCTTCGCTCAGGGCTTGTTTGACCATGGGGCGCAACAGGGTGTCGGGCAGGGGGAAGAGGGTGTTTTCAGACGGCATGGGGTTTCCTTTGTTGAAAAATATTGATGTTGCACCGATGGGGCAAAACTTCATTTTAGAGTGGATTAAATTTAAACCAGTACGGCGTTGCCTCGCCTCAGCTCAAAGAGAACGATTCTCTAAGATGCTGAAGCACCAAGTGAATCGGTTCCGTACTATCTGTACTGTCTGCGGCTTCGTCGCCTTGTCCTGATTTTTGTTAATCCACTATAGGTCGTCTGAAAACGGGCTAACGGCTGCCCAGCGGCAGCCCGATGTCCGAAATCAGCCTGTCGGGCAGGACGTCGTCGCGGAAGCGGTAAAGCTGCGCGGGACGGCCTTTGCTGCCCGATACGCCGGTATCCGACGGCTCGATGAGGTTTTGCTGCTGAATCTGGCGGCGGAAGTTTTGCTTGTGCAGCAATCTGCCGCTGATGGCTTCGACGCTGTTTTGCAGTTGCAGCAGCGTGAACTCGGGCGGCATCAGCTCGAAAATCACGGGGCGGTATTTGATTTTGGCGCGCAGGCGGGACAGGGCGGTCGCCAGCACGCGGCGGTGGTCGTGGCGCATGGGCTGCCCCGTTAGCGCGAAGTCGAAGTTTGCCTGCGGCTCGGCGGCTTCTGCTATCAGGCCGCTTTCATACAGCATTTCATAGCGTTGCAAAACGTATTCTTCCGACCAGTTTTCCGGTTCGACCCCCCAGCACAAATGAATGCGCTTGAGCCGCTTTTGGCGCACTTCCTCAGTATCCGCCGAGTTTGCCCAAATGCGCAGGCGGCTGACGACGGCGTCGCGCTGCCCGCCGTCGGTGCGCAAGTCTTCCCACGGGAAATAGCCGTAGCAGTCCTGCCATTTCGCGTCAGGATGCAGGATGCTGTCGGCTGCCTCGCGCACCAGCCCCAAATAGCTGACGTACAAGACGGGCATGCCGTGTTCGTTGCGGCGGTGGGTATCGACAAAGGTGTAAAGCTGTTCCACATAGCCCATAGGCTGAGATGTCTGCTTGGCGACCCACATCCTGACCCCTGCCTGCAAGGAGTGGCGAAGCGGTGCAAGCAGGCCGTTGGGCAGCAGCGATCCTTGGGCAACGGTCAAAACCCTCAAGCTGCCGTTTGTAATGGCGATCAGTACAGGAACCAGTTCGACGATACTTTGCGTATTGGCTGCTGTTTCAGGATAGGCATCCATGCGTGGCTTTCATTAAAGAGAAAACCTTATTGTAAACCAAAGCGGTTTTCAGACGACCTTGCATATTATACTCAAGTTGAGCATAATATAAAAACTATTTGAAACATAGACGGCAAACCTTTATGCCGTCTGAAAAAACAGCCACAAGGAAACATCATGCAAACCGCCGCCCGCCGCTCGTTCGACTACGATATGCCCCTCATTCAGACGCCGACTTCCGCCTGCCAAATCCGTCAGGCGTGGGCAAAGGTTGCCGACACGCTCGACCACGAAACAGCAGGTCGTCTGAAAGATGAAATCAAGGCTTTGCTGAAAGAGAAAAACGCGGTCTTGGTAGCGCATTATTACGTTGATCCGCTGATTCAGGATTTGGCTTTGGAAACGGGCGGATGCGTGGGCGATTCGCTGGAGATGGCGCGCTTCGGTGCGGAACACGAAGCCGATACATTGGTGGTGGCGGGCGTGCGTTTCATGGGCGAGAGCGCGAAAATCCTCTGCCCTGAAAAAACGGTGCTGATGCCTGATTTGGAGGCGGAATGTTCTTTGGATTTGGGTTGCCCGGAAGAGGCGTTTTCGGCGTTTTGCGACCAACACCCCGACCGCACGGTAGTGGTGTACGCCAACACTTCCGCCGCCGTGAAAGCGTGTGCCGACTGGGTAGTAACGTCTTCGGTGGCGTTGGAAATCGTGTCGTATCTGAAATCGTGCGGCGAGAAACTGATTTGGGGACCCGACCGCCATCTCGGCGACTACATCCGCCGCGAAACGGGCGCGGATATGCTGTTGTGGCAGGGTTCGTGCATCGTCCATAACGAATTCAAAGGGCAGGAATTGGCGGCGTTGAAGGCGGAACACCCCGACGCGGTGGTGCTGGTTCATCCCGAATCGCCGCAAAGCGTCATCGAACTGGGCGACGTGGTCGGCTCGACCAGCAAACTACTGAAAGCCGCTGTATCGCGTCCCGAAAAAAAATTCATCGTGGCGACCGATTTGGGCATCCTGCACGAAATGCAAAAGCAGGCGCCCGACAAAGAATTTATCGCCGCCCCGACGGCGGGCAACGGCGGAAGCTGCAAAAGCTGCGCGTTTTGCCCGTGGATGGCGATGAATTCGCTGGGTGGCATCAAATACGCCCTGACAAGTGGACACAACGAAATCCTGTTGGACAGGAAGCTGGGCGAAGCCGCCAAACTGCCTTTACAGCGTATGCTCGACTTCGCGGCAGGACTCAAGCGCGGGGATGTGTTCAACGGCATGGGACCCGCCTGATTTGCCGTCCATATTATAGTGGATTAAATTTAAATCAGGACAAGGCGACGAAGCCGCAGACAGTACAGATAGTACGGAACTGATTCACTTGGTGCTTCAGCACCTTAGAGAATCGTTCTCTTTGAGCTAAGGCGAGACAACGCCGTACTGGTTTAAATTTAATCCACTATACCGTTTCAGACGACCCCTCAAACAAGGACAACACCATGCAAACCGATTGCGACGTATTGATTGCCGGAAACGGGCTGGCGGCACTGACGCTCGCCCTGTCGCTGCCTGAATCGTTCCGCATCGTCATTTTGTGCAAAAACCGGCTAGACGACACCGCCAGCCGTCATGCGCAAGGCGGGATTGCGGCGGCGTGGTCGGGAGAGGACGACATCGAAAAACACGTTGCCGATACCTTGGAAGCGGGCGCGGATTTGTGCGACGAAGCCGCCGTCCGCACCATCCTGTCGCAGGGCAAACCGGCAATCGAATGGTTGCTGGCGCAGGGCGTGGCGTTCGACCAAAATAATAACGACCTGCACCTGACGCGCGAAGGCGGGCATACCTGCCGCCGAATCGCCCACGTCGCCGACTACACGGGCGAAGCCGTCATGCAGAGCCTGATTGCCCAAATACGCCGCCGCCCGAACATCCGCGTTTGCGAGCGGCAGATGGCGTTGGACGTCCAAACCGAATCAGGCGCGGCATGCGGACTGACCGTCCTCGACCGCCGAACGCAAGAAACCTACCGCATCCGCGCCCGCCATACCGTACTCGCAGGCGGCGGCTTGGGACAGATTTACGCCGCCACCACCACGCCGCCCGAATGCACGGGCGACGCCATCGCCATGGCGATACGCGCAGGCTGCGCAGTCGAAAACCTCGAATTTATCCAATTCCACCCCACAGGCTTGGCAAGGCCGTCTGAAAACGGCCGTACCTTCCTGATTTCCGAAGCCGTGCGCGGCGAAGGCGGCATCCTGACCAACCAATCGGGCGAACGGTTTATGCCGCATTACGACCGCCGCGCCGAACTCGCGCCGCGCGACATCGTTGCCCGCGCCATCGCCGCCGAAATCGCCAAGCAAACGCAAGATTTCGTCTCGCTCGATATCAGCCATCAACCTTCAGAGTTCGTTCGTCAGCATTTCCCGTCCATCCATCGATACTGCCTGTCCCAATGCGGCTTGGACATCACGCGCCAAGCCATCCCCGTCCGCCCCGTGCAACACTACACCTGCGGCGGCATCCAAACCGACCCCTGCGGCAGAACCTCCCTGCCGCAGCTCTACGCCTTAGGTGAAACCGCCTGCACAGGGCTGCACGGAGCCAACCGCCTCGCCAGCAACTCCCTGCTCGAATGCGTCGTGACCGCCAGACTTACCGCCCAAACCATCGCGGACGGACAAGCATTCCAAACCGTACCGTTCCAAAGGCCGTCCGAAAACCCCTCAGCCGAAGCAGACATCTTTTCAGACGACCTCCAAAACACCTTCAGCCGCCCCGTCCTGCAAGCGTTCAACCAACGCCATCTGGGCATCCTCCGCAACGATACCGGCCTGCGCCGCGCCATCGCCCAACTGCGGCTTTGGAAGCAAAACCAAACCGCGCCGCACACCGCGTCCGAATACGAAAACCGCAACCTGATAGAATGCAGCCTCGCCGTCGCCCAAGCCGCATACGCAAGGCGGCAAAACATCGGCGCGCATTTCAATAGTGATTGTTAAGGATAATAGCAAATAAAACAAAATTATTTAGTAAATTAAATCCTTACTTTAGAGAATTTAAGGTTTGTGCATTATAAAAAAGATTAAAATAAAGCAGGAAAAACGGGAAAACTAGGGTGCAGGGATTGACAGTAGCTATGAGTAGACATAACTGGCCTCTTTGTACAACTATAAGTTATTGCCTAAGTTTTAGAGCAAAACTTTCTCCACGCCACCGTTATTGGCTTTTTTTACAAACTCGTCCAGCCAGTTTTCACCGAGGATGTGTTTCGCCATTTCGATGACGATGTAGTCGGCGGGCATGTCGTTGTCGTCGGCGTAGCGGCTCAGGCCTTGCAGGCAGGCGGGGCAGGTGGTGAGCATTTTGACGGGTTCGCCCTGCGGCAGCTCTTTGAGGTTTTTCTCGATTTCTTCCTGTTTGCGGAATTTGACCTGGGTGGCGATGTCGGGGCGTTTGACGGCGAACATGCCGGATTCGCCGCAGCAGCGGTCGCTTAAGACGACTTTCTGCCCCATGAGGCTGCTGGCCATTTGGGTGGCGTTCATGGTTTTGATGGGCGTGTGGCAGGGGTCATGGTAGAGGTATTGCTGACCTTTCACGCCGTTCAGTTTCACGCCTTTTTCGAGCAGGTATTCGTGGATGTCGATAATGCGGCAGCCGGGGAAGATTTCTTCGAAGCGGTATTTTTCGAGCTGGTCGTAGCAGGTGCCGCAACTGACGACGACAGTTTTGATGTCGAGGTAGTTGAGGGTGTTCGCCATGCGGTGGAAGGCGACGCGGTTGTTGGTGCTCATTTGCTCGGCTTTTGCCTTGTTGCCGCCCGCGTCCTGCGGATAGCCGCAACACATATAGCCGGGAGGCAGGACGGTTTGTACGCCGACATGCCAGAGCATGGCTTGGACGGCGAGTCCGATTTGGCTGAACAAACGCTCGGAACCACAGCCGGGGAAGTAGAACACGGCTTCAGCATCTTCGGGCGCGGCGGGGTTGCGGATGATGGGGATGCTTTTGTCGTCTTCGATGCCGAGCATGGAGCGCGGTGTTTTGGCGGGCACGCTTTTGGGCAAAGGACGGTTGATGAAGTGGATAACCTGTTCTTTGATTGGGGCGGTACCGACCGTGGCTTTGGGTTCGGCTTTTTGCTTTTTGGTACCGATTGGAAGAAGTTTGCCGATTTTGTAGGCGAAGTTCTGCGCGGGGAAGCCGGTCTGTATCATGGCGGCGCGCAGGGCTTTGATGGTTTTCGGGCCGGTGGCGTTCAAAAACGCCATGCCCATCGATGCGGCGGGTGCGAAGCGTTTGTGGCCGGAATCGGCAAGGTAGTTGCGGATGGCTACGGTTACGTCGCCGAAGTCGATGTTGACGGGGCAGGGTTTGACGCAGCGGTGGCACACGGTGCAGTGGTCGCCGATGTCCATGAGTTCTTCAAAGTGTTTGATGGAAACGCCGCGGCGGGTTTGCTCTTCGTATAAGAAGGCTTCGGTCAAGAGCCCCACGCCGAGGATTTTGTTGCGCGGGCTGTACAGCAGGTTGGCGCGCGGAACGTGGGTAGAGCAAACGGGTTTGCATTTGCCGCAGCGCAGACAGTCTTTGATGGAATCGGCGATGGTGCCGAGGTCTGATTTTTCCATAATCAGCGATTCTGCGCCCAAAAGCTCGAAGGACGGCGTGTAGGCGTTGCGTAGGTCCGAGCCTTTCATCAGTTTGTGGCGGTTGAAGGTGTGTTTGGGATCGACTTGGTTTTTGTAGTCCCAAAACGGCTGCAAATCTTCATCGGTCAGAAATTCGAGCTTGGTGATGCCGATGCCGTGTTCGCCGGAAATCACGCCGCCGAGCGAGCGGGCGAGCTTCATGATGCGTTCGACCGAACGGTAGGCCGTCTGAAGCATTTGGGCGTCGTCTGAATTGACGGGAATGTTGGTGTGGACGTTGCCGTCGCCGGCGTGCATGTGCAGGGCGACGAAGACTCTGCCGCGCACGGTTTTGGCGTGGATTTTGCCCAAACCTTCAATAATTTTGGTATCCGTTTTGCCGCTGAAGATTTCGGCGAGCGGCTTCATTACGTCTTCTTTGACGGACACGCGCAGGCGGAAGTCGCGGAAGGCGGTGAAACAGCTCTCATTGTCTTTGGCTTCGGGCGCGGCATGGACGGCTGCGCCGTAGCGGGCTTTGTAGTCGGCAAGCGGCGTATCGAGATTGGCGAGCAACCAGTCCCAACGCGCTTTGACGGCGGAAACGTGGGCAAGGGCATGTTTGCCGCGTTCGCCTAAGAGTTCGGCGGTCGGCAGGTCCGTGCCCATTTTGTCGATGGGGAGTTTGCCCGACAGATATTGCTCCAAGGCAGCACAGAGTTTGAGTTTGTTTTGGATGGAAAGCTCAATGTTGATGCGCTCGATGCCGTCTGAATACTCGCCGAGCCTTTCAAGTGGGATTACTACGTCTTCGTTGATTTTAAAGGCGTTGGTATGTTTGGCGATGGCGGCGGTGCGGCTGCGGTCAAGCCAGAAGGTTTTGCGCGCTTCTGGAGATATGGCGATAAAGCCTTCGCCGTCGCGGGCGCGGGCAAGTTCGCAGATGTGTTCGGCGGCTGCCTGCACGGCGGCTTCATCGTCGGAAACCACGTCTGCCAGCAAGACCATTTTAGGTCGGCCTTTGCCCGCCGCTTTGGTGGCATAACCGACGGCACGGACATAACGCCAGTCCAAATGTTCCAAACCCGCCAGCCGCACGCTGTCGTGGGCGAGCAGGAAATCGCGGATTTCGACGATGGACGGTGTGGCGGTGGCAACCGTACCGAAAAACTCCATACACACGGTGCGCGTGTATTTCGGCATTTTGTGCAACACGAAGGCGACGCTGGTGATGATGCCGTCCGTACCTTCTTTCTGCACGCCGGGCAGACCGCTCAAGAATTTGTCGGTAACGTCTTTGCCCAAACCGACTTTGCGGAATTTGTGGCCGGGAATTTCCAAGCGTTCGGTTTTAACGATATTGAGGCCGTCTGAATCCAGCGTATGTACGTCAAACACGGCGGTTTCTTCGTCGTGGATTTTGCCGAAATTGTGGCGCACGCGCTCGATACGCAACCATTCGCCCTGTGGGTTGACCATCTGCCAGTAGGCGAGGTTGTCCAGCGCCGTCCCCCACAGCACGGCTTTTTTGCCGCCCGCGTTCATCGCCACATTGCCGCCCACGCAGGACGCGTCGGCAGAAGTCGGATCGACGGCGAACACCAAACCCGCCTGATGCGCGGTTTCTTCCACCCGCCGCGTTACCACGCCCGCACCGCAATGGATAATCGGATGTTTGCCGTCCAAGCCCGCCAGTTCGACAAATTCCACGCCGCGATGTTTGTCCAGCTTTTCCGTATTGATGACCGCGCTCATGGCATCCAAAGGCACGGCGCCGCCGGTATAACCCGTGCCGCCGCCGCGCGGAATAATGACCAAATCCAGCTCGATTAAGGCGCGCACCAAAGGCGCGATTTCGGCTTCCGTATCGGGATTGATGACGACAAACGGATATTCGACGCGCCAGTCGGTCGCATCGGTAACGTGCGTTACCCGCGCCAGCCCGTCAAACATAATATTGTGCGGCTTGGTGATTTTGCTTAAACGTTCCAAAATCTGCCGCCGCTTTTGGCGCGTTTCGTCAAAGCTGCCGTCAAAACGCTCGACCGCCTTTTCCGCCGCTGCAACCAATACATCGACTTGCGGATTGTCGTCGCGGCGTTTACGGATTTCGTTCAAACGGTGGTGCATTTCGCGTACCAGTGCGGAGCGGCGTTTCGGATGCTCCAGCAAATCATCGACCAGATACGGATTGCGCACGACCACCCAAATATCGCCCAACACTTCAAACAACATCCGCGCCGAACGCCCCGTCCTGCGCTGTCCGCGCAAGTTCTGCAGAATCTGCCAAGCCTCGTCGCCCAACAGGCGGATGACGATTTCACGGTCGGTGTAGGAAGTATAGTTGTAGGGAATTTCCCGAATACGCTGCGGGGCGGTAGTCGTGGTCATGGTCGTGTTCCGTTGATGGATGTAATGTTTTTATATTAAAGGCCATCTGAAAAATGCAATTTCTTCTTGATGGCGTGATGTGTTAATGTAGTGTAATTTTCGATATTTTTCAATGCAAAAGACAATAAACATTTCAATGGGAATGATTTTCAACTAGGTAATATTGTTTACAATTTTGTCATGCAGATGGTTTTCAGACGGCCTGACAGATTTTATCGCTTGAGTTTTTCTGTAAAACCGCTATAATGCGTTTCTTCTACGGCGGGTCTCCCCGCATGGTAATTCGGAACACCGGGTCAGGGGCGGAAGCCAGCAGCCCACTCTGATGAGCCAGTGCCGGGGGTTCGGCTCGCCACCTTATTCAAAAATGCCGGAGATGATTGAGTCTCCGGCATTTTTCATTGTATAAAGCGTAATGATCAAAAGGCCGTCTGAAATCTTATTTTCAGACGGCCTTTGAGTTTATGAGCAAACTATTTATGCTTCTTCTGATTTTGTATTGGGCAAAACACAGTTCAGGATAATGGCCAATACGGCGCACAAACCTACACCGGCGAAGCTCAAAGTACCTACTTTGATAATCATACCGCCGATACCGGTCGTCAATACGGAGCTGACGATAACCAGATTTTTCGGCTGCATCAAATCGACTTTCGCATCAATCAATGTTTTGATGCCCAAAGAAGCGATAGTACCGAACAGCAGCAACATAATACCGCCCATAACCGGCATGGGGATCGAAGCCAAAAACGCGTTAAATTTACCAAAAAACGCCATGCAAATCGCAAAAATTGCCGCCCAGGTCATGATGACGGGGTTGCTGTTTTTGGTAATCATCACCGCGCCGGTCACTTCGCCGTAAGTGGTCACAGGAGGGCCGCCGATCAAACCGGCCACGCATACGCCCAAGCCGTCGCCGGCGAGGGTTTTATCCAAGCCCGGGTCTTTGGTGTAGTTTTTGCCGGTTACATTGCCGATGGCCATGATGCCGCCGATGTGTTCGATGGCCGGGGCGATAGCAACAGGCAACATAAACAAGGCAGCCTGCCAGTTGACTTGAGGTGTTTCAAAATGAGGGACGGCAAACCAAGGAGCGTTGATGATGGCGCTGGTATCGACCAGGCCCATGATCAAAGCCAACACATAGCCGGAAGCTACGCCGATCAGAATCGGAATCAGCTTCATCATTTTGCTGCCGAAGACAGAAACGATGACGGTTACCGCAAAGGTAAAGCCGGACAGAATCAGCGAATCGATATAGTCGATGACCTGCTTGCCGCCTGATTGACCCATGGCCATGCTGCTGGCTGCAGCGGCCACGGACAAGCCGATTACCATAATCACCGGGCCGATAACCACGGGCGGCAACAGCTTGTGTACCGCATCCAGACCGCGCCATCTGATCAATGCGGCAAAAACAAAGTACATGAAGCCGGCCGCAAACAGGCCGAACATGGTAGAAGGCAGGCCCCATTCGCCGATGGAGTAGATAATCGGTGCAATAAAGGCAAAAGAAGAGCCGAGGAAAATCGGCACTTTACGTTTGGTAACCAATTGGAACAACAAGGTACCCAAGCCTGCGCCCAATAATGCCAAAGCCGGGTTCAGTCCCGTCAGAAGCGGCACAAGCACCATAGCACCGAATGCGACAAACAAAATCTGCGCACCGGCTACCGCCGTTTTAAGCTGATTCATAAAAGCTCCGAAGAAAATTCAAACGGCGCAGATTATACTGATTTATCCTAATTGTGAACATTTATTTACAAAAGGCCGTCTGAACAGATGTAACGATGACACCTGTTCAGACGGCCTTATTCGATAGCGAATGGTTAGTAACTTATCAAAATCGATTAGGAAAATTTTTAGCCGCGTGTTTCGCGCCAAACCAAATAATCGCGCAGGGGAGGCATGGGTGGATTGATGCAGTGGGGGCAGATGCCTGTGGTGTCTTCGTCGTCGCTGTCGATATGGTAGGCGTTGGGGTCAAAGCGCACCTGCTGCATCACCGCTTGCGCCAATGCTTGTTCCTGTACGACATCGAATTCAAATTTCTCCAAAATCTCATTCAATAGGCGGATTTCGCCGTCGCTGAAAGATTCGCTGTGTTTGACAATGAGGCGTTGATAATCTTCATTGCTGATTTTTTTGTGAAGTAAATCGGTCTGGATGGTCATGATTTTATTGTTGAAATAAGATGGTCAAGATGCGGATTATAGCGGATATTGTGGTGGCTGTTTCAAAGGGCGTCTTTAAGTTGACGGGCTTTGACGGATGTGGGGATAAATCTGTTCAATTCAATATTGACTGTCTGAAAATCGCAGCTATCGAAAAAATTGCCGATACGTATGGTTTTTCCCTGATAATCGAAAGCCCATGCGCCTTGCCCACATTTTTGGATACGTAAAATATTGGGGACATTGTGAATTTTTCGTTTCATACCATTTTGGTAGAGGTTTTCATTTGGCAACCTCTGTTTCCTTCCTTGTGCTACAGGAGCTTTGGGAATATGGTCACGAGAATGCCATTCGGAGATTTCTGACAACGGGAAACTACGCCAACGCCCAATGGAGAACAAGGTATAACCATGAGACAGAGTATGGTTACGGATCTTGATGTTTTCACGTCCGAAAAGTTGCCAAAGAAGGCAGTAAACAAGCGAACCCACTAAGTAGAAAGTAAAAAGTAAAGGGATGAGAATAGCTTCTAAATTAGTGAAATAATGCTCTTCAAGGTAAAACGGCGCGATGCATGTAAGCGCAAAGGAAAATATAAGAAATACCGCAGTAGAACCAATTTCCTGCGAGTCATGTACAACACGAGCAGACACAGTAATGCCCTCGGGAGTGTGATTGATTTTATAACGCGAAGATGCCATCAATAGCTTCCTATTTTTTCAGCCTGATACGCTTTTTGCAACGGTGTAATTTGTGCCAAGCGGGCATGATCGATTTGTTCGGCAATTAAATGGGCTTTGCCTTGTACGCGGCACTCGGCGGCGATTTTGCCTGCATCTACTTGGTTGGCGGCCTCAAGTAAAGCCAGCCAGTGTTCGCGTTGCGGATAGGGGGTGTCTTCAAGGTTCAGACAGCCTTGTTTGTCGGCCACACAGACGTTTAAGGCCGTCTGAAAACGTTCTGGGCGGCGGAATGCATCGGTTTTTTTCAAAACCTTCAAAATGGTTTTGCTTTTGAACTGCCCGACTTGGTGGAACATGATGTGCCAGCGGCAGACGAGTTCGGCAAGCTCGGCGCAGTGTTTGGGCGCGCGCAGGCGTTGATTGACTTCGCGGACGGGTTCGACACCATTGATGTCGTGTTCGTAGTGTTTCGGCAGGATATCGGCCGGTGTTTTTGCCTTGCCCAAGTCGTGTAATAAGGCGGCGTAGCGTTCGGCAAGGGACAGATTCATTTCGGCGGCCCGTTGTACAACCATCAGCGTATGGATACCGCTGTCGATTTCGGGATGATAGTCGGCGCGTTGCGGTACGCCGAAAAGGGCGTCAAGCTCGGGCAGCAAGACTTTGAGTGCGCCGCATTCGCGTAAAACTTCAATCATTTTGCGCGGATTTTTTTCCATCAAGCCTTTAGCCAATTCTTGCCAGACACGTTCGGCAACCAAGGCATCCGCTTCGCCGTTTTCTACCATTTGCCGCATCAGCGACATGGTTTCATCGGCAATTTGAAACCCATAACGCGCGGCAAAACGGGCGATACGTAAAATCCTTACGGGGTCTTCGGCAAAGGCAGGCGAAACGTGGCGCAGGATGCCGGCCGCCAAATCTTGTTGTCCGCCAAAGGGGTCGATGATCGTGCCGTCTGAATCCTGAGCCATGGCATTGATGGTCAGGTCGCGGCGCATCAGGTCTTGTTCCAGCGTAACGTCTTTATCAGCATGAAAACTGAATCCGGCATAGCCTTTGGCAGTTTTACGCTCGGTACGGGCGAGGGCGTATTCTTCGTGGCTGTCCGGATGGAGAAAGACGGGAAAATCCTTGCCGACAGGTTGATAGCCTTGAGCCAACATGGTTTGCGCATCTGCACCGACGACTACCCAGTCGCGGTCTTTGACGGGCAGGCCTAACAGATGGTCGCGGACGGCGCCGCCGACAAGATAGGTTTTGATAGTTTGTGTATTCATATAAAAATCGAACGATATAAAAAGGCCGTCTGAAAAGCCGTATTGGTTTTTCAGACGGCCTGATTCAGAATGCTATTATGACGCTTTAGGCTTGTTGCCGTCGATGATTTTCAAACCGGCAGAGACCAAGCTGCCGATGTCGGCAACGTTGGCGGGCATAATCAGCGTGTTGCTTTCTTTAGCTAAATTGCTGAAGGCGGCAACGTATTGCTCGGCAACTTTCAGGTTAACGGCTTCAGCACCGCCCTCTGAGCGGACAGCCTCGGCAATTTTGCGGATGGCGTCGGCGTTGGCTTCGGCCACCAGGCGCAGGGCTTCGGCTTCACCTTGTGCGCGGTTGATGCGGGCGATTTTTTCACCGTTTGACGCGTTGATGGCGGCTTGCGCTTCACCTTCGGATTGTTGGATTTCTGCTTCGCGCTGACCGCTGGCAAGGTTGATCTGCTCGATTTTACGGCCTTCGGATTCGGCAATGCGCGCGCGTTTTTCACGTTCAGCGGTAATTTGCGCCTGCATGGAGCGCAGAATTTCTTGCGGCGGAACCAAGTCTTTGATTTCGTAACGCAAGACTTTTACGCCCCATGCGCCTGCCGCTTCATCCAAAGCAGCAACGACAATGCTGTTGATTTCGTCGCGTTCTTCAAAGGTTTTATCCAATTCCATGCGGCCGATGACAGATCGCAAAGTTGTCTGCGCAAGCTGGGTAATCGCCATGATGTAGTTGCTGGAACCATATGAAGCGAGTTTAGGATCAGTGACTTGGAAGTAGATAATGCCGTCCACAGTCAGCTGAGTGTTGTCGCGGGTAATACAGACTTGGCTGGGAACATCCAAAGGAACTTCTTTCAGCGAATGACGATAGGCGACACGGTCGATAAATGGGATAAGGATGTTCAGACCTGCAGTCAGCGCTTTGTGAAAACGGCCTAATCGTTCGACCACATAGACTTCCTGCTGAGGCACAACGATAAAGGATTTGAAACCAAAAACAACAACGACGATGAAGAAGAGGACGATGGGGCTGAGCAGAAATTCCATAATGTTTCCTTATGATGATGGTTGGGAGAGTGTGCGGATAATCAGAAGATTACCGTTTTTGGCAGTAATGACTGCGCTTGAGGCCGTCTGAAAAGTATCTTGAGGCCGTTCGGCTTGTGCCTGCCAATGTGTACCGCGGTAGGCGACTTCGTAAATATTGTCATGTAGGTGACGTAGGATGCGGACGTTTTGCCCAATATCCAAATCATCGTTGAGCGCTTGGGGAGCCAAGCGGTTTTTCAGCTGGCTGTGTACCAGCCAGATACCGAGTGCGCTGATGATGGCGGCGGTCAAAACGGCGGTAGAAAAGTGTCCGCTTAATCCGTACATGATTCCTGCGGCAGCCAGCGCTACGCTGACCACCAAAAGATAAACCGTTCCGATAAACAATTCGACAATCAGAACAACGGCGGCGGCAACAAACCATATCGTCATGCGGCATATCCTTTTTATAATCTTTTGATAATTCTTATCATAATGGCAATGGCTTAAAATGAAAAGGCTAAGGCTGAAAATTATTTCAGTTATAATAAGTCCATTCAAATACGGAGCGGCAAATAATGCAGACTTGGCACGAGGCAATTGGTGCGGAAAAAGAAAAGGCGTATTTTCAAACGATTTTGGAGAAGGTGCGCCACGAAAGGCAGGCGGGGATAACCGTTTATCCGCCTGAGCGCGATGTATTCAATGCCTTTCGGACGACAGAGTTTGGAAGTGTAAAGGTTGTGATTTTGGGGCAAGACCCGTATCACGGCGCGGGGCAGGCGCATGGTTTGGCGTTTTCCGTGCAACCTGAAATTGCGGTGCCGCCGTCGCTGGTCAATATTTATAAAGAGTTGGCGACGGATATTGAAGGTTTTCAGATTCCGCAACATGGCTATTTGCAGCATTGGGCGGAACAGGGCGTGTTGCTGTTGAACACGGTGTTGACTGTCCGTGCCGGTGCGGCGCATTCTCATGCGACTTTTGGCTGGGAGGCGTTTACTGATGAAGTCATCCGACAATTGGATAAGGAGCGCGAGCATTTGGTCTTTATGCTGTGGGGCAGCCATGCGCAGAAAAAAGGCGCGTTTATCGACCGCAACCGTCATTTGGTGCTGACCGCGCCGCATCCTTCGCCCTTGTCGGCGTATCGCGGCTTTTTCGGCTGCAAACATTTTTCTCAGGCAAACGCTTATTTGCAGGCACATGGTTTAGAGCCGATTGATTGGCAGCTTTAATAAGCTGAAAGGCCGTCTGAAAGCAGATTTTCAGACGGCCTTATGATTTAGTCTCAAATCGAATATTCAATCAGCTCGTTTTGAGAAAAGACATAAACCTGTTTCGGAATCAGATTCAATTCTTTGCCTTCGGTGATTTGGTAACGCGCGGCATCGCTGCCTGCCAGCGTGATATGCACGTCTTGTTTGTCGTGTTTCACCAGAATATGCGTCAATGCCCCGACGGCGTGGATTTTTTCGATTTTGGCACGAATCATCGGCGTTTCGTTTTCGGCGGCAAGCTGCCATTCGTGCGGGCGGATATAGCCGATGGCGGTTTGTTCCTGCCATTTGTAGTGCGCGTCCAATTTCCACGCGAAGCCGTTGTAGTGCCAGATGCCTTTTTCGATGCGTCCTTCAAATGCGTCGGTTTCGCCGAGGAATTCGGTAACGAAGGCGTTTTCAGGTTTGCGGTAAATGGCTTCGGCGCTGCCGGTTTGTTCGATTTTGCCGTGGTTCATGACGACGATTTCGTCGGAAACTTCGAGGGCTTCTTCTTGGTCATGGGTAACAAGGATACTGGTTACGCCCAAGTTGTGATGGATGTCGCGCAGCCAGGTGCGTAATTCTTTGCGCACTTTTGCATCCAGCGCGCCGAAAGGTTCGTCCAAAAGCAGGAGTTTCGGTTCGACCGCGAGCGCACGAGCGAGGGCGATGCGTTGGCGTTGGCCGCCGGAGAGTTGGTGCGGATAGGATTTGGCGAGGTGGGAGAGCTGCACGAGTTTGAGCAATTCTTCGACTTTGGCGCGGATTTGTTCTTTGGACGGGCGTTCGGACTTGGGCAATACGGTCAAACCGAAAGCAACGTTGTCAAACACGTTCATGTGGCGGAAGAGGGCGTAGTGTTGGAACACGAAACCGACTTTACGCTCGCGCACATGCTTGGCGGTGACGTCTTGCCCGTCAAAGAGAATTTGGCCGCCGTCGGCGTTTTCCAGTCCGGCGATAATGCGCAGGAGCGTGGTTTTGCCGCAGCCGGAAGGGCCGAGCAGGGAAACGAGTTTGCCGGTAGGGACGTTGAGGTTGATGTTTTTCAGCGCGTGGAACGCTCCGAAGTGTTTGTTTAAGTTTTGAATAGTGATGCTCATGCTGCGTTCCTTTCGGCGGCGGCGAGTTTTTTATCTTGTAATTTGGTAATGATGTTTTGCACCAGCAAGGTGGCCAAGGCTAAAAGTGCCAATACGCCGGAGAGGGCGAATGCGCCGGTGAAGTTGTATTCGTTGTAGAAAATTTCGACCAAAAGCGGGATGGTGTTGGTTTCGCCGCGAATGTGCCCCGATACCACGCTGACCGCGCCGAACTCGCCCATCGCGCGGGCGTTGGTAAGAATGATGCCGTAAAGCAGCGCCCATTTGATGTTGGGCAGGGTAACGCGCCAAAACATCTGCCAGCCGTTTGCACCGAGTATCAGCGCGGCTTGTTCTTCACTGTCGCCCTGCGCCTGCATTAAAGGAATGATTTCGCGCGCAACAAAGGGGAAGGTAACGAACAAGGTTGCCAAAATAATGCCGGGGATGGCGAAGATAATCTGTATGCCTTGCGTTTCGAGCCAGCCACCTAATGCCGTGTGCGCGCCGAACAATAAGACAAACATCAAACCGGCCACCACAGGCGATACGGAAAACGGCAAATCGAGCAGGGTGGTCAGCAACTGCTTGCCGCGAAAGTCAAAACGGGTCAGCAGCCACGCCATCGCCACGCCCAAGACGGCATTGACGGGGACGACAATCAGCGCGGTAATCAGCGTCAATTTGATGGCAGACCATGCCTCGGGATCGGTCAGAGATTGCAGGTACAAATCCCAACCGCCTTTTAAGGCTTCGTAAAACACGGCGACAAGCGGCACGACCAGCATCAGCAGCAGAAAGCCCAAGGCGGTAGCAGTCAGCAATACGCGCAGCCAACGCGGTTCGCTCAAGTTTGGATTGGTGAAATGGGTTTTCATGGTAGGGTAGTCTCGATTTATTCTTGTATCTGTTTGGGCCGTCTGAAAAATGTTTGCTTGATGTTTCTGACGGCCTGTTGTTTGTTAAACCCTCGCTCCGGTGCGGCGGCTTAAAGTCCATTGCATAATGTTTAAAATCAGCAGGATGACAAACGAAATCATCAGCATAAACAGAGCAACGGCAGATGCGCCCTGAGCATCGTATTGCTCCAGCTTGCCGGTAATAATCAAGGGCAGGATTTCAGACACCATCGGAATATTGCCTGCGATGAAAATGACCGAGCCGTATTCGCCGGTAGAGCGGGCAAACATCATGCCTGCACCGGTCAGAAGTGCCGGCGTGATTTCAGGCAAAAGGATACGGCGGAACGTAGTCCAACGGCTTGCGCCCAAAGTTGCCGCCGCTTCTTCATACTCGCCCGACAATTCTTCCAATACCGGCTGCACGGCGCGGACGATAAAGGGCAGGCTGACGACGATCAGCGCAATCCAGATGCCGGTAGGCGTAAAGGCGATTTTGATGCCCAAAGGCTCGAAAAAACGGCCTATCCAGCCATTGGGCGCGTACAAAGTTGCCAACGCAATGCCTGTTACCGCCGTCGGCAGCGCAAACGGTAAATCAACCAAAGCGTTTACCAACCCTTTGCCCGGAAATTCATAGCGCACCAATACCCAGGCAACCAATGTACCGAACACGATATTGGTCAACATCGCATAAAACGACATCCGCAAGCTCAGCCAGACGGCCGCCAAGACATTGGGTTCGGTAATTGTGTTCCAAAATCCGCTCCAGCCGATTTCCGCCGCTTTGGCCGCCATCATGGCAAACGGCAAAACCACCAAAAGCGACAGGCACAAAACCGTCAAACCCAGGCTGAGTTTGAAACCTGGCAATACAGAAGGCGTTTTGAGTAACAACATAATGGCAACCGTCAAAATTTAATACGCGCTTACTTTAACAAGGCCGCTTGGAAACTGGAAAGAATGCTTTGTTTGGTATAAAGACGATTTTGTTATATTGAAGACATGAAAAGGCCGTCTGAACATCATATTTCAGACGGCCTTGCTGGTGTGATAAGGATTAATAGGCAACAGGATCTTGAGAGGCAGGTTGGCGTTGCGCTGCTTCGTAGTTTTCCTGAGCAGAGCGGACGGCTTTTTCCAAACCGTTGATCCGTTCGAGATAGCGGGCATAGTTGCGTTCATTGCCATAACGCACTTTTTTGCCTTCTTCCAAATTTTTCTTGGCGGTATTCAAAGCACGCTTGGCTGCGCCGACGTCAGCCGGATTGACCGGGACGACAGCTTCTTCCGCTTGCTCGGTTTTGCTTGGGGTAATCGGCGTTGCCGGTATTGAAACAGGTGCAGAAGTATATACGGACGGTTTGCCGATATTGCTGGCATTGCAGTTTTTGCCGCCGGCTTGGGTATAGACTTTGCGGCCGGCAGAATCAGTACATTCAAAAATAGGCGCGGCGGAAACCGCAGTTGTCAAAGTGAGCAGTAATGTGCTGAACCAAATTTTGTTCATTTTTTATTTTTCCTTAAAACCATTTCCACCAAACAAACAAAGCCGCAATCATGATGATGTTGGCGAAGAGGATGGGTTTCCACTGTCTGGGCGCGCGCCGCAATTCGGCGCCCGAGCGCGTGCGGCGGATATAGAAAAACGGGCTGAGCAGCATGGAGGCGGCACATACCAAAATAATCACTGCGTAATAGATTTTGTGCGTTTCCATATCGTTCCTCCGTTTCAGACGGCCTGAGATGCTGCCTACAACGCATTTTTGCGCGAAGCGTTGCCTGTTTTCATCTTGCATCGGGTATTGGGCATATTGGCCATGACCTCAATTCTGAGGTCTTTGCAAAAATATGCTACAATCGCGTCCGATTATAACATTCTATTTATAAAGGTTTTACGAATAATGATTTCTACCAACGGCATCACCATGCAGTTCGGCGCAAAGCCGCTGTTTGAAAACGTATCCGTCAAATTCGGCGAAGGCAACCGTTACGGCTTGATCGGCGCCAACGGTTCGGGTAAATCCACCTTCATGAAAATCCTCGGCGGCGATTTGGAACAGACTGCCGGCGAAGTGGCGATTGAAAACGGCGTGCGTTTGGGTAAATTGCGCCAAGATCAGTTTGCCTACGAAGACATGCGCGTACTGGACGTGGTGATGATGGGTCATACAGAAATGTGGGCGGCGATGACCGAGCGTGATGCGATTTACGCTAATCCTGAAGCTACTGAAGACGATTACATGAAAGCCGCCGAATTGGAAGCCAAGTTCGCCGAATATGACGGCTACACCGCCGAAGCGCGCGCTGCCGAGCTATTGAGCGGCGTGGGCATTTCCGAAGATTTGCACAATGCGACCATGGCGGAAGTTGCCCCGGGCTTCAAGCTGCGCGTATTGCTGGCGCAAGCCCTGTTCTCCAAACCAGATGTATTGCTCTTGGACGAACCGACCAATAACTTGGACATCAATACCATCCGCTGGCTGGAAGGCGTGTTGAACCAATACGACTCCACCATGATTATCATCTCGCACGACCGTCACTTTTTGAACGAAGTCTGCACCCACATGGCGGATTTGGACTACAACACCATCACCATCTATCCGGGCAACTACGACGACTATATGCTTGCTTCCGCCCAATCGCGTGAGCGCGCCCTGAAAGACAACGCCAAAGCCAAAGAGAAACTGCAAGAGCTGCAAGAGTTCGTCGCCCGCTTCTCTGCCAATAAATCCAAAGCCCGTCAGGCAACCAGCCGTCTGAAACAGGCCGACAAAATCAAATCGGAAATGGTCGAAGTCAAACCTTCTACCCGTCAAAACCCGTATATCCGTTTTGAAGCCGATGAAAAAGCCAAGTTGCACCGTCAGGCTGTGGAAGTTGAAAAACTGGCCAAACGTTTTGAAACCCAGTTGTTTAAAAACCTGAACTTCATCCTTGAAGCCGGCCAACGCCTCGCCATCATCGGCCCGAACGGCGCAGGTAAATCTACCTTGCTGAAACTTTTGGCCGGCGCGTACAACCCCGAATATTCAGACGGCCTGTTGCCGGACGAAGGCACCATTAAATGGGCGGAAAAAGCCAGTGTCGGCTACTATCCACAAGACCATGAAAACGACTTCGACGTTGATATGGATTTGACTGAATGGATGCGTCAATGGGGTCAGGAAGGCGATGACGAACAAGTCATCCGCGGCACTTTGGGCCGCTTGCTCTTCGGCAGCAACGATGTCGTGAAAAAAGTGAAGGTCCTCTCCGGTGGCGAAAAAGGCCGTATGCTTTACGGCAAACTGTTGCTGTTGAAACCCAATGTCTTGGTCATGGACGAACCGACCAACCACATGGATATGGAAAGCATCGAATCCTTGAACATGGCGCTGGAAAAATACAACGGCACGCTGATTTTCGTATCGCACGACCGTCAGTTTGTATCTTCACTGGCTACCCAAATCATTGAATTGGATGGCAAAGGCGGATATGAACACTACCTTGGTGATTACGAAAGCTATCTGGAGAAAAAAGGTTTGGCTTAAATCTTTACCCACAATCTAATAAGGCATTGAGATGCCGTCTGAAAATTTCTATATTTTCAGACGGCATTTTCTTTTCAAAATTAAACAATATCATATTGAACTTTTATGCCAAAATTATGACTAATAAAAGCTTTTTTTCAAAAGAATAACTCAATATTACGACATTTTTGAAGGAATATATTAAATGGTAAACATTAAAAAAGCAGTACCCGATGCCTCTCAATATGGTACCAAACTTGGCTATACGACTTATGAGGCAGAACAAGGTGAACTGAAAAACGGTATTGTTAAAAATGCCCCTTCTTCAGAGGCAGAACACGCAACTGTCCGTGAAGCAAGCGGTCAGGCATATGTTGATTTGCCGACCAATGCGTCCGTTTCATTTATTGCGCAAGCAGATGCCAATGCCGTAACCGTCCGTTATACCGTTCCTGATGGTGAAAGCGGTAAAGTAGAAGTCAAAGTCAATAATACAGTGATCGGTACTTTGGATTTATCTTCCAAATCCAACTGGCAATATTTGGATAACTACAAATATCATCCGGATGGCGATATTAAAGTTCATGATACACCCGCGGCAGATAGGCTTGCCCGTTTCCAATTTGACGAAGTTAGCCAATTATTTAAAGAGGCCAATATCAAGGTAGGGGATAAGGTTACCATCACTAATATCGACAGCACGCCCGTAGGCATTGACTTGGTTGATTTGGAAAAGGCACCGGATGCTATTAAACAGCCTGAAAACAGTGTCAGCATTACTGATTTTGGCGCAGTCGCCAATGATGGCTCGGATGATTACCAAGCATTCATGGCTGCAATTGAATCTGCCAAAGCATCTAAAAAATCTGTTTACATTCCTGAAGGTCAATTTGATTTTAGTGAACAACTGCACATTTACGCGCCTGAAGGTGTAAAAATTAGCGGAGCAGGCCAATGGCACACTAAATTGCATTTTACCAGTACTAAAATAGGTGGCGGTGGTATCGTGTTTGAACACGGCACCAACAAAATTGATTTTGGAAATGTTTCCATGGATTCGGATTTAACTTCTCGCTATAACGAAGGCGCGAACTATAAAGGTATTTCCGGTACCTTGGGTAACGGTTCATCGATTCACGATATCAAAATTGAACATTTTGAAGTAGGTGCCTGGATTGGTGATTATGCCCCAGCATCTGATATGCACTACACTGATGGTTTGACTATTTCTAATGCCACTATTCGCAATAACTTGGCAGATGGTGTTAACTTTGCCCAAGGTACCAGCAATTCCACCGTTATCAATTCCAATATCCGTGGCAATGGTGATGATGGCTTAGCAACATGGTCGAGCATTCATGAAAATACTAATGCCCATGTTGCTGAAAATAACCGCTTTTTGAATAATACCGTTGAATTAGGCTGGCGTGCGGCCGGTATTGGTATCTTTGGCGGCAAAGGTCATGAAGTAGCCAATAACCTTATCAAAGATAATGCCAATTGGGGCGGCGTACGCTTAAACACTGTATTCAAAAAAAGCCATAATTTTGATTTCAATGATACGGGTATTTCCGTTCACGATAATTTACTGGTAAGCAACGGGACTAATGCGGACACATATGGTCGTGTTAAAGGTTCTATCGATTTGGAAGAAGGCAGGGATTATGCTACTCCCGAAAAAGATATTTTGGGAGAACTCAAAAATATCAAAATTGAAAATAACACTATTGTGAATAATCTTTCCGATCAAGAAATTACCAAAACCCGTAATCCTAAAGAAGGTAATATTCCGGAGTCTGTAAACGAGACTACATTGACCATCGAAAATAATCATAGCCTTTCGGTAGCAGAAAATAATTCTGCAAAAAATGTAGCGGAAGTAGATGATCACAGTCTTACCCAAGCTGCGTTTCATTTAGGGGAGGATAACATCATAACCATTACGGACAGCAGCCATGCTCTTGTCAGCGGCGGTGATGGTAATGACCGGATCAGAGGTAGTTTGGGTAATGATACGATTAACGGTGATTCAGGTGATGATGTCATTTTCGGCTATGATGGAGACGATCGTCTTAATGGCGGTATGGGTAATGATTCTGTACATGGAGGTAATGGCAACGATACCTTATGGGGAGAAAGTGGCGATGACCGTTTGAGTGGGGGTGATGGCGACGACGTTTTGTTCGGCGGACAAGGAACCGATTACTTGGTAGGCGGCAAGGGTGCCGATACTTATGTTTTCAGCCTTGGAGAAGGTAAGGATACGATTGTCGATAATGTGGGCGAACATAATGCGTTGCAATTCGGCCAAAATATCTCTGTTAATGACCTGCACATTGATGTTGCCACCGATGTACGAGGCAATACTGATTGGAAAATTACCATCAAGGGATCAGAAGGGGACAGCATTACCATCAATGATCAGTTTGTTTCCGGTAAAACTGATGCTGTGATTGATACCTTCCGTTTCGATGAAGGTACATTGAGCCTGCAAGAGTTGATGGGTAGATTGTCAGGTAACAGCAATATCAGTAATTTGTCAGCCGTTAATACGCACACTGAGCGCATGAGCTACTCGTCTGTCAATACGGCTGATGTTCACGATGACGCAGCATCTTCCGCCAACGCTGGAATCATTTAATTAGCTGTCTTTTAGGCTGAATAAAGGCCGTCTGAAAACTGGAAAACAGATTTCAGACGGCCTTTTTGTTGCCTATCTTGTTATGGTTGGTTGTTTAGAAGAGAATTAATTGAATAAACCTTTAAACCACAACACAATCGCGTCCCACATACGACGCAGCCAGCTGCCTTCTTCCACACCGTTTAGCGCGACGACGTCTTTTTCGGCAATGACTTTGCCGTCTTTCATGACTTTCAGTTTGCCCAATACTTGGCCTTTTTCAATTGGGGCGAGGACGGGCTGAAGTGTTTCTAAGATTGGTTTGACGTTTTTGCCGGTATCGTGGGGGATGGTAATGTAAACATCGTCCAAGAAACCGATGTCTACAGCTTTGGTACTGCCTTTGTAAACTTTGACTTGGGAAATTACTTCTCCGCCGTTATAAAGTTTGGGCGTATCAAATGCCTGCAACGCCCAGTTGAGTAGTTTGCTGCTTTCACTGGCGCGCGCTTCGGTGGATTCTGCACCGGCAAGAATGGAAACAATACGGCGGTTGTTGCGTTTGCTGGAAGCGGCAAGGTGATAGCCTGCGCCTTCAGAATAGCCGGTTTTCAAACCGTCGATACTGCTGTCGCGATAGAGCAGAAGATTGCGGTTGGGCTGCTCGATATTATTGTATTTGAAAGATTTGTTTGCAAACAAAGGATAGTATTTCGGATAGTCGTTGATCAGTGCGGCTGCCAAAATGGCCAAGTCGCCAACGGTTGAAACATGGCCGTTAGAAGAAATGCCGGTCGGGTTGTTGAAGTGGGTGTGCTTCATGCCCAAGCGTTTGGCTTCTTCATTCATTTGTTTGACGAATTCATCGATGGAGCCGTTGCCGATGGCTTCTGCAAGGGTGATGGCGGCATCGTTGGCCGATTGGATGGTTGTCCCCTTAATTAAGGAGCTGACGCTGACAGGCACTTTGGGGTCGAGGAACATACGCGAACCTTCGACTTTCCATGCGGCATTGGAAACGGTCAGCATTTGGCTTGCTTCAAGTGTACCGTTTTCTAATGCTTTAAAGGCAAGGTAGGCAGTCATCATTTGCGTCAACGCGGCAGGTTCGATAGGCGCGTCGGCATTGTTGGATGCCAAGGTTTGCTTGCTGTGCAGGTCGGTAACGATGTAGGCAGTCGCCGCGATTTCTGGCGGCGTTGTCGGGCTGTTGATGCTGTGCAACAATGGCTGCGGCTGTGCCTCGCCTTGTACGGCAGGTGCGGAGGCAACCGGGTCGGCAGCGAGGGCGTGGGTATTCAGGAGGACAGCAAAAATTAAGCTAAGTAGCGTTTTTTTCATCATTGTTTGTAGATTTGAATATGGGTGGATACTGTTATCGAGTAAACAGTTTGGCATACTAAATAGATAGTAAGCGGACATTATACCGTTTCATTCCGGCTTTGCTAAGATTTTTCTTGCCTTCAGACGGCCTCAGGGGTATGGTTTTAACTTTTTCCTCAGGCCGATTCGGCCGAATGACAATTTATTTTCGAACACTGAATACCATGAACCATCCTCTTCCTCTTTCCGATTATCTGACCCGTATTTTGACCGCTTCCGTTTATGATGTAGCCATAGAAACGCCTTTGGACTTGGCGCGCGGTCTGTCAAGCCGTCTGAACAATCAGGTTTTGCTCAAGCGCGAAGATTTGCAGCCGGTGTTTTCGTTCAAAATCCGCGGTGCGTACAACAAAATGGCGAAGCTGCCGAAAGAAGCCTTGGATTGCGGCGTGATTGCTGCCAGCGCGGGTAACCATGCGCAGGGTGTGGCTTTGTCGGCGCAATATTTAGGTTGCCGCGCCGTCATCGTGATGCCGGAGACAACGCCCAAAATCAAAATTGACGCAGTTAAGAGCCGCGGCGGCGAAGTGGTATTGAAAGGCGTGTCTTACAATGATGCCTATGATTATGCAATGGAGTTGGCAGAAAAGGAAAAGCTGACTTATATCGCGCCGTTTGATGATCCGGATGTGATTGCCGGTCAGGGAACCATCGGCATGGAAATCCTCCGTCAACACCGCAATATCAATGCGATTTTTGTTCCGATTGGCGGCGGCGGTTTGGCAGCAGGCGTAGCGGCATTTATCAAACAGGTTTGCCCTGAGATTAAAGTGATTGGCGTGCAAACCGATGACTCTTGCTGTATGAAGCAATCGGTAGAAGCAGGGGAAATCGTACATTTGAAAGATGTCGGCCTGTTTTCAGACGGCACGGCGGTCAAAGTTGTCGGTGATGAAACCTTCCGCCTGTGTAAAGAGCTGCTGGACGAGATTATTACGGTCAATACGGATATGTTGTGCGGCGCAATTAAAGATATTTTTGACGATACGCGCAGCATTACCGAGCCTGCGGGCGCATTGGCACTTGCCGGCCTGAAGGCTTACGTTGCAAAAAACAATATCCAAGGCCAAAACCTGGTTGCCGTTACCAGCGGTGCCAACATGAACTTCCACCGTTTACGCCACGTTTCAGAGCGCAGTGAGCTGGGCGAGGGCAACGAAGGCATTTTCGCCGTTACCATTCCCGAAGAAAAGGGTAGCTTCCTGAAGTTTATCAATTTATTGGGAAGCCGGAACATTACTGAGTTCAACTATCGCTACGGCAGCGATAAAAATGCGCATATTTTTGTCGGCTTGCAAACCGCCGGTGCGCAAGACTTGGCCGTCATCAGCGCACAACTGACTGAAGCAGGCTTGCCCAATGTCGATTTGACCAATGATGAAATCGCCAAAATCCATATCCGTTACATGGTCGGCGGCCGTACGGAAAAAGTAGCCAACGAACGTTTGGTCAGCTTTGAATTTCCTGAGCGCCCGGGCGCGTTGTCCCGTTTCTTGAACCATATGCGTGCCGAGTGGAATATTACTTTATTCCATTACCGCAACCATGGCGCAGACTATGGCCGTATTTTGGTCGGTATCGATGTGCCGGAAAGCGACAATGAGGCTTTTGCTGACTTCTTGGATAGCTTGGGTTATGTCTATAAAGAGGAAACCGACAATCCGGCCTATAAACTTTTCTTGGCTTAATCGGTAAGATAAAAGGCCGTCTGAAACTTTTCAGACGGCCTTGTGTTTTATATTTTGCTTTATTTTTTACGGAACACCAAGTCCCAAACGCCATGACCCAATCGTTTGCCTCGGGCTTCAAATTTGGTTTCAGGACGATAATCAGGCGTAGGGGCGTAATCGGCAGCCGTGTTTTGCAAAGAGTTGAAACTGCTCAAAACCTCCAGCATTTGCACGGCGTATTCTTCCCAATCGGTCGCCATATGGACATAGCCGCCGCTTTTGAGTTTGGGCAGCAGCTTTTCAACAAACGGCACTTGTACCAAGCGGCGTTTGTTGTGGCGTTTTTTGTGCCAAGGGTCGGGGAAGAAAATATGAATACCGTCTAAAGAGTCGTCTTCCAGCATTTTTTCCACCACTTCCACCGCATCATGACGCATCACGCGGATATTGGAAATGTGTTCTTCCTCAATCAGCTTCAAGATATTGCCAACGCCCGGGCCGTGAACATCAATCGCTAAAAAGTCAGTATCGGGCAGACGTTTGGCGATTTCCACCGTTGCGACGCCCATACCGAAACCGATTTCCAAAACTTTAGGGTTGTCCCGTCCAAAAGTGCGGTTCAAATCCAAAGGAGCTTCTTGGAAGTCCACACCGAATTGCGGCCACATGGTATCGATGGCGCGCTGTTGGGCAGCGGTCATATGGCCTTGGCGCAAGACGAAACTGCGGATGCTGCGTTTGTGTTCTTCAGGAACGGTATTTTCGGGCGTATTTTCTGGAATGTTTTCAGACATATTGTTTTAAATCAGTGAGAAATCAAATAAAAAGGCCGTCTGAAAAATCAGACAACCCTGCGTATAAATCGGCGTGATTATAGCGAATAAATGCTTTATCTGAAACCTTTCTACAACAAGGTTTCAGGTTTCAGACGGCCTTTTTAAGACAATTCCGGTTGCGGTACTTTGTGTTGCACCGCATAAACCGCAGCTTGAACGCGGCTGCTCAGATTCAGCTTGCGCAACAGGTTCTGCACATGCACTTTGACGGTAGATTCAGCCAAGTTTAAATGGCGGGCAATGATTTTATTGCTGTGTCCGGCGGCAAGGTAGCCCAAGATTTCCATTTCGCGCGGGGTCAGCTGCGCCAGCAGGTGGTCGGAGCGTGAAGGAGAAGGGGAAATCAGCGATTGCACCAAGCGGCTGGTCATTTCAGGGGAGAATACATTGTCTCCGTCGACAGCTTTTCGGATGCTTTCCAAAAGGAAGTCGGCGTTGATGTTTTTCAGCAAAAAGCCTTTTGCACCCATACGCATACATTCGGTCAAGTCGTCGCTGTCTTCGGAAACAGTCAGCATGATGACGGTCAGTTGCGGATTGATGCTCAAAATTTGAGCCAGTGCTTCGCGGCCGTTCATGACTGGCATATCCAAGTCCAGCAAAACTACGTCAGGCTTAAGCTGTTCGACCATTTTTACGCCGGCCAGGCCGTCTGAAGCTTCGCCGACGACTTCAAAATCGGGCTGGCGGGAGAGCAGGGCTTTGATGCCGCTGCGAAATAGGGTGTGGTCGTCAATAAGGGTAATTTTAATCGTCATGATGCTGTTCTCATTTGTTGCGGCAAAGTCAGCATAACCGCCGTACCTTGCCCAATCTGCGATGTAATGGCCAATTGTGCGTTAATCCGTTGGGCACGTTCCTGCATAATGCCCAAGCCGACATGTTCGCCTGAAGGCCGGTTTGATAAGTGTTCTTGATTAAAGCCTGCGCCGTCGTCCTGAATCTTCATGACAAAATCGCCGTGGTTGGCAATTTCGACGCTGACATGCTGCGCACGCGCGTGTTTCCGGATGTTGGACAGGCTTTCCTGCAAGATGAAGATGATTTGCAAGTGTTCATCATAATTCAATGCCTGTCCGTCGTCCTGCCATTTTAAATCAACCGGGATACCGGTTTGCCGTTCAAAACGCGCCAGCAGCGATTCTACCGCTTCAGGAAAATCTTTATTACTGATTTTGGTGCGGAAATTCATCAGCAGCTCGCGGACGTCTTCATAGCATTCCTGCACGCCGTCTTTAATGAAGCTGATGTTTTCTTCAGCCTGCTCGCGTTGGTTTGAAGCAAACGCGCTTTCCAACATTTGCACCTGCAAATTCAAAAAGGTCAGGGCTTGCGCAATGCTGTCATGCAAACCTTGTGCAATCAAGTTGCGTTCCTGCAAGACGGCAAGCAGGCGGCGTTCTTGTTCCATGCGGTTGTTGGCGATGGAAATCCCCAGCTGCCCGCTTAAAGTCTGCAACAATTTTTCATCTTGCTCATTGGGCATCTGGCCGTCTGAAAAATACAGGGCCAATACGCCGAGCTGTTCGTCTTGGTAAACGATTGGGAATTCTACACGATTTCCCTCTTCGGTTTCACCGACACTTGCCGCCAAGTCAGAGCGTTTGCGTTCTTCATCGGAAAGATATACCGTACCGCCCAAGGCGGAAAACGCCGGCAGAATCTGAGCCAAGAATTCTTCTGCGGCCTGTTGCGGCGTAAAGGTTTGGTGCAGGTTGCGCGTAGTCTGGTAGAGCAGGGTCAAATCACGGTTTTGCCGGGCTAAGTCTTGGGTTTGTTGGGCAACCTGTCCTTCCAAATCCGTATAAAGCGTTTTCAGACGGCGGCTCATTTGGTTGAAACCCTTGCTGACTTGGGCGAATTCACGAATTTGGTCTGTATCGATTTGCACCCCGAAACGGCCTTCGCTAATGGTTTCCACCCCGTCGCGCAGTTTTTCCAGCGGCCGGATGATCCACGAATAATGCCAAACAATCATCAAGCCGGCAGCCACTAAAATCATCAGCATCATCGCCATTTGAAAACGGCGCAGCCACAAAGTATTTTGCTCGTTGGCGTTTTCCATCGCCTGTAAAAACAGCTCGATATTGCCGGCAAAACGGTACAGGCCGATTTGGGTCGGCCGCTCGTAATGTTGCAAAGAAGGCTTGATGTTGGATTCCCAATCGATCAACAGCATCGATTGGATCAAATCGTAAGCCAGCGGCATTTGTGACGGAATCAGCGGATGAATGGCATCGCTTTGCGTTACATTGGCCAGCGTACGTTCAAATTCTTTGATTTGGTTGTCAATTTGCGCATTGGGTGTACGAACGCTTGCCATATAAGCCAAACGATACACCTGCATTTTCAAGCTGCCCGCATCTTCAATCGTTTTGGCCGCGCTTTCCAAACGCCAAGAAAGCAGCAGGGTAAAGGCAATCGATAAAAAAGCCGAGCCGACCCATAACACAGTCAGCAGTTTTAAACGCGAGGACAGGCTCAGGCCGTCTGAAGATCCGGAGAATAAACGCATAAAGCACGCAGGAAGACTAATCCGATAATCTTATAAAAATATCATTCTTTCGGCCTATAAACAACCTGTCTAAAATAATTGTATGGTTATGATAAGAAAAAACAGGGGTTTAATGTAAAATCATGTTATGATAAAATTCATCTTAAGTGAATTAAATCACAAAACCAGGTTTCAGACGGCCTGAAGCCTTAAAACTTCTTCCATAAATACAACATCTCGAATAACACGTACACACTCTGCTTTGCAAAGGACTATCAAAATGAAAATTTTTGCACTGATATTGGCCGGCGGGCAGGGAAGCCGGATGGGAGGTGTCGATAAAGGGTTGGTGCAATGGCACAACAAAGCCTTGATAGACCACGTTATCGAAAAAATCCGCCCGCAAGTCAGCCATATCGCCATCAGTGCCAACCGCAATCTCGAATCCTACGCCCAACGCAGCGCGCACGTTTTCTCCGATGCGCGCCAATGGCAACATTACGGCCCTTTAGCCGCCTTGTGTACCGCCGCCAACGATTTGCAAATTGCTACTGCAGACTGGCTGCTTATCGTCTCCTGTGATATGCCCCGCCTGCCTGAAAACTTGGTTTCCCAGTTTGAGACCATCGCCAAACGCACGCCGTTGTGCAATGCATTTTACGTTGAAACCCCGGCCAGACCGCATTACAGCGTGATGTTTATCCGTCCGCAAATCCTGCAAAGTACCGTGCCATACCTTTATTCAGGAATGCGCAGCATACGCGGCTGGTTGCAGCAGCAACGCGCGCGGGTTGTCCATTTCCCTCATGAGCAGGATTTTATCAGCTACAACACGGAAAACGATTTGACTCAGCCTTTGTAGTTGGGTAGGTAAGGGGACTAATGTTCAGGTAGAGATATGCTAAATTGATGATTATTTAATATCTTTTAATAGGTAATAACTATCTTGTAATTAGTTCCCTTAGAAATTCATCAATCCGTATATTTAAATAAAATATACGTTCTTCGTTAAAATAAATTTTGGCTTTTCCCTATCGGCTGTAGCTTTTAGGTCATTTAGTCTGCCTAAGTCCAAATTATCTACGAACAAATTCTCGTAAGACAGTTGACCGAAAAAATCATGGGATATTCTGATTTTACGTTGCATGGCTTAAGATGTTCAGACGGCCATACTTTCAAAATAAAGGCTAAAACGGCATAATAGCAGCCTCTTTTTGTTAGAATTGCCTGGTTTAGGAGAGTGAAATGAATATTTTATTATTAGACGGCGGTAAAGATTTCGGACATTCACATGGCGAGTTGAACCACACGCTTCATAAAAAAGCGAAAGAAATTTTGACCGCAATTGGACACAATGTAAAAGAAACTGTGATTGATGCTGGTTACGATGTTGAGGCAGAAATCGAAAAATTCTTGTGGATGGATGCCGTGATTTGGCAAATGCCAGGCTGGTGGATGCACGAACCTTGGACAGTGAAAAAATACATAGACGAAGTATTAACCGCCGGACACGGCAAGCTTTACCATAGTGATGGCCGCCATCGTGTCAATCCAACCGAAGGCTACGGCACAGGCGGTTTGTTACAAGGCAAAAAACACATGCTTTCACTTACTTGGAATGCGCCGATTGAAGCGTTCACCCGCGAAGGCGACTTCTTCGAAGGAAAAGGCGTAGATACGTTGTATATGCACTTCCACAAACTCAACGAGTTCATCGGCTTGACTCGCCTGCCGACATTCTTATGTAACGATGTTATTAAAAATCCGCAAGTTGAACAATACTTGGCAGACTACCAAGCACATTTAGAAAAAGTGTTTGGCTAATTGTAAAAGTACTTTGAAATCTGACCGTACTTTGCAATAAAAAGCCGTCTGAATTTTCAGACGGCTTTTACTTTTAGCGCATCCACGATCAAGTTAAATACATTAGAATGCCCACGGCGGCTAGGGTAATAGAGATAAAATGGATCGTAAGTCATCGCATATTCAGGAAGTAATTCGACTAGCTTACCTGATTGAATTGCATCTGCTACGCTCATATGTGCTATCCATGCAATGCCAAGTCCATCTAAAACAGCTTGTAGGCGTAGATGATTATTAATGGATAACTGTGATTTGGGTTCAAAGGTTATCAACTCTTTTTTGTATTTGAATTCCCATTGCATTTCTGAACCATGTCCGGCTGAAATTCTCACGCCAATAAGGCTGTGCTGATATAAATCGTCGAGCGTTTTTGGGGTTCCATGTCTTGCCAAATAATCAGGTGAAGCAACTAATGCCATTTTTAGTGGATCGGAGATAGGGACAGCGATCATCTCTTTAGCGATCTCATTGCCTAGTCGAATCCCCATATCAAATCCTTCTCTTACAATATCTACCCAGCGATTATCCACCACAATTTCTAAGCGGATTTTAGGATACTGATTCAAAATTAACTTTAATTTTGGATACAAGACAGTTTCAGCTGCAACGGCTGGTGCATTGATACGAATGAGTCTAGATGGGGTATTTAAAAAATCACTTAATGCATCAACTTCATGGTTAATCGCTTGATAAAGGGGCAAAAGCTGTTCAAAAAGCTGCTGTCCGGCTTCGGTTAGCGATACATTGCGAGTAGTACGATTGAATAGACGCAGATTTAGCCGAGTCTCCAAATTTTTCATGCTATGGCTTAAGGCTGAGGAAGAAATTCCCAATAACTGTCCTGCTTTCACAAAGCTCCCAGCTCGTGCTAATGTCAAAAAATAATTCAGTTCATTAAAGTTCTGCACCTTATCAACTCTTTTTTATTAGTGAATTTAATTCATTACATCATAAATCTAAACCTAATTTATCTCAATAAAAATACCTTCTAAAATGACCGCACTTTCAAATGACTTTAGGAGCAATAATGACAACGCAAAAACGTTCCCTTTCTTTTTTATTGATTTTAAGCGCATTGATGGCGTTTACCTCACTTTCTACCGATATTTATCTACCCGCCATGCCAACCATGGAAAGACAGTTGAATGGTGATGCAGAACTTACTATTACAGGGTTCTTAATTGGTTTTTCGATTGCCCAACTCATTTGGGGACCAATTAGTGATCGCATTGGGCGTAAGTTGCCGCTATTTATCGGTATTGTGTTATTTGTGATTGGTTCAGTGGGATGTGCATTGTCAGAATCCATGAGTGCGGTCGTTTTTTGGCGTATTTTTCAGGCTATAGGGGCTTGTGTTGGACCGATGTTGAGTCGTGCGATGATCCGTGATCGCTTTGCCCAAAGCCAAGCAGCACAGATGCTTTCTACGCTCACGATTATCATGGCGATAGCACCTATTGCAGGACCATTTATCGGTGGCGGTTTGCTGAAAGTAGCAAGCTAGCATTGGATTTTCTGGTTATTGGCAGTGATTGGCGTATTGATGTTTATCACCATTTTTAAATTGCCAGAAACCTTGCCTATAGAAAAACGAGCAAGCGGTTCATTATGGAATGCGTTTAAAAATTACCGCACTTTATTAGCTAACGCGACATTCATGCGCTATACCCTCAGTGTGACTTTCTTTTATGTTGCGGTTTATGCTTTTATTACTGGATCACCTTTTGTTTATATTGATTATTTCGGTGTAGCAGCGCAAAACTATGGTTTCTTATTTGGTATTAATATTATTGGCATTATGAGCCTAAGCTTTCTCAATCGAAAATTAGTGTCTCGTTTTGCCTTATCTAAATTATTAGTCGTTTCTAATTTGATCGCCTTTGCTGCTTCTGCTGTGCTTTTTGTATTGGCATGCGTAAACATGGGGGGGCATTTGGGGTGTCATTGTGCCAATGTTTGTCATGTTTAGTATGAACGGCATCATCGCAGCCTGTGCTAATGCTGCAGCTCTTGCTGCCGGACCAAATCAAATTGCGGGTTCAGCCGCTGCCTTACTAGGTTCATTATAATATGGCAGTGGTATTATTTCTTCATTGCTATTGGCGGTATTTTCCAGCGGTACGCCATTTACTATGGCCTGGATTATTGTTTTATTTGTCGGATTAAGTGTTATGATGGCTGTATGGCAAGGAATGAGAAAGCCAGATTAGTAGCAAATACTAAAAGGATGTTAGAGATCCAACATATCGCTAAACAGATTTAATTGATAAAACCAGGAGTTTTTATGAGCAAGCAACCTTTAACGATTACCGAACAAGGTAGCTTCTTTGCCGGTGGTAAAACTATTTAACAAGAGGGTGAATACTTTACCGAAAATTAAAGTTCCTATGGTGAGCAATATTTTCATGGCGATCATGCTTATGTGTCATATCAAAAACCATTAAATGCCAACCGTCTGCCACTTATATTTTTACATAGTGCTGGGCAATCAGGTAAAACATGGGAATCTACACCAGACGGCCGGGAAGGATTTGGCACTATTTTTCTACGCCGTGGCTTTTCAACTTACTTAGTCAATCAGCCTCGCCGTGGGCGCGCGGGTAATTCCACTGTGTCTGAAAAGATCGTTGTACAACCAAACGATCAATTTTGGTTAATTGAGAAATATTAGTTTAGAAGATGAGCATTTTTGCTCACCTTTTTTATTTCAAACAGTTATCAAACTTCCTGGCGAGTAGGGCGGAAGATGATTTCATTTATGTCCACTTCTTCAGGTTGACTGATTGCGAACAGGACAGTTCGGGCAAAGCTAGATGCAGGAATCTCATTATGAGCGTAGAAGTTCTCCATTGCGCCGCTAGCCATTTCAGAGCTGCTGCCATGCTTTAATTCGCTTTCAACTGCACCCGGGCAGAGAATAGTGGTACGCAAGTTGTAAGGTTTAACTTCCTTGCGCAGGCTTTCAGAAATGGCGCGTACCGCAGTTTTGGTCGCAGAATAAACAGCACATAATGGCCCCCAAACGTGTCCGGCTACGGAAGAAACATTGATGATCTGACCGCTCTTTTGTGTTTTCATGGTCGGTAAAACAGCTGCAATGCCATGTAAGACACCCTTGATATTGATATCGATCATTTGATTCCATTCATCCACTTTCAATTCTTCCAACAAGGAAAGAGGCATGACGCCGGCGTTGTTGAGCAATACATCAATACGCCCGTATAGATCTAATGCTCGCTGCGCCAAGGTTTGCACCTCGTCTAATTTGGTGACATCCATTTGTACACAATGATCGTGGGAAATACTTAACTCATCGGCAAGGGCATGTAAACGATCTAGACGGCGCGCCCCCAAGATGACTTTTGCTCCAGCTTGTACCAAATGGCGAGCGGTTTCAGCACCCAGTCCGCTAGATGCGCCAGTGATGATGATAACTTTGTTTTCTATGTTTTGCATAATATCCTCCTTAATTAACGGATAAAGTGTAATTGACCTTGATTACCTAAATAGGCCGTCTGAATAGCGGTGTAATGTTTATCGGCAATCATCTTGTCGGTTTGTTTCAAATAGTCTTTAAAATGTGGGGTTTCGCGATGAGCCTGATAGGCGGCTTCATCAGCATAAATTTCAAAAAAGATCCAATCATTTGGTGAATCCTGTTTAGTCGCGGCATACATTGCCAATACGCCATCTTCCACTTTTAGTGATTGTGCCATTTCTGCTTGAATGATCTTGCTGAATTGAATGTTGTGTTCCGGCTTGACGGTCACATTCACTAAACGGCTTTGCGTTGTCGCAGTCTGTTTTATCTTTCTATCACCTAAAAATTGTGGTACCAATGCCGTACGTTTCTTGTGGTCAGTCAAAATCTCGGGGGATACTTTGGCAAACGTCTGATATTGCGATGAATCACGGTGGATTTGATACTCTGCATTATCGGCATAGATTTCCAGCATATAGGCTATTTCTGGATTGGCTTGTAGTTTCACGGAATACATCGCCAGAGTCCCTTTTTCATTCGCAATAGAAGTGCTGATATTGTGTTTGGCAACTTGGTCGTATTGCACCGTTTTGCCTTCAGCTACACCCAATTCAAACAAATTCATCAAGGGGGCGGCTTCTGTGTTTAATGCCATGATGACTCCTAAAAGTGCGGTCAATTTTTTCATCTTTTTCGCTTAGGCTTTGAATTGCTCAATATTTGTAGCCATCATTTTCGGTGTAAATTCACTAATCACATAAGTCGCCAAGTTTGGATAGTACGAGTCTTCCGCCAAAATATGTTCTAACTCTGCGCGATCTTGCGTTTGCGCGATAATCACACCGGCACGTTCACGTTCAGTAAATGGACCAATAATCAGAAAATTACCGGCTTGATGGTATTTGGCAAACCATGCGGCATGTTTTGGAAATAGTTCCTCATGTTGTTCGGGGGTAATGTCTTCGTTTACAGTAATGTCGATGATGTACATAATTTCTCCTCGATAATAAATTTAAAGGGTTAACAATTAGGCTGCAATGGCTTTAATTTGAGCAATTAAACGCGCTGCATGCTCACGGGCTTGTTCCTGTTGGGCTTTGATCGCTGCTTCATTACGACCGACATAACTGATGCCACAAGTGTAAATAGGCGTTTGATAATCTAAACCACATAAAGTCGCAAAGGTTTCAAACTGCGGTAGGTAATCTTCAACGGTGTGTTTGAAGAAACTGTCTTTTTGATACACTGCTTCCGGAGCGCCAGTCGTGAACGAAACAATCAATTTTTTACCGCCGATTTTTGCAGTCGAGCCGTGCGCAAAACCGTGAACGAACACTTTATCAATCCACAATTTCATCAAGCCTGGCACGGAATACCAAGAAAATGGAAATTGGAACACAATCACATCGGCTTTTAAAATTGCAGATTGTTCCGCTTCAATATCAAATTTGTAATCAGGATAAAGCGTATCCAAACGGCGGATTCCAGCTTCAGGCAAAGCTTGTGCCACTTCGCTCAAAATGGTTTGGTTAGCAATAGATGTGTTCAACTCCGGATGACCTGAAACAATTAATACGTTTTTCATGTTGTTTTACCTCTTTATAAATACTGGGATAATGGTTTTGTAAAATTGGTAAGAAACCTTACCGCTTGTTGATGAGGTGTATTATACGTAGAATAATTGTTATGATTAGACGCATAATCTCTAAATGACTTTTAGGTAAAATCTAATGATTGATAATTCATTCTACGGCCAGCTCAACGTTTTCCAAACCATCGCCCAAGAAGGCAGTATTTCAGCGGCAGCACGCAAATTGGAAATCGCGGTGCCTTCGGCGAGCCAGTCTTTGAAACTGCTAGAACAGAAAATCGGTGTGCCGCTGTTCCACCGCACAACGCGTAATATTCGATTGACAGATGCAGGTAGGCAGCTACTGGAGCGTACCGAGCAAGCTATGACAACGTTGCACCAAGCATTTGAAGAAGTGCAGAATTTTGGCGAGCAGGTGAGTGGCACCGTGCGGATTACCATGGCGCGAGTGATGTATCAATTATTATTGCGACCACATTTGAGAGAATTTCATCAACGCTATCCTCAAATTCAATTGGAAATTTCACTTAATGACGGACTTTCGCACCTGATTGAGGATGGCATCGATTTGGGTATTCGCTTTGGCAATCAATTGGATGAAGGGATGGTTACACGTAAGTTGGTAAATGAAGTGAAAGAAGGCTTGTACATCAGTCAAAGCTATGCAAAACAATATGGCATACCCAAAACGCCTAGAGATTTGTCAGCTCATAAACTTATTGGCTATCGTTTTATCTCATCCAACAAAATCGAGCCTATGGTTATCACACAAAATGGTCAAGATATCGCCATAGAAATGGATACACCGTTGCTTTGTAACGATCCGGAAGTGTTACTAGATGCCACCTGCCAAGGTTTGGGAATAGGTAGAATTTTTACCTATAATATGCAACAACAACCAGACCAAGCAGATTTCATCCCCGTGCTGCAAAAACATTGGCGACAGTATCCACCGATTTATCTTTATTATTTGCAACATAGCCAACGAGCGAAAAAAGTGCAGGCTGTAATTGAGTTTTTGTTGGAGAAAACCGCTGAGTTTAGATAAAACAAGCGTGCGAATTAAAAATGCTTTGAAATTTGACCGCTCTTTGCCATAAAAAGGCCGTCTGAAACGATCATTTCAGACGGCCTTTTTCATCAAATCTTCATTTAAGTTGTGCCATAGGTTGCCAAATAATTTTCCCGAAATACTTGAAGTTGGATCAGGTGATTGATTGGCAGCCGATCGAACAATACCTGAATCGTCAAAAAACCCGTTACCTCCGAGACCACCGCGGCCGTCCCGCCTATCCCCTGTTGTCCATGTTCAAAGCCGTCCTACTCGGACAATGGCACAGCCTCTCTGATCCCGAACTCGAACACAGCCTCATC
>FLSH01034460.1_pt1 | contig 38190 bp, 24 predicted proteins | sample 1550441 | NCBI WGS metagenome assembly FLSH01 (sample SAMEA4031756, study PRJEB14383) | metagenome | biome: human; feature: oral; material: saliva | place: Philippines | collected 2014 | reverse complement strand
ATGGGGTTTACCTAGCCGGGCACGTCACCGCGCCCGCTGGGGGTCTCTTACACCACCCTTTCACCCTTACCGCGGCGAACCGCGGCGGTTTACTTTCTGTGGCACTGGCCTGCGGGTTACCCCGAGTGGATGTTATCCACCATCCTGTGCTGTGGAGCCCGGACTTTCCTCGAAGCACGTGTGCCTCGCGATTGCCCAGACGGCCCGTTTTCACCCCACTCATTATACGCATACCTCTCGGGGCGGTTATTTACCGGGTTCGTCTCGCGGGTACGCTGGAATCTCGCGGATGCGCTGGCAGCCTGCCAGGTACACTGGGTAGATGCTAATTCTTCTTCCACCGTCTGAAGGTAAGACCCCCGCCCCGGCGGGCAACGCACCGGTTTCTTTTGCCGATCTCTCCTTTCCGGAGCTGACTGCTGAGCGTGAGAGCGTCCTGGAGGAGCTGACCGCGGTCAGTTCGGGGCCCGATGCCCTGGCGGAGCTGAAGGTGGGTGCATCCCTCGAAGCAGAGGTGGAGCGCAACACGCGCCTGCTGTCCGAGCCGGCGCAGCCCGCGATTCGCACCTATACGGGCGTGTTGTTTGAGGCGCTGGATTACGCGAGCTTCTCCCCCGCCGAGCGCGATGCGGCGCACTGGTCGTTGCTGATTTCTTCTGCCCTGTGGGGTGTTCTGCGCCCCGAGGATGCGATTCCCGCCTACCGCCTGTCCATGGGCGTGAAGCTGGGTTCGATTGGTGCGCTGGCAAACTTCTGGAAGGGTGCGCTGGGCACCGCCCTGGAGGCAACCGCGAAGGACCAGCTGATTCTGGATTGCCGTTCTGCAGCCTACGCGAAGTCGTGGGTGACTCCCCCGTCGCAGACTCTGGCGGTTCGTGTGGAGCGTGTGGCGGCCGATGGTTCTCGCAAGGTCGTCTCACACATGGCGAAGCATTACCGCGGCCTCTTTGCTCGGTATCTGATTCAGTCGGGATTGGCGGCGCGCCCCCTGGATGGTTCCACGGCGGGTATCGCCGAATTCTTGGAGGCGGTCAGCGAGGACTGGGCGGTGGAGTGCGCTCTGCCCACGGCTCGTAAGGCGGGTGTCCTGACCCTCCTCGTGCACGAGGGGCAATAAATCCCAGCGGGCTTTATGTCGTGATTTTAGCCGGGCGGTGCGATCGTGCTGCCCGGCTAAAAATTTAAATATTAAGAAATTTTTACCCTTAAAAGAGTCGCGGGAAATAACATTCTTTCTCAGTGATTTAGCATTTCCTCTCATCGACGCTTTCCTAATGCGCTCTACGGCAGAGGTATCACTCAGCGCACCGTTTTCTTTAACCATTCGATGTGTTTATAGTATTAATTAACCCCTCACCGAGAGGGATTGCATATTCACCTCGCGTTCTCTCGACTCAGCGCTATCGAAGCCCGGTACGTCCTGCACGCCGATAGGTCTCGCTCGGATTATGGCCGAGCTACAGGTCTAACGGCGATATAACAATTCATTCAGAAACACACCGATTGGACACGATATGTCTACCTCGTCATCTCGTCGCCTCTTCCTGAAGGGCACCGCCGCCCTCGGTATCGCCGGGGCGCTAGGAGCTGGCCAGCTCGCCCTGCAGGGTGCACAGGCCGCAACCCTGGACATTCAGAGCGTTCCTCTGGATTTGCAGGTCAATCAGGCAATGATTGATATCAGCGGATTTACCCTCTCCTACGAAGTTTCCGGTTTGCAACCGATCTTTGAAAACGGGCTATATACTCCCTATTTTGAAATCGGTAACTACACCGAGGATAAGGGATTTAAAGTATTCTATTTTATTTCCCTTGAGAAGAATCGTTTGGATACCGATAATGTGTACCGCCAGACGGTCATTCTTCCCACGGGTATGACGACCGGCCCGAAGGGAAAGTACGGTATTCGCCTTACCCTGCGCCCCTACAATAAGCAGTACACCATTCTGCGCACGATGGTTTCTGACGTTACCGTCAATACCGATTACGCGCGGACGCCTTTCATTATTGACCTGGAAGACGAAGATCCGTACTCCTACGACGTATACACCGTGTGCCAGCAGAAGATGATGCTCATCGACAAGAACCGCCGCATCTACCCTTACCGCGCGGCCACGCGCGGCGACCTTATGGATACGCTGTACCGCACGGTGGGTTCGCCCAAGGTAGTTCTCCCCGCAGTTTCGCCGTACCCGGATGTTTCGCCGCAGGATCCCCGGTACGCCGCCTACATCTGGGCCGTGCAGAAGGGACTGACGAGCGGCTGGTCCGACAGCAAGATGCATCCGGAGGCGGTGGCTCACCGCACCACGATGGCCGCTTTCCTGTATCGCTTCAACGAGGCGTACCCGGCCCTTACCGAAGGAACCCACCCCACTCCGGTGGTGCCTGCGGATATGCACCCCGGTTCTCCCTTCTTTAGGGAATCCGTGTGGTTGCATACGCGCGCGAATATCGACCCGAATTTCGCGTACAAGAGCGCAAATTTCTTCCCGGACCAGGAGGTTACCCGTGCGGAATGGGCGCGAGCTCTGATTATGCTGCACGCGGATACCCTGTGTGCCAATATGCGAGATTAAGGATGGGCTACGCCCAGCCCGACATTCTTCCAATTTTTCATCGCTAGATACCCCATCTTGCAATTGCGTATCAAACCCACCGCATGACGAGACTTATCAACTTTATATAGTTGATAATTTGGTTTTTATCGATTGTGCGGTGGGTTTTCTGCCCCGTTTGGAGCATGGAGCTTTGCCCGCGACTCAGTGTTTGTGCTTATCAGCACAATATTTAGGCATATTTTCCACCTCATGCACATAGTTTTTAAAGTTATACTTCAGCTTAAGATCAGCCTTCTGGTGTGAAACTTTTTCCAAGTCCACAACCGCCCCGATTACGGCAGGTCTTATCTATTTGCTACGGTGTTGATACGCACTTCCACACAATGCGTCACACCGATAAAACTGATTGGATACCAATGTCCTCACTTCAGAGCCATCCGCGTTTCGTATTCTCTAAGAATATGGTGAAGGGCGGTTGCGCCCTCACCCTTGCCGGCGCGATGCTCCTGCCTCTCTCCCCGGCCATGGCGGCCCCCACGGCGAATACCCCGGCAGTAGCCGGTGCCGTGCAGCAGGGAGAAGCACAGAACACGCAGCACCTGCAGGTCACCTCCGGCACCTTCGACATCCTCAAGGGCGGCACCATCACCGTTAACGGCTCCGGGTTCTCCCCCGAGTTCGTGCACGATAAGTCTTTCCGTCTTTACATCGTGCCCAAGGGTGAGAGCATCGCTTTCCCGCCGCATCACCCGCGCAGCTACCCCTACTACGCCCAGGACGTGCCCTCCACCGCCTTTGCTGCGGACGGCACCGTGAAGCTCACCGCATCGGTGGACGCCAACTTCTTTGAGGCAACCGGCTCCTCCTTCGACGTGGTGCTCGGCTACCGCGACTCCGACCAGGACGGCTGGATTCCGGCGGGCGAGACTCGCACCGAGCTGAAGGTTGCCGCCGTTCCCACGGTTTCGTCCCCGACCCTGAGCTACAGCGCATCGACCGTGGATGCTTCGGCAAACACCTCGATCACCGTGAACGGCGCTGGATTCCAGGACATTTCCTACAACGGTAACGAGTCTCTGATTCTGGCCGTGCGCGCCGTTGACCCGGCCACCGGCAAGCCGACCGGTCCCGCGCTGGCCCAGTCCGAGGCAAAGTTCACCTACTACTCGGCCTTCTTCGGCCAGTACATGGGCTACGTTAACGGCCGCTTCAGCACGAGCCTGAACATCCCCGCGGGCACCCTGAAGGCTGGCACTTCCTATGTGGTGCAGACCTTCGAGTACACCGTCCCGGAAGACAACGACCAGGCGAACGAGCAGGCCCTGAGCACCCAGGCATTCGTGCCGGTGACCGGCGTGAACGCCGTCCACGCAGACCCCTCGGTTACCCTGAGCACCGATTCGGTGGATCTGGGCTCTTCCACGACGGTTCGTGTGAAGGGCTCCCACCTCAATGTTCCGGCCGGTTCTTCGGTCCAGGTTCTCTTCTCCGCGGCCGAGGCTGACGGTCAGCCCACCGGCGACCCCATCCAGAAGGTTGTGCTCCCCGCCAACCGCGTGTCCCAGGGCGCCTTCGAGACTGCCCTGTCGATTGACGGAACCCAGCTCGAGGCCGATGGCCACTACGCGATCTTCGTGAACGTGGTATCAGCCAAGGGCGAGAGCGAGCGCGTCTCGGCCACCTACCTGAACCTGACCGGCACCTCGCCGCAGCAGAAGAATGGTTTTGCCGACGTTCCCTCCACCCACTCACTGTACAAGGCCGTGCAGTGGGCCAACGAGAAGAAGCTCCTGGACCCGCACGAGAAGACCTGGTTCGGGGCGAACGATAACGCAACCCGCGGTGAACTGACCGTTGCCCTGTACCGTCTGGCGGGTTCGCCGAAGGTCACCCTTCCCGCGACCAGCCCTTATAAGGACGTGAAGACCACCGACCCGAACTACTCTGCCTACATTTGGGCTCGTCAGAAGGGTATTACCTACGGTTGGGCCGACGGTAATTTCCACGCCGAGGCCGGTGTCTCGAACGCCACCGTGGCGGCCTTCCTGTACCGTTACGACGGCAAGAAGCGCGTGACCGTCACCCAGGCTCCGTACACGGACGTCAAGGTGGGTTCGGCGTTCTACCGCGAGATTACCTGGGCTAAGCAGCGTAATCTTCAGGTGTTCCCGGGCAGCAACTACTACCCCACGGCTCTGGCAAGCCGCGGTGAGCTGGCCGGGTTCCTGATGAACTACGCGGGCCGCTAAGGGCTGACAAGGCCTTCTTCTGCCGGGCGGATGCGAATGCTACCGAGAGGTGCGTCGCGCATCCGCCCGGCGGATTTTTGCGGGGGTGGAAGCCGCGCCGATCATCTGGCTCATCTCTCACCGTTGAGCCTATTTCTGTAAAACCACCCCGGCAGTATTCCAGCATGTCCAAGGCCTTTCAGCGGGTTGAGTTCGCATTTTGGGTTCCACGGTTTTATGCTAGATCTATTGCATATCCGTGCGCGTATTCCCCTTTTCCGGCGGGGAACACGCGGTAGCGCGGTACAAGAAACACACCGATACACCAACCACATCGAGGATTTATGTCCCGCAACGCGAAGCGTTCCGCCACGTCTAATTCTTCACCGAATCATCACGAGTCCGCACAGGTTCTCAGCTCCGTCGATTCTGCCGACGCATCCGACGAGCAGCGGAAGAAGTCGACTTCCCGCCGCCGCATCGAGCTGGGCGTGGGCGCGGTAATCCTGGCGGGTGTGCTGTACCTGCCGTTCTCTCCCCTTCTCTCGATGGCCGATCCCTCGCAGGCGAATACTCCGGCGGCAGATGCCACCGTCCCGGCATCGGCCAGCCTTCGTGCCTCCGCGGATGGTAGCGCCTCGCTAAGCCTCTCTTCCCCCGACACGAAGCTGCACCGTCCGGTCATTGCCTCGCCCGATTACCAGCCCGCTTTCGAGGATGTACCCGAGGGTTCTGCCTACTACGATGGTGTGCGCTGGGCCGTGCGCGCGCAGGTGATGGATCCCGATTCCGAGACTCTCTTCGGCGCGGATAACACGGTGACGCGAGGCGAGCTGATTCGCATCTTCTATCGTCTGGCGGGCTCGCCGTCCGTGACTCGGCCGGACCGCTCCCCCTACGAGGATGTGGACGAGTCCGATCCGAATTACGACGCCTACCTGTGGGCGCGCGAACAGCAGATTACGAGCGGCTGGAATGATGGCAAGTTCCACCCGGAGGCACCCCTGTCGAACGCCTCGACCGTCGCCCTGTTGCACCGTGCTGACGGTTCCTCGAAGATTCAGCTGACGGGCACCTCACCGTTTAGTGACGTGAATTCCTCGACCCCCTTCTATCGCCAGATTGTGTGGGCGTCTCGCCGCGGCGTGTCGACCGTGTCTGAGGGTGACGCGTTTGCCCCGACGGAGCACACGTCGAAGGCACGCGTGGCGATGATGCTGTACCTGTACTTCCGCACGCTGTAGCCGGCGGTCCGGGGTCTTAGAGCTTGAAATAAAGGGAAACATTCAACATGCAGTTGAGCGGGTCTGTGATTTCCGGTTGAGGGTTTGGTAGGGTGAAATCATCCCCGAAACCGACGGGGAAAACCAACCAACCCATCGCACCCGCGCCCCCATACGCGCGGGGGTGCCTCACCGTTTTGGTGCGGTATTCCGCAATGTTGCGCACCGCTTCCCGCGGTACCGCACACCGCGGTGCGAGACACAATAGAACCGATAGGGATAATGATGTCTTCTCTTCCGAACTCTAAGACCCCTTCTTCTTTTGCCCGCGCAGCACAAGGATGCGGTGCGCTGGTTCTCGCCGGTGCCATGGTGCTTCCCATGAGCCCGGCGCTGGCTCAGAACGTGACCGCGGAAGCACCCGCGGCCGTTGCCGCCGGCTCCCTGCCGGCTGACCACACCCCGAAGGCCGGCGGTGACCAGAAGGCTGAGACCAACGCCTTCACCCCGCACTGGAGCTACAGTGCCCTCACCGATACGTCCAAGGACCAGGATTTTCACTTCAACGGCTGGGACTTCAACGGCGATATTAACTCCCCCAAGGGCGTGCAGATTCTTATTCGTGAGAAGGGTTCGAACACCCCCGTCCTGGCTATCAGCGACATTGTCGAGTACAACGACCCCGAGTATGCGTTCCAGTACCAGCACGGACTCCTCAACGGTAACGTTAAGATTCCCGCTAACACCCTGGATTCGGCCAAGCAGTACACTGTCGAGGTGTGGGGCAACAACGGCTACGAGGGCAGCGACAAGCTCGTCACTCCCGTCGTGGGTCAGGCCCCCGAGGGCCGCGGCACTCTGTTGGCCTGGCAGGATCTGAACTTCAAGGGTTCGGACGGCGTTCAGGCCGCCAACCTGCCCACGGCTCAAGACAACGACAAGAAGCCCGAGCCAACGCCGGATCCGAAGCCCGTGGAGCAGACCACCACTTTTGAGGCATCCGTTCCCGACGGCTACAAGTACGATGGCGTGAACCCCTTCCTCATCACGACCGAGGGCGGCACCGTTCACGTGAAGGGTTCGGGCTACACCAAGGAGTGGCGTGCCCAGCACGGCACCGTGGCGCTGTACATTGCCCCCGCAAAATACGCGCCCTCCGGCTACAGGATTCCGACCTCGGATATGCTGCGTTTTGTGGAGGGGCAGGACTTTACCATTGCCGATGACGGCACCTTCGAGGCTGATCTGAAGGTTGAGGCGTACAAGCTTGCCGCCTACTACTTCATTGACGACGACATTTTCCACGACCCGACCGGCGGCACGAAGTACGACGTCCGCTACAATATTCACGTAGTTGCTGAGCAGAAGGATCAGAAGCCGCTGACCGCCCAGGAGCTGTGGACCAGCAAGAACGTAGTGAGCACTCGGGTGCTGAACACTCTGGGCGAGAAGCCGGAGCCGTTCGCGCCGCGCCTGAGCTACAACGCTGTGGCTGATACTGCAAAGGCACAGGTTTTGCACGTTGGCGGTCAGGGGTTCAATGGCGATATCCACTCCGTTAAGGGTGTCCAGTTCGTGGTTCGTGAGAAGGGCTCGAACACCCCGGTTCTGGCAACCAGCGACATTATCGAGTTTGACCACCCCACCCAGGCTTCGGCCTACCGTGACGGCAACCTGAACGGTACCGTGAATCTTCCGGCAAACACCCTGGATGCTTCGAAGAAGTACGTGATTGAGGTCTGGGCTAACGACGGTTACAGCGAGAACGGCGAGCTGCTCGCGCCGGTTGTGGGCAAGTCCACCGAGGGTCGCGGCACCCTGCTCGCATGGCAGGACCTGGACCTGAACGGCACTAACGGCTACAAGGACGCCAACCTGCCCAAGGCCCAGGACAACGATAAGAAGCCTGACCCGGCACCGCAGCCGACCCCCAAGCCCGAGCCGAAGCCTCAGCCGACCCCGCAGCCCGACCAGAACCAGCATCAGAAGGCCACCCGCGGCGAGCTCACGGCTGCCCTCTACGTGCAGGCGGGTACCCCCGAGGTGAAGCTCCCCGAGACTTCCCCGTGGCCGGATGTGAAGACCACCGACCCGAACTTCCCCGCCTACGTGTGGGCCCGTCAGAAGGGCATCACCTTCGGCTGGTCGGACGGCAAGTTCCACGCTGACGCCGGCGTTTCGAACGCAACCGTTGCGGCTTTCACCTACCGCGCGGCGGGTTCGCCTGCGGTAACGGGCACCTCCTCCTACAAGGACGTGGCCCCCGGTTCGGCCTTCTACCGTGAGATTCTGTGGGCTCAGCAGAACAAGGTGGTGCTGAACGCTAACGGCACTTTTGATGCTCAGCACATGGTGACCAAGGCTGAGCTGGCCACCCTGATCGCGGCATACCAGGCTCGCTAAGCGTCGCATCGGTGCGCTCGCGTCTCCCTCGGGTTTTACCTTGGGGCGCGTGCGGCGCATCGGATAGCTCTCTGAATCCCCCGTGCTCCCGAATGGTTTTCTGTTCGGGAGCACGGGGTTTTCTGTGCCCGTTTTCTGTACCCGTTGTTTGAACCATTTTTCTGCGCTCTTTTAAGTGCTTGCAGGGTCGTTGAGGCACAAAATTTCAGGACTTTTACTCGTCCCTTGAGCGTTCTCGGGACTTCTCATTGAGGGTTTGGTAGGGTGAGAATATCCCCGAAACCGACGGGGATACTCAACCACTTTCTCCTTGGGCCAGCGCAGATTCGACGGAAATTTCTCACCCCCATTTAGAACCTGCATCGGCGCAATGGACATGACCGATAAGGAATGTTTATGTCCGCTCTTCCGAACTCTAAGTCTTCTTTCCTCCGTGCGGCGCAGGGATGCGGCGCATTGGCGCTGGCCGGCGCGATGGTTCTGCCAATGTCTCCAGCGCTTGCCCAGAACGCTACTGCAGATACGACTGCAACTGCAGCGGCTAGTTCTCAGTCGGGTGATCGCGTCCGTGAGAACCCTGTTGCCACTTCTGATGAGTTCACTCCCCACTTGGGCTACCACTCGTTGAAGAACACTGATGAGGACCAGGTTCTGGAATTCTCGGGTTGGGGTTTCGGCGGCGAGATTAACTCCCCGAAGGGTGTTCAGGTTGTTGTGCGAGAGGTGGGTTTGAACGCCCCGGTTCTGGTGGTTAGCGACATCATTGAATATAACCACAAGGAGCTGGCTTTCGCTTACCAGGACGGCTACATCCACGGTACGGTGAAGATTCCGGCGAACACCCTGGATAAGTCAAAGGATTATGTTATCGAGGTGTGGGGTAACAACGGCTACGAGGGCGACGAGTTTATTACCCCCGTCGTGGGTCAGGCGCCCGAGAGTCGCGGTACCCTGCTGGCTACCCAGGAGCTGGACTTCGATGGCTCTGACGGCACGACGGCTGCGGATATTCCGGGTAAGACCCCGCAGAAAGCTACGTTCAAGTTTTCGTACGACAACAAGGAACAGCTGCTGTACACCTCCGAGGGCGGCACCATCCACGTGAGGGGTTGGGGCTACACCAAGGAGTGGCGTGAGAAGCATGGCAAGGTAGTGGTTTACATTGTTGCTTCTCAGGGTGTTCCTGACGGCGCTGATGTTCTGCCCGCCAATGATGTTCTACTCCGTTTTGAGGAGGGCAAGGACTTCACCATTGCTGAAAACGGCGTCTTGGACGCTCAGCTGACGGTCAAGCCCGATGCGTTGCAGAGCTACTACAAGCCTCGCGCTCCTTTCCTCGGCATTCCGCGTTACGAGAAGCGTTACGAGGTGAGTTACGAGATTGGTATGTTTACCGAGATGCAGGGTGAGCCCCAGCTGACTGTGGAGGACCTGCAGGCTGGTAAGAACGTGCTGTATCGTACTGTGCTGGACACTCAGGCGTTCCGCTCCAGCGCGTTTGCCCCCAAGGTGGAGTACAAGGCTCTGGGTGACACCGCCGCTGATCAGAGCATTTACTTTTTGGGTACCGGCTTCTACGGTAAGTTTGCCTCCTCCGGGGGTGTTCAGTATGTGATTCGTGAGAAGGGTTCGAACACCCCGGTTCTGGCGACGAGTGACATCTTTTGGTATAACCGCTATCACCATTTTTCTGAGTTCGAGAACGGCGAGGTACGCGGCGTCGTGAAGGTGCCGGCGAGTACTCTGGACCCGGCGAAGAAGTACGTCGTGGAGGTTTGGAGTAACGACGGCTATAAGAACGGCGAGTTTGCCGGCCCTGTGGTGGGCAAGGCGCCCGAGGGCCGCAGTACCCTACTGGCTTCTCAAGACCTGAACTTCAAGGGATCTGACGCTACTGAGGGTAAGCAGCCCAGTCTGACCGATGAGCAGCGCAAGGAGCGCGCTACCCGCGGCGAGCTGACAGCGGCGTTGTACGCTCAGGCTGGTAGTCCCAAGGTGGACCTCCCCGAGACCTCTCCCTGGCCGGATGTGAAGACCACCGACCCGAACTATGCCGCCTACATTTGGGCTCGCCAGAAGGGCATTACCTTCGGCTGGGCTGATGGCAAGTTCCATGCGGATGCCGGAATTTCGAACGCTACCGTCGCGGCTTTCACCTACCGCGCGGCTGGGTCCCCCACCGTGCAGTACTGGTCCCCGTACACCGATGTGGCCCCGGGTTCTGCGTTCTTCCGTGAGATTGCGTGGGCTGGGCAGAACAAGGTTGCACTGAGTACCAGCGGCACGTTCAACCCCAAGCACATGGTGACTCGCGGTGAGCTGGAGGTTCTGATGATGGCTTTCTAGGCTCGCTCAGCGTAGCCACCTGAATGACCCCGTGCTCCCGAATGATTTTCTGTTCGGGAGCACGGGGTTCAGCTTTTAATAGCTAACCGCTGCGTAAGATTTCCACGAACCTTCAAGTATCCCTTGAGTGTTTCCTGACAATCGTTCAACGCTTTGATAGGGTGAGGATATCCCCGAAACCGAGGGGGATTTTCAACCACTTTTCTCATGGGGCGTACGCAGATTTGACGGTAGATTCCCGGCCTGCCGGTGAGCCCGCGCGGCCCCGGAGAAATGACCCTAAGGATGTCTTATGTCCTCACTTCCGAACTCTAAGTCTTCATTCCTCCGCGCGGCTCGGAATTGTAGCGCACTCGCACTGGCGGGCGCAATGGTCCTGCCGCTGACCCCGGCGTTAGCCCAGGACGCAGCGCCCACCGCAAACGCGCCCGTTGCTAACGCACCGACTGCCAATACCCCCGCCCCTGCAACTCAGGATGTCGCGGATGAGCCGTCTTTCACCGTTGTCTATGAGGATTACTACTACCAGGACGGCCGTGACGTCTTCAAGCAAGAGGGCGACGGCCTGTACACCGGTGAGGACAGCAAAATTACGGTTCTGGGTAGCGGATTCACCAAGGAGTGGCGCGAGCAGCACGGCAAGGTTGTCATCTACATCGCGCCCGAGGAGAACGTCCCCTATAACGCTCTGCAGATTACCGACACTCTTCTGCGGTTTGAAGAGGGCAAGGACTTCACCATTGACGATGACGGCACCTTTGTCGCCCCGCTGAAGGTTGAAGCTAATACTTTGCCGAGTTACTACACCCTCACAGAGTATTTCCCGGATATGACTCTGGACAAGGTGCGTTACGAGGTTGGCATCCTTGCCGAGCCCGAGGGCCAGCCGCAGTCAACTGTTCAGGATATCTGGGCTCGCAAGAACGTTGTGACGCATCACGGTCTGAGCACCAATGATTATCACTTCGACACCTTCGCACCTAAGTTGAAATACGATGCCCTGAAGGACACCACGAAGGATCAGGAGCTGCTGATTCAGGGTCAGGGCTTCGTAGGGACTGACATCCCCGGCGTTGAGGGCATGATGTACGTCATTCGCGAGAAGGGCACGGGTTCCCCCGTCCTGGTTATGAGCGAGATGAAGCGTTACGTCCACGGTGATGATGAATACGAGACGGGCCTGGAGGGAGGCTTCGCTTTCGTCAATCTCAAGATTCCCGCGAACACGCTGGATCCGTCCAAGCAGTACGTCATTGAGGCGTGGAGCGACTACGGCTATGTCAGCCAGATGGATAAGACCCTCATCACCCCGATTGTGGGTTTGGCCCCGGAGCACCGCGGCGTTCTTTTGGCGCACCAGGACTTGAAGTTTGAGGGCGTCCCGCGTTTCACGAACGCATACGTACCCGTAGAGGAACGCATGTACTTTTCTACGTCGCTGAACGACGAGGAACAGAAGCAGCCTGCCACCCGCGGTGAGCTGGTTTCCACCCTTTATGAGATGAAGGGCAGCCCCAAGGTGGACCTTCCTGAAGTCTCCCCGTGGCCGGATGTGAAGACGGACGACCCGAACTACGCCGCCTACATTTGGGCTCGTGAAAAGGGTGTTACCTTCGGCGGGCCTGACGGAAAGTTCCACGCGGAGGAAGGGCTCACGAATGCAACCGTTGCCGCGATGGTCTACCGTGCGTCCGGTTCACCGGATGTATCGGGTGTTTCGTCCTTCCCGGATGTTACGCCGGATTCCGCGTTCTACCGTGAGATTCTGTGGGCTACCCAGCAGAATGTTATTACTCCCGAGACCGGCATGTTTGGACCGAACCATGCTGTGACCCGCATTGAGTTGGCCTGGATGATGTTCTATTACCGGCATCGTGTGCTGAACCCTATCACTACCGGCCTGTATCGCATTGCTAACTAAGTTAGCCCGGGCCGGTTCTAGCCCGGGTACCTCGTCACAACGGACGGGGTGCCCGGGCTCTTACGCGCTGACTTTTGCATAATAACTCTTGCGCGCTGAGGGAATCCGCGCGGATTCTTCTAGAGTTCTCGCGCTAGAGTTCCCACGCGGGGGCTGCGGCGGTGCTTGCCGAGTGCGCATCCTGACCGGTTGCCACGCCGGTAGAGACGGTGAAGTCCCACGGGTCGGTGTTGAGCGCGGACAGCTTCGTCTCGATGGCGTAGCCGCGCTCGGCGAGCAGCTTGCGCAGGCGGTCGGCCGCCGAACGCAACCACAGCGATTCACTAGCCGGGTGGGAGCAATCAATTAGCGCGATATTGCTACCGTCGACGCGTGCGGTTTCGCGGAACTCGCTGGCCGGATGGTGGCGCAGGTCGGCGGTAATGTACACCTGCGCGTCGGTGGCGCGCACCGCGTCGAAGAGGGAGTCACCGGCACCACCGCAGAGGGCGACGCGGCGAATCGGCTGGTCGGTACGGCCCGCGATGCGCAACCCGCCGGCGGTGGGAGGCAGGGCCGCCGCGAGGCGTTCTGCAAGCTCCTTCAGGGTCAGTTCTTCGGGCAGGGTGCCGATGCGGCCGGTACCCACCGCGTGTTCCTGCCCGTCGAGCACCTGGGTTTGCGCTTCGGTGAGCGGTTCACGGTCGATGAGGCCGATGGCGTCACAGAGCGCCTCGTTCACTCCCTCGACGGCGGCATCGGCGTTAGTGTGGGCGCCGAGCAGACCGCATCCGCCTTCGATGAGGGTGTGGAGGACCTCACCCTTGTAGGTGCTGTCGGGAATGAACTGGGCTCCGCGCAGCAGTAGCGGGTGGTGGGTGATGAGTAGCTGGGCCCCTTCGGCGATGGCTTCCTCGGCGGTAGCGGCGAGCGCGTCCACGGCGAAGAGCACGGTGTGCACGGCGGCGGCGGCGCGACCCGCGACGAGACCGGAGGCGTCCCAGCCGGCGGCAAGCTGCGGCGGGAAGAGCGTATGGAAGGCGTCGACGACGTCTGCGAGGGTGGGGGTTGCGAGTTCTTCAGTCATACATCTATTGTGGCAGGTGGCGCGGCAGGGCAGGTGGCGGTTTACGCCAAAGCCCGCGGTAGCACAGGAATATTGTGCGGCCCTGCGGTGTTCTTCAGGTAGTGTGGTTTTATAGTTCAAGGAGGAATCATGACTGATGTTGTTCTTGCCGGCGGCTGTTTCTGGTGCCTGGATGCGGTGTACCGCCAGTTCCGCGGGGTTGAGGCGAGCGTCTGCGGCTACACGGGCGGCGAGACCCCCGACCCTGATTATCGTTCGGTATGTTCGGGTACGACCGGTCACCAGGAGGCGCTGAAGCTCAGCTTTGACCCGCAGGTCATTGACCTGGATACGGTGCTGGATATTTTCTTCACGAGCCACGATCCGACCAGCTGGGATCGTCAGGGTGCGGATACCGGTTCGCAGTACCGTTCGGTGCTTTTCTACGCGGATGAGCAGCAGCGTGAGGCGTTTGAGCGTGCGGTGGCGCGTGCTCAGCAGCTGTACCCCTCCCCCATTGTTACGGAGATTAAGCCCCTGGGCGTGTTCTATGAGGCTGAGGATTATCACCAGAACTATTACGCATTGAATCCGGCGCAGGGGTATTGCACGTTTGTGGTGAGCCCCAAGGTGGCCAAGGCTCGCCGCGCTTTCTCGCAGCTGCTCCGTTAGAACGGTTTTGTGACGAACGGTTAGTGGGATGAACGGGTAGCCCGGGTATGATGATTACAGTAGCTCACTCAGCTCTGATGAATTCTACCGAGAGGCTATGATGAACAGCCCTTTCCCTGTTTCTTCCATTGTGACCCGTCGCGCCGCCCTGCTGGCCGCCGGTGCTGGTGCCGCCGTGACGCTGAGCGCCTGTGCCCAGTCCGTGCATCCGCTGTCGAAGTCTTCCGAGTCGGCTTCTGAATCCGCCTCGGCAAGTGAGTCCGCGTCTTCCAGCGCATCGGCCTCCGCTTCTTCTAGCGCCTCGGCCTCTTCCAGCGCTTCTGCGTCTTCGAACAAGTCCTACAAGGGCCCCTTGAAGTTCGATAACTACGAGAAGAACGGCACCTACGTTCCCGCCACCGAAACCGAAAAGGCCAAGAACGTGCCGAAGCCCCTCCCTCCGGAGCACATGAATGATCGGAGCCCCGAGGGAATCTACGAGTTTACGGGCTTCTGGCTGGCTGCTATCAACTACCTGATGCTCACCGGCGATTCTGAGCCGCTCAAGAAGGCTGATCCCGCCGATGTGTACGTTAAGCAGTTTAACGAGTACGTTCAGCTGTACCAGGACTACGGTGGATGGGCTTACGGTGCCGATACCCTGATGGAGATGAGCCTTTTGGCGGATCTTCCCCGTCAGAGCACCAAGAACCCCAACCAGTACACGTGGAGTGCCAACCTCACCTTCAACCAGGATTTGAAGGCTCACGTAGACGGTTCTGCTCCCCACAAGATTGCCAAGAGCGAGGGCGGCCGCACGTATGTTGGTGTGGAGTATAAGAATGGCGTCTGGGTGATGCTCACCGGTCACGAGGATGAGGCTTCCGCATCAGCTTCTCCGGCATCGGCGTAGCGTCCTCTCCCTCCTCCCCCGTACACACTATTGTGGTTGTGTGCGGGGGACTTTGTGTTTTCGGGATTTCGTGTTTAAGCGCCTGTCCGGCGGCGTATTTCATACATGACGCGCGATGACGGGACCTTCAGCAAGGACAGGTATGATAGGAGCGGTGGCTCACTCAATTTCCGATAATCTACAAACTTCGAAAGGCTACGATGACCGGCCCTTCTTCCGCCTCCATTACCCGACGCACCGCGCTATTAATCACCGGTGCTGCGGCTACCGTCGCGCTGAGCGCCTGCGCTCCGAAGGTACGCCCCCTAGCTGGTTCCTCCGCGTCCGCCTCGTCTTCTTCGTCTCCTTCGGCGTCCGCCTCGTCTAGTACGTCTGCTTCTTCGCAGGCATCTGCTTCGGCTTCTTCGGGTAAGTCCTACAAGGGCCCCCTGAAGTTTGATAACTACGAGAAGAACGGCACCTACGTTCCCGCCACCGAAACCGAAAAGGCCAAGAACGTGCCGAAGCCCCTCCCCCCGAGCAACATGCACGACCCGTCGGTCGATGGTATCTACTCTTTCCTCGGCTACTGGATTGCGTCGATTAATTATTTGCTGCTCACCGGCGACTCCGAACCGCTGAGCAAGTCTGATCAGGATTATGTGGAGATTTTCCAGCGTTTCTCCACCATGTACCAGGACAAGTCCGGTTGGATGTACGGTTCTGATGCTCCGATGGGCATCTCGCTTTCCACCGATACTCCTACCCAGAAGTCCTCGGGCTCTAACCCGCGATACCGTTGGAATGGTCGTTTGATTCTCGATCAGAATCTGAAGATTTATCTGCAGGGTAGGGGCTCCAACACCGCCTTTACCGCGGAGAGCCACGACATCTACATCGATATGACCTACAGGTCTGGCGGCTGGACCGTTATCACCAAAGATACGAGCGACGACGACAGCGGTAGCTCCGGAAGCTCCAGCAGCTCTCCCTCCCCCAGCTCCAAGAGCCCGAAGAGCGGCAGCGGGAAGAGCGGCGGACTCAACGTCTAGTCAGCCACCCGACGGTGCGCCTCTATGCGGCGGATGCTTTAGCGCCTAGTGTGCGAGCATCCGCCGCATTTTTTGCACTATCGGATAACTTCATATTGGGTTGAGAACCAGCCTGCGATATTCTGGTTTTAACTGTTCATACACGTACATTACTCAGAAAGATTCTTATGTCTACTCTGTACACCCGCCGTACCGCGCTGACTGCGTTGGGTATGGGGGCCGCTACCCTGCTGGCCGCTTGCTCTTCTAACTCTTCCGAGTCGTCTTCCTCGCCGAGTGCGACTACCGCATCTTCGAGCGCAAGCACGACTCCTTCCGCCTCCGTCGCACCCACTCCGGAGGCGACGACCACCGTTGAGCCCGGACCCAGCCTGAAGGGCGAGGTCGTTCTGGCCGATTACTCCTCGACCGGTACCTTTGAGGCCGGTACGAAGGAGCACAAGGCTCAGAACGTTCCGGTTCCCCTGGAGCCCGCGAAGCTGCGTGAGAACAGCGTTGAGGGCCTGCACGCGTTCATTGCGTACTGGCAGGCCACCCTGAACTACCTGTTGCTCACCGGCGACGGTGCCCGCTTCACGAACATTGACCACACGGGTGACTACACCACGGTGGCCGAGCTGTTCCAGAGCATGTACGCCTCTGATAGCGGCTGGGTGGTTGGTTCGGAGCGCCCTCTGGTCTTCTCACTGACCGCGGATCGCCCCACGAAGGACACTCGCACCGGTTACTACACCTGGGCTACCGAGATGACGATTGATACCGCCGAGGGTGCTGGCGTGTACAGCAAGACCAACGACCGCACCCAGACCCTGGCTGATGTGTTCAAGTACCAGGGTAAGCCGGTGGCCGGCCAGGTTGTGGCTCATTACCAGGACGGCACCTGGCGTATGGTGCGCCGTACTCCCGGTACCGCTTCGCCTTCGCCGGCTGCTTCGGTGAGCCCGAGCGCTTCTGCGGAGGCTACTACCGCTTCTGCTGAGGCCTCGGCGCAGTAGATTCAACAGGCGCAGTAAAGTTTCTACGCCCTATACCGCTGAGAAGCCACCATGTGTTTCGAGAAGCCACCATGTTTGTTGCTTTTCGAAACACATGTGGCTTCTCGCTTTTAGTCTTTGAGAGGCTCACGGCGGCACCGCAAAGCCAAACGCTTCTAACGAATAAAGACATAAATAAAAAGCCTTGATTCCGAAGAACCAAGGCTTTTTCCTAGTGGTGACCCCAACCGGATTTGAACCGGTGTTGCCGCCGTGAGAGGGCGGAGTACTAGGCCGCTATACGATGGGGCCGTGAGATTTACATCTCTTTTATCAGATCTCCCTGACAACACATACTACTATACAGAGATTCTATGAAACGACCAAATCGAAATTAAGTGAAATGGCACACATTATCCAATGTTGGTTTCTGCCGTCACAACAGATATTGCCGACCGCTTCCCCGACCCGCATCAGCGCCCCCATACAGATGCGCCCCGCACACTCGGTACGGGGCGCATCCGGAAGGACCGATAAGAACCGGTCAGATACCGTTACAGGCTAGGACTTACGGCGACGCAGCACCACCAGGGTGGCGCCGGCAATCAGGACGAAAGCGCCCACGGCAGCCAGGCTCAGAACGCTCTGTGCGCCGGTCTTAGCCAGCGAACCGCTCTGGGTCGAGGACTTCGTCGCGGAGGCATTTACCTGAGCGTTAGAGCCCTTCGACTGAGAGGAGGACTGAGACGAGGAAGAAGAGTTCGAGGTCGGCTGCGACGAAGAGCTCTTCTTCGCGGGAGTCTTCACGGTGGAGCCCATCTGCTCCTGTGCGGCAGGGGCGTTCGAGTCAGCAGTCTTGGACTGAGCGTTATCCTGCTGCCGGGCGGCAGGCGACTCTGCGGGCTGGCTCGGCTTGCTCGAGTCATCCGAGGTGGCGCGGTTATCAGCCTTATCCGCGTCTTCCTGAACATCGTTAACAATCAGCGCACGAGCCGAATCGTAGTCGCGGTTCATAGCAACGTCGGAACCGGCAGTCACGGTGCCGAGCAGGTAGCCCTGGCCGTACTTCAAGGTGTTTGCCGGTACGCGCAGGGTGCCACTGAAGGAGTACTTACCGGTCTTCTCGTTGTACACGAAGTCGCTGGCCGGAATAACCGTGGAGATCTTCTGGATGTTCTGCAGCTCGCTGTCGGTCAGCTTGTCGTTGCCGGGAAGCCACTCGCCGTCCTTAACCAGGAAGAGGCGAATACCCTCGGCCGGGGGCTTATCAAAATCAGTGCCGGTGACATGGAAGGTGTAGGGGCGAGTGATGTCAATCGTGCCCTCCGCGAAGTTCAGGGTGGGGCCGATAATCACGGGCAGCGCTTCCTTCGGGTAACCCTGGAAGGCCAGCTTGGAAGGAACAATCGCTGCGGGCGAGGTGAATTCGCCATCGGCAAGCTCGATGTGGAACTTCATGATGGAGTTCGGCTTGAGAACCTCGCGGGTGGAGGGGATGGTCTTACCATCGCGGCCAACCCGAGCCTTGGACATGTAGTTGTCGGTGGTCGAACCGTCGCCGGTCTTCGGGTCGAGAACGTAAGGCACGGAGGCGGTTGCACCCTCAATGTCCTGCTTGTCCACGGCCACAACGGAGCCGTCGTCGGCGAGGGTCAGGTCGTTAGCCTTGCCGCCGTTCATCTCGACCTCGCCAATCACGCGGTCGGTCTTGGCATCAAAGATGGCAATCTTACCGGTGCCGAAATCGGAGACGTACACGAGGTCGCGCTCTTCATCGTTGACCATGGCCAGGGCCTGGGTGCCGAACTTGACGAACTTCTTGAACGCACCGGTCTTCAGGTCGTACACCGAGATGCCGGAGTTAACGCCCTTCACCCCCTGAGAGGATACGTAGATTTCATTCTGGGAGTGATCGATGGACACATCGGAGGGGCGAACCTCAACCGAAGAGTCCTCGCCCCGGGTCTGGATGACCTGCTCGGTCTTCAGGGTCTTGGTGTTAATCACGAAGAGCTTGCCGCTGGTGCGCTCGGGCACATACAGCTTGTCGCCGTCGATGGCCACGTTCATGCCGATGTAGCGGGTGCCGCCGTCGGGTGCACCCTGCAGCTGAATCTTGGTGACCTCGAAGGTTTTCATGTCGATAGCCGAGACGTAGTAGCGGCCGGTCACGAACACCTTGCCCGATGCGTTATCCACGCGAACCTCGCGGGGGTGCTCAATCCAGTTCGGATCGGCCTGGGACATGCCGTGACTGGTCCAAATCTGCTCCATGGTCTCCTGGTCGAACACGGAGAGGGAGTTGTCGGTCGTGTTGGTGACCCACACGGTACCGTTGGCATCATCGACGGTGATGCCGTACGCAGAAACGTAGCCGAACTGGCCGTTTGCGTCATATTCGAAGGGAAGGACCGCTACTTCTTCAATCTTCATGGTGTCTGCATCGACACGCGCGATGGTGGAAGCCAGGTTGCTACTACCGCCGACGCCAACCATCCAAATCTTGTGGTGCGCCTGCGAGTAGGCCACCTGGTACTGACCGGGCAGGCCCTGAGTAATCTGAGCGGTGGAGGCGGAGACATCTACGACGCGACTTTCAGTGCTTTCTGCGTCGGAGGAGGAAGCGGACTGGGTCGTGGTCGGTTGCGCGGTATTCTGCGCTGCGAAGGAGGCAGGAATCATGGACGCGCCGGAAATGGCGAGCGCGAGGGAGCCAGCAACGATACCCTTCAGCGCCTTACCCGAAGGAGGAGTGAGGTTCAATGTGTGTCCTTGTAGAGATGTAACGGAAGTACTCCACTGCCGCGTCGAGGTGCTAACGAGACAACTCGTGAGCGTGCGGTGACACGCTCAACGACAGCGGGAGCAGAAGCGCAAGTAATGCATAAATTTACCTACCCTCTTATCCTCAGTGTTTTCCCAGGAAAATACAAGCTACGTCGAGGGTGTGTTCAATATTTTTGGGCGCATCCCGCGAATTTACCTTGAGCATCACGTGAACGTTGAACCATTAGGGGGAGATTTACCTTCCCCGGGAGGCAAAAACCCTGGTCAGCCTGATATTCATTAGCTCTTATATTTACACATTAATGTAAAAATTTGCTTCACCCGGTACATTATTCCGATGCACTATTCTTCCCTCAACGACATCACTTTTCCGTTCGTGCGAACGCACCCAATAGCACGCAAAAGGCGGGCCCCTCCCCCGCCGCAATCTCGACGATTGCGGCGGGGCCGGGAGCCCGCCTCACGCAGCGGCTCAGAGTGGCCGCTGAACGTTGCTACTCACCGCCTCCTTATGGCAAGTCGGCGGTTACAGCTTAGGCCTTGCGACGGCGAACCAGAATGGCCGCGCCGCCCAGCAGGGCAACCGAACCCACGGCCAGCAGGCCGACCACGCCGTTCGCACCGGTGCTGGCCAGAGCACCCTTCGAGGAGCCACCCTCGCGCTGAGCCTGCGAGGAACCGGAGAGATCGGCCTTCACGCCATCCTTGGAGGGGTTCAGCTCGTCCCGAGAATCGCTCTTGCTATCGGTCTTTGCATCGGACTTCGCAGTATCCTTCGCGTCGGTGGCCGAATCGGCCGACTGCGAGGGGGCTGGGGTCGAAGAGTTGTCCTTCTTGGCATCCTCAGACTTCGGGTCAGTCGGCTTCGACTCATCAGCCTTCACGCCGGTCACCGTCGGGTAGCCCGCGAACTGCAGGGCGGTCGGGGTGAGGGTCACGGGGGCCGCGCTCTCGTCGGTGTCCTTCAGACCAACCTTGAACTTCAGAATCGAGTTGGCCTTCAGCTGCTGAACCGATGCGGGAACGTCGTTACCCTGGCGGTCCTTGCCGGGCAGGGTGGTGTACTCGCTGGCGGTGGTAATCTCTCCGGTGGTGCCGTTGAGCACGTAGGGCAGGGTGACCTTCTCGTCGCGGTCCTTCTTGTCGAGGACCAGCACGGAGCCGTCCTTGAGCAGGGTCACGTCGTTCGCAGCTGCGCCGTTCATCTCAACCTCGCCGATGACCTCATCAGCGCGGCCGTCGAAGACAGCCACCTTGCCGGTGCCGAAGTCGGTTACGTACACCAGGTCGCGGTCCTCATCGTGCTCCAGAGCGAGCGCCTGGGTGCCGAACTTGACGAACTTCTTGAACTCGCCGGTGGTCAGGTCGTACACGGAGATACCGGAGTTGACGCCCTTCACACCCTGGGAAGAAACGTAAATCTCATTCAGCGAGTGGTCCACAGCAACGTCGGAGGGGCGAACCTCAACGGTGGAATCCTCACCCTGAGTCTGGATGGTCTTCTCAACCTTGAAGGTCTTGGTATCCACGACGAAGAGCTTACCGCCGGTACGCTCGGGCACGTACAGCTTGCCGCCGTCCAGGAACAGGTTCATGCTGATGTAGCGGGTACCGCCGTCGGGGGCACCCTCGAGCTGAATCTTCTCAACCTGCTTGGCCTTCAGGTCGATAGCGGAGACGAAGAAGCGGCCGGTCACGAACGCCTTACCGGACTCGTGGTCGACGAGCACAGAACGGGGGTGCTCAATCCAGTTCGGGTCGCCCTCCTTCACGCCCTCGTTGGTCCAGATGAGCTTGAGGGTCTGCTGATCGTACACCGCCACGGAGTTGTCGGTGGTGTTGGTGACCCAGACGGTGCCGTCCACGTCATCAACGGTCACGCCGTACGCGGAGGTGTAGCCGTACTGCCCCTTGTCGTTCTTCTTCACGGGCAGCTCGGCGAAAGCCTCGGTCTGCAGGGTGTCTGCATCCACACGTGCCAAGGAGGAAGCAAGATTGCCTCGTGCACCCACGGTGGGCACGAACAGCTTGTTGTTCTTCTTGGAGTAGCCAACCTGGAACTGGCCGGGCAGACCCTGAATGATGTTCGCAACGCTAGCGTTTGCATCCACGGTGCGGTGACCCTGCTTGGTGGGGGTGGTGTCAGCCTTGGTCTTGGTGGCGGTTGCCGGGTAGCCCTGGAACTCGCGGGTTTCGGGGGTGACCTGCTTGACCTCGGAGTTGTCGCCTGCGGTTGCGGTGACCTTGAACTTCAGGATGGAGTTCGCCTGAATTTCAGAAGTCTTTGCGGGTACGTCGTTGCCCTGGCGGTCCTTGCCGGGCTTGCTGGTGACCTTGTCGGAGGTGCTGACGGTGCCGGTGGTGCCATCGAGCACGTAGGGCACGGTTGCGGTGGCGGCGTCCTGCTTATCCACGGCGACCACGGAGCCGTTGGGCAGCACGACCAGGTCGTTTGCCTTACCGCCGTTCATGGCGACCTCGGCAATCAGCTTGTCCGCCGCGCCGCCGTCAATCACGCCGACCTTGCCGGTGCCGAAGTCAGAAACGTACACCAGGTCGTTATCCTCATCGTTGTCCAGGGAGAGCGCCTGGGTGCCGACCGGAATGAACTTCTTGAACTCGTGGGTGGTCGCATCGTAGATGGACACGCCGGAGTTCGCGCCCTTCACACCCTGGGAGGAGACGTAAATTTCGTTCTGGGAGTGGTCAATCGCGATGTCGGAGGGGCGAACCTCACCCTCAGCGTTACCCTTGGTGTCGAAGCTGCTCTCTACCTTGAAAGTCTTGGTGTCGACGACGAAAATCTTGCCGCCGGTACGCTCGGGCACGTACAGCTTGCCGCCGTCGACCAGGATGTTCATGCTGATGTAGCGGGTGCCGCCGTCGGGTGCGCCCTCGAGCTGGATCTTCTCAACCTGCTTGGTCTTCAGGTCGATAGCGGATACGAAGAAGCGACCGGTGACGAACGCCTTACCGGACTCGTGGTCAACCAGAACGGAGCGGGGGTGCTCAATCCAGTTCGGGTCGGTCTCCGCGATACCGGCGGTGGTCCAGGTCTGCTGCAGGGTTTCCTGGTCGTACACGGAAATGGAGTTGTCGGTGGTGTTGGTGACCCAGACGGTGCCATCCACGTCGTCAACGGTGATGCCATAGGCCGCATCGTACTGGTAGCCCTTGTCGTTCTTGATGATAGGCAGCTCGGCGACGGCCTCAATCTTCAGGGAGTTCGCGTCAATGCGAGCGATGGTGGAGACGTGCTTGTCGCGGTCCGCGGTGCCCGCAACCCAAATCTTGTTGGTCTTCTTAGAGTAAGCGACCTGGAACTGACCGGGCAGGCCCTGGGTAATCTTCGCCATGGCCTTGTCTGCAATGGTGCGAGCGTCGCTGCTCTGGCTTGCCGCCGGGGCGGGGTCCGCAGCGAACGATGCGGGGATGGTGGCAACGCCCGAAATTGCCAGTGCCAGCGAGCCAACGGCGAGGCCCTTGAATACCTTGCTCGATGCGAGGTTCATATGTATGTCCTTTATCGTGTGGGTGGTGTGTGAAGGGGTGCCTCTCCCCTGTTTGAGGGGCGGTGAGGCGCCGTGTTTTTCTGCCTTATGCGGCGGGTGTTTCGTGCACCCACAAGGAGTGAACTAGCCTTCACACAGTATTAAGTAAGGCAATCATTAATTTACCTTCTAGGTAATACTTACTTAGCTCCTAGGTTTTTGCAAGATTTCAGGTATATATGACGCAAAAATTTCACATGCCAGGCACAGCCTGTCGCTAAACCCGCACAACAAAACCCCGCCTCCAGCAAAAGCCAGAAGACGGGGGTTTCACGCTACCCAGCGCGCAACGCCAGGGATAGCTAAAAATTAGGAGACATACGAGAAGTCAGTGAACAGCAGGTTCTGCAGCTTGTAGCGGCGAATGAAGCGAGCCAGCTCCGCGCGGGTCGTCGGGGCGGTCGGCTTGAACTCACCCGAAGAGTCCAGCACGATATCGTTCGCGCCAGCCCACGCAACGTAACGGTGCAGCGGACCCGCACCCAGCACATCGCGGAAACGGGAGCCCAAGGCATCTTCCAGCTCGGAGAGCTGCACCTCGGTGTTGTACTGGTACAGCACCGCCGCCAGCTCCTCGTGCGAGATCGGGGCAGTCGGGTCGATGCGCTCGCCGCTAGCGATCGGTTCAGCAATCTTGCGGTCGCGCGCCCAGTGCAGGGCGTTCGCGGCGGGGCGGTCTACCGCATCCGCGTAGGGTGCGACTTCCGAGTTCTCGCTCACGCCGGGACGACCCGCCGCACGGTTGAGCAGGGCTATGACCTCTTCACGGGTGACGGCGCGGTCCGGCTCGAAGGCGCCGGTCTGAGGGTTGGGCAGCAGCCACTTCTTCTGGTTGGCCACGCGGATGTCGTCGGCGTAGGGGTGGTTGCCGGGCACGTCTTCAAAGGAGATCTTCAGAATCTTGGTTTCGACCACGGGGATGCGTGCGGCGACCTGGTGGGCGATTTCCTGACCCCAGGGGTCGGTGCAGATATCCAGCTGCAGGGCGTGGTCCACGCCCTCGGGCTGAATGAGTTCGATGGGGAACAGGTCGGTTCCGCTGAAGGTGTCTTCGTCACCGTTGAATTCGGGGGTGAGCGGCCAAGAGCGCAGGGTTTCGAAGGAGTTGTCGCGCACGTAGCCGTGGCGCACGGTCAGGGTGGTGCCTTCGGCGAGGAGTTCACGCAGGCCGTGCGCGGTGTAGCTGACGGTCATTCCGTCTTCGGTGATGGTGGCTCGCTGGATGGTGAGGCGCGGGCCCTTGGTCTCCTCGGCGGCGGCCGGGGACTCGGCGGTCTTGGGGGCTTCATCTGCGTTTGCAGCCTGGGCCTGCAGTGCGAGGGCGCCTGCTGCGGTGGCAGCGGAGGCACCCTTCAGGAAGAATCGTCGTGAGAGTCGATTGTTGAGGAAGGGCATGATTGTCCTATTCACTTGTCGTTTGAGTTGAGTGAGCTACGGGTGGCAGGAAGGCGCGGCAATAGCGTGTGCGGTGAGTGAGGCCGATATGCAATTCCCTGTTGAGCGTGAGTGAGACGCGGAGGGTGAGTGCCGGGCGGATGCACGGTGAGTGAGACCGGCGTGGTTCCTGACCCAGCTATCAAGAATACCTTAAGGTTCGGGTTTATTCGAGGGTTTGGCGAATTATGTGACGCTAGGGGGCGTGAGAATCATCAACCCGCAGGCCCGATTCAACCCGCCTCCCCGATTCAACCCGCAGGCCCGATTCAACCCGCAGGCCCGATTCAACCCGCAGGCCCCGAATCAATCTACAGCCCCTCAAAAGTGAATCGCGTTACAAATAGCACCGGTTTGGTGTGTTTTTGGCGTGTCTCTAGGTTCGAGAGTTATAGTTATTACAACCTTATCACCGTTGAGGTACCACTCAACGGCGAGCTAACACACCCATCCCAAAGGAGTTTTTGTGGATAAGGCACTTATCTTCTTCGCCAAGTCGCGTTACGCCGACCTCTTCGGCGTGGCACTGGTTATTGCCATCGCTATCGGGTCTGGATACCTGAACACCAACCTCGCCAAGTACGTTAACTGGGGCCCAATGACGAGCCTCATCCCCTTCGGCGTTATTTCCGTGATTAACGTGGGCATTTCAATGATGTCCACCCGCCTGACCGGCCGCCTCTCAAACATCGGCAACGTGCTCGGCATTATTAACACGGCGCTATCCGGAGCGATCGACTACATTCTGGGCAACAAGGCAGCGATCATCACCTACCCGGTGACCTTTATCGTGTACACCTTCGCAATTCGTAGGTGGCAGAACTCCGAACGCGGCAAGGCCATGGAACCGCCGACCGGCAAGAAGGGTCTGCTGATTATCGCCGGCATTGTGGCGGGTTCGTTCGCATTCTCCCTGGTAGCGAACTATATCGGCTACCGCGGCCAGATGACCTTCCTGTTCTGGATCACGACCGTGGTGTTTGGCCTGTCCCTGTCAGCGAACATTCTGAACGCGCTCAAGCTCACGATGCAGTGGCAATTCTGGTTCCTGTACAACACCGTGCAGTGCGTGAAGGCGCTGACTCAGGGCAACTTCGCGAACGTCGGCAAGTACATCTTCTACATCATCAACAGCGTGGCGGCGCTCCTGCTGTGGACCCGCAACGGCACCGCGGCCAAGGAGGCGGCGGTGGCGTAGGGGGCTCCCTAGCCCAATAGCTACCACATATCCAATAAATGATATGCAGAGGGAGGGGCCCTCCGGTGATTCAACCGGAGGGCCCCTCCCTCTGCATTTGCGGGCATATTTACCGGCTTCGGTAAACGGCTAGGTTAGCCCATCGGAATCGCGCTACCCTTCAGGACCTGACGTTCGGGCGCCGAATCGCTACCCACCTTCGCGATGGGGAACACAACAAACGCTTGAACGCCCTTCTCGCGAAGAATCGCCTTCTCATCCGCCAGCTCGGACGTGAAAATGTCTGCTCCCAAAAAGCCGCCGTCTGATGCCTTTCCTACCTCGTCAACCACCCTACGGTAGGCGTAGCTACGCAACACGGTTCGTAGCCGGGCGGGAGTGACGCCTCCGGCTTGGGCGGAGCTGGAATCTTCCCCCTGAGCAGAAGCAGCACGTCCGAAGAGCACCGGAAGAACCATGAGCCGCGGGTGCAAAGCGTTGTACGGGTAGGCACCGGGGGTTACACCGATTCGGTGGACCTGATGAATCACCGGGAAGCTGGCGATACCCACCAGGGCGCAGAAAGCGAGCGCCGTATCCGTCGGCTGCGGGACGGTGAAACCGGTTCCGGTTCGGGATTCCGGCTTATCATCCAGCGAGTCGTACAGGGTCTGCCCGGTGATACCACTGAGCATCGCGGTGGGGTCCCAGGTCGCCAGGTTCTCGCACATCAGGCGCAGGCGGTCCTTGACGAATTCCTGGCCCTTGTTGCGCGTTTTCATCTCCCAGCGGGACGCACCGTGGTCAGGGCGAGGAGCCTTGGCTTCAAAACGCCAGTAGGCCGGTTCGCCCAGGCCTGCAATCCACAGTAGGGACAGCAGGTCGTCACGTTCCATCAGCTCGTCTAGATGAGCCTGTCGGGTCTTCTGGTGAGAGGCCCAGTCGTCCGGGTACTTCTCCGCATCGATTCCGCGAATACGCGGTGAGAACGGGGAGAAAACAGCGGCTTCCTTACCCGCACCGTAGGACTGGTCGACGTTCACCCAGCTACCGTCAGCGGCCAGGGAAGAAACGTAGGAGTGCACGCACTCGGCGATTTCTTCTTCTGACACGCCGTCAGCACGCATCTGGGCGCGCGGCTGACCTTCTTGAGTCCAGCCAATAGTGACGGTTCCAGGATGCTTCTGCTCAACCATCAGTGACAGTCCGTAGAGGGCAAAATGGGTCAGTGCCGAGGTGTAGTCACCGGCAATAGTTAGCGTTGCCATTAGTGTCCCTCCCGTGAAATCTGGGCGTCCGCCGCGCGTTCGACGGCTTCAAGGTAGGCGGTAGCGTACGGGCCGTAGGTGCGGCTCGTCTGCTCCATGAGGTTATCCCAGTAGCCGACGTTGAAGAGGCGGGTCGCTTGCTCCTTGAGCGCTTCGTAGTCCATTCCCTCGGGCAGGTAGCCTTCCTTGAGCAGGAAGTCTGCATCGTGGGCGAAGGAGAACCGGCCGTGACCGTGACTGCAACCAATAATGCGCAGCACCAGGTCGCGGTGCTCCCCCACCTTTTCGGGCGAGGCCGCAACCATAAGCGCGGACAGCTGCTCGTGACGCCAGCCCCTCGGCAGGGCGCTACGGCTACGGGCGCGATACGCCTCAGCCACGGAACGGTGACCACTTTTTGCGAGGGCACCCACCTCCGGGTCTGCACCGAGCATCTGCTGGAAGCGCAGGTCGCGTTTGCCCTCGTCGTGGTACTTTGCCGCCAGTTCCAGGGTCTCCGAGAATTCCGGTGCCAGGCCGAGGTTCTCGGCAATCTGGCGGGTACGCTCGGCGACATCGTTCTGATGGTCGTCCAGAAGAACGGGGGCATTCAGCACCAGTTCCTGAGCGATATCGGAACCTTCAACAGACTCTTTGCCGGTCACTTCGGCGTACCATGCGATAACCTCTTGGCCGTCCTCGGCCTCGGTGGAAAGTTCAGAAGCAATCACCTTCTGGCCGTCCGAAGCTTGATTATCGAGCAATTCTGCTGCCTCTTCGGGTGAGAGGCCCAGGTATTTCCTGAAGTGTTCCTCACGGTCCGCGCACTTCTCGTACACGTAGAGCTTGATGCCCTTGGGGAAGGGCACAGCCTCCAGCTCGTCCTTCTTGGAAGGCAGCTCACGCTGAGTCACGGCAATGCCCTGGTTCGTGAACGGAATAGTACCCGTGTCAAGAATCAGAACGTCACCGGGAGCCAACGCCTGGTTGTTCTCATTACCCTGCTCAGCGTCCTGCCACAGGGAGATTTCACCCTGGTGGTAAAGGAACTTACGCGGCTTCACGCCGTGCTCGTCCTGGTATTCCAGAATCTCCTTGAGAATCTTCAGATTCGCGGGGAAGGTTTCCCGGTCGCTCGGTGCGAAGTAGCTGGTCTTGAGAATCTCCATGGCAGCAGAAGAGTTGCTCGGCAGGTTATCGCGCACAATAACACCGCCCATTGCGGTTTCTGCGTCCAGGGAGTCGTGCAACCACAGGTCAAGGTCCGGCTCGTCGTAGGGGTTCTCATCGGTACGCGAGAATTCCAGCAGGTCAGACCATTCCGGACGCTGGTAGAGCAGACGCTCCGGGGAGGACTGCACCGGCGGGTTCTTCACCATTGCGGCGGGGTTCACCGACGGGTTCTCAGTACTGTTGAGTGCTTCGAGCCAACCATACGCGTTGCTCAGGTCGACCGCCTTGTAGGGAGGCGCGTCCTTCTTTACCGAGTCACCGCTGGCGGGCACAATAACGACAACCTTGGAATCCGTACGGTGGCCCAGACGATTAACACGGCCGAAGCGCTGCGCCAAGGAAGAGGCCGGCGCCAGCTCGGTCACCAGGTCAGCAAAGTCAACGTCAATACCGACTTCGAGAGTCTGGGTGGCCACAACAACCTTCACGGACTCATCACCTTCGGTAGTGAAGAGGTCGGGGTTCAACTTTTCCAGGTCGTACGGACGCATGCGTCCTACGAGAAGCTGAACCTCATCCTTTCCAAGCACCTTGTCCTTAGCGAGTTTCTCCTTGATAGAGATAGCCGTCCGCACATGGTTGACGATACAACCGACAGTGTGGGCTTCATCGGAGCCTTCACCCGCCTCACGGCGGGCAAGAAACTTCTTAATAGCGTCCACAGCGGCATTCACGGTCGCAGCGTTACCGGGCTTACCATCCCACTTATCGATGGGGTGGAACATCAGTTCCTTATGCGAGTACACTCGGCGGCGCAGCTCCTTATCATTCGGCTTATCAAGAGCCTCAATATCAACGCCCAGCGTGGTTGAATCGCTGTCCTCGGTGGAGGGGGTAGCGGTCGTCTCAACCACCTGCAGGGTGGGAACACCCAGGTTGACCTCGCGCTCCTGCAGCTCGGCAATACGCTGAGTGGTGTGAAGCAGCTGACGGTTCATGTGTGCCTCATCGAGCACCATGACGGTGTCCATGGCCAGCAGGGCGGTCTCACGCGGGCGGGCAGCCTTGGTGCTACCGTAGCCGCGGAAGAGCGCTCGCGAACCGTACATATCCGGGGTTGCGGCAATAATTGCGCAGGCCGAAATGTCAGTGACCGGCAGGTTGCGGTTCGAGAGTTCGCCACGAATGTGACCAGTCTCGAAGGGGGCGCTCCCCTGGTCATCGTTGCGGGTCTGGAAGCTCTGCAGAGCTTCAGCAACCCTACGCAGAATATCCTGCTCGGCGGACTCATCGGCCGGTGCCTTCTCCATACATTCGAGAATCTTGTCGGCACGGGTTGCCTGACTGTCGACCAGCGCGCGGCGTCCCACGGTTACGCAGAGGCGACGGGGAACGCGCGGTGCGGCGCCAACCGCGGCGAGCGCATTCGCGAAGAGGTGGATATCCACCACGGAGGACTTACCGGAGCCGGTCGGTGCGTTAATACGTTCCGGCCATACGCCGTGCTCGCAAATGTGGTCGAGCACTTCTTCCTGCCAGCTGAAGGGCGCGTACCCTCCATTGAGTGCGGCGAAGAAATCGCTGAACTCATTACGAGTAATAGAGGGCAGCGCGGTAGCGGGGCTAGTCATGCTTTTCCTCCTTCTCGCTACGGTCGTATTCTTCGGTGGGCACGTCGAACGGAACCAGCAGGCCGCCGCCCATGTGGCGGGACTGGCCGATGGCTACGATGGTAGTGTCCGTTGCCAGGTTGCCGAGGTCTACGACGCCGCGCCACGGCTCTGCGGGCAGAGTGCGGGGCAGCTTGTAGGCGTAGGCGGCGGGGTTCTGGGTTACTCGGTGAGCTTCCAGAACCTTGGCCTTAGCCTTTTCCTCAACCTGATCCCTCAAGCTACGAATTCGTTCGCTCGAGGTTTCAGCCTCGGGCGCCTCAAAGCTATCACGCCACACGTAGGCCATAGAAAGCAGAGCGGCATCAGCGAAGGTCCATGCCTTCGTCTCGGTCTTCTTCGGGCGGTTGAAAACGCGCGATTCGGGAACGGCCGCGCTGAGGGTACGCCACAGGCGCTTGTACCCGGTCTTGGGAGCATCCCAGAAACCCTGCGCGGGCAGGCGCTTCTGACGAAGCTTCACGGTCAGTCGCGGGAAGTCCTGAGCATAGAGGGTTTCTACACTCCTGAGCGCAATACCGAGCTCCACTGCTTCATCAGTCGGGGCGTTGGCCGGGACCAAAACGAGCAGAACTCCCCTAGACTTCACCTCACGACGCAGGTAGTCAGGCAGATACCGGGTAGGCAGGTACTGCAGCGCCAGGCTGTTGGCCGGCTTGTGGCCCTTGGGGTACCTGCCGGTGATGAGGCTGGGCGCGCCGAATCCTGCGGCAGCTACGAGAGCCTTGTGTAGCAGGGAGCATACCTTGACGTACTGTTCGGGCTTTAGCTCATCACCGTCTGCTTCGAGGAGCCACAGGTATTCCCAGGGGCTGTTGGAGGTTTCAGCCTCCACAGGCTGGTACTTGATGGATCCCAGGCCTGCGGTAGGTACCGGGGAGGGGCGCATCGTGTCGCTCGCAGGGGTCTTGTCGCCCGCCTTGGTGGGCACCTTGGCGGGGTACGCATCTGCGTGGGCACGCATGAGCGCGTCGATTCGACCGGGCACGGGCACACGGACGGGCATACCGCCTGCTTCGAAGGGGCCCGACTTAGTGTCGATGGTGTGGGTGGGTTCCACGTCTCCGGTGTAGAGGGCGGTGAAGCTGCTGGCTTCTCCGAGGGAGGGCACTTCGCCGCAGAGCTGGGTGATGGTTTCCGCAATGTCTGCGGGTACCTTATCGTACTGCCAGCCGATGGTGTCGGATACAGCCCAGCCGTCGGATACGGCGCGACGTTCGGTCTGCCGCCCGTCCTTCTCAGAATATGCCACTTCACGGTACATGAAGCGGCTCATCTTGTTGCGTGAGCGGTACACGGGGCACATGTCGGGAAGCTGCAACCCGGTCGGGGGGTTCTCCTCAAGCCACTTGAGGGCCTTGAGAGATTCTTCAGAAGGGGCAAGCTGCCCGTTTTCGATAATTGCGTGAGGTCCCTGCGCGGCCGCGCTGAGGAGCGCGGCCTGCAAGCGGGCAGGGTCGGGGAAGGCGTCGGGGCTTCCGTCTGCCTTGTGGCCCTGGTATACGCCGAGCGGGAACCTCGCGAGAATTCCGAGGTTCGTCATATTATTCAGCGTCCTCCGCGGTGGCGTTCTTGATGATGATGGGGTTGCCGTCGACATTGAAAGTCTGGCCGTTCCAGTCAGCCACGCCAGCCTTCTTGGCGTTCTCGATAGCTTCGAGGAGCAGCTGGTCGGTGTGTTCAACGGTCAGGGGTGCGAAGGTCTTCTTCTCGCCGAAACGCTGGTCGAGGGTGACAACGGGTGCGGCGGATTCGATCAGGTCGCAGTTGGCACGGATGTAGAGCTCACGCTCGGCGCGTGCAATGGCGTTGAGGCCGAATGCAGCAAGGAGCGCACGGGCAGCAACGTTCTTTTTTTCATCCTGTCCGAAGCGCAGCTGGCGCAGGGTGGCGAGGCTCAGAACCCAGGAACGGATGATACGGCGGCATGCGACGGCACCGGTTTCTTCGAGCGTGGGCGGGATGCTACCCAGGCCGAGAGTGGAAGCGGAGATGCGGGCGTCAGCCTTGGCGGTCTTTACTTCCTTGCGGCGTGCGGCAACGTTCTTGGCGCTCAGCTCAGCTTCCTGGTCATCGACGAGAGAGTTAAGTTCCTTAGCGTCAAGCTTTACGCTGGCGGCTACTGCGTCAACACGGGCACCGCCACGGCGTGCCTGTCGGTGTTCAGCGCCGGGTTCCTGGTCTGCGAGGACGCCGATGATTTCACCGACGAGGGCGCTGCGCAGGCGCACCTGGTTGCTCTTGCGAGTGGAGTCCCATGCACCGAAGAGGAGTGCTGCGGGGGCGGTGTTGAGCAGCGCGCTCATGTCTGCAGGGGTACAGTTGCGCAGTGCGCGGTACTGGTCGTTTTCGGTGATGGGCTTACCGTCGATGTGACCGGCACGGAAGTGGCCATCAAAGATGCGGTGGGAGAGTTCCATGTCGGTGTATTCGACGGGGCCGTTTTCGGTCTGGTAGGTGACGACGGCGCGGGGAATCTTGACGACTGCTTCGTCGCCGTACTGGCGGCCCTGTTCGATGGCGGCTTCTGCACGGTTGAGTTCGGACTGCTTGCTGTCAATGAGGACGACCTTCTGAGGCTTGCCCTTGACGGCCTTCTCGGGTTCGTCCTGGTCTTCAGACTTCTCTACGATGTAGCGGATTTCGTATGCGAAGACAGACTTACTGTCACTCCCCTTACCATCGACAAACTTGGCGGGTGCCAAAGGTGCGTGGGGGCCTGCTGCGGGTTCCTGTTCAGTGATAGAGGTGATGACGGAGCCGCCGCCGAGCTTGACGTTTTCGATGAGGTCGGCGAGGGTGATGGTGTTCTGGGACTCGTTCTGGGACATGGTTGTCTCCTTAGGTAGTGTGTGCACATCTCGCGTCGGTGCGTGGGTTGTGCACGATTTTTCTTGTGTAGCTTTAAGCTACCTGTCTTTTTCGAATGATGCGCGTGTTTTCGTCACGCCGCTAATTCGGTATGCCTTTTCCTTCTCCCCTGTGCTGTCACGCCCAGTGTTTTGGGTAGTGACAGCACAGGGTGTGGAAGGTAAGCATATAGCCACACAAGCGGTCAGTATTGGGCTGGAATTAGGATTCTTTTCCGGAGCCCCGGTATACTGGGTCGGTCATGTTTTGTTGGCGCAAAACGTGACCGCCGCTTGATGCGGTAAATACTTATTGAACAAAAGCCGCCCGTTGCGCCTCGCGTAGCGGGCGGCTTTTTGCTCGTAAGAGCAGTCGGAACATGTCCTTCACCTCCAAGGTCGAGGCTAGAGCCACTTCGGCAGGTCGCTGAAGTAACCTCCGAGCCAGTTGATGCCTCAACTTTAGCATTAAGTATTCAACCAAACAACCCTCACAACTCCCGCTAGATAACTTTGATATAAAAATTTTTGGCCCTCCTGCATAAATCGTACTTGCAAAAGGGCCAAAATTCAGAGAAAGCTCCCGCAACAATGTCAGTTGCAGGAGAGGTGCCAGCGACCGAAACTTCCGCTATATAACATTGATTCCTCAATGAAGGCTCAGACCGTGCGAGACACGGCAGGAGATTTAAATTGGATAAACAGAAGAATGCCAAAGGTGTTGGGCGTTCTCCTATTATCGCTGTCTCTCCCCTGTGGTGCAATCGAGTCTCCTCTCGGCTCATGGCTTCACCATAGCGCTGTTAAAGATTACGCGCATCTGATTTGGTCATTTCAGATTCAGATAACTGGCAAGAGGAATCTGCAGTGGGTACCGCGTCTAGCCCATCTTCATGTTTTAAAGACGAAGCGCCCCGGTCTAGAAACCAGCCTGGTTTCTAGACCGGGGCTACGTAACCCGCGTGCAGCTTCCCGATTCGCGTTCAGAACCGCAACGAAGATCCTCACCCGAAGGCAGGGAAATTGTGCGACTGGAAACCCTGGCCTCGCTGCTTCACCCAGCCTCAATGAAAGTCCCCACCCAGAGGTGGAGAAATAGCTAGCTAAAAACTAGCATGTGATGGCGTAGCAGAGACTGCTATGGCATGAGATTCTCGCAGATTACGTATCCAAAGTGTACATCACGCAGTATCTGTGTCTACCGCAGCATCGTCACCCGAAGGCGGGGAAAGCGTCGTTCTGAACCTTGCCGGTACTCGCGACCTTGTTGCCTCAATGAAAGTCTCCGCCCGAAGGCGGGGAAATTCGGGAGCCTGCTCCGTGGCCTTTTCTTGCTGCTGACCCCTCAATGAAAGTCCCCGCCCGAAGGCAGGGAAATCCCCGTCATGGAAGACCACGCGCGGGTGCGAGGAGTTGAAGCCTCAATGAAAGTCCCCACCCGAAGGCGGGGAAATTCCGCATTCTCGCGTTCTCTGTGCTCATTCTGCTGGTGCCTCAATGAAAGTCCCCGCCCGAAGGCGGGGAAATCCCAGCGCTCGCCGTTGAAGGGAACGACCTCCAGGATGCCTCAATGAAAGTCCCCGCCAGAAAGCGGAGAAATCAAGGCTGCCGACGCGGTGTGGGCGGTGAATCGTGAGCCTCAATGCAAGTCACCACCCAAGGTGGAGAAATACAGGTGGAGGTCATTACTCCCCCGCAGTTGCGGCGCCTCAATGAAAGTCCCAGCCCAAAGGCGGGGAAATGCTGCTTGTCGGTCGGCTCTACGCCGTGCTGGGCACGGCCTCAATGAAAGTCCCCGCCCAAAGGCAGAGAAATCTCGCGGAGACAGACAAAGCCTCCAAAGGTCATTATCTCCACCCCCTCAACCAGTCCGCAATCGAACTCGTCATTCCCTCACTCCCCTGCCGCGCGTCGCTAGCGAATGAGCAGCACACAGCTAGAGAATGAGCGCATCCGGTTCGGTCACCTCACGCACCCGGCCAATGTAGCTGAAGGTCGGCTCGTCAAGCCGGGCCAGCAACCCCAGGTCGCAGAAGAGCACTGAGTCCTCGTCCGGATTGATGAGTTCCTGAACCTCATCTTTGATGCGTCGCACCTTGGCGGGGGCCGCATCCACAATGAAGACGCTGTACTGAATTCGGTCCCCATAACTAAGAATGAGCTTGGCCAGTTTGGTGCGCCGCCGGTCATCAGGAACGTCGTAAGCGATAAGTGTTCGTCGAGCATCGTCACGCATTATCGTACGGTCACCCCCGTATAGTCGCGGGCAGTTCCGTTAATTACGCCCAGGAGCATACGCGCCTGCACCTCAATAGCGCGGCGCCAGGTCACCGAGTACCCGTAGGTGGGGTGGGTAATCTCCGTGGCCATACGCTTCTCGAAAGCAGCGATGACGGTCTTCCGCCCTTCGGGTGTGAGCCGATAGCTTCCGCCAACCGTGGTGAAGTGCGCCGCCTTGACCTGCTTCCTGTTAATAAGAGACACCACCACGGAGTCCGCGATGACGGCACGGAATTCTTCCATGAGGTCAAGCGCGAGCGCAGGCTTGTTCCGTGAGCTGCTGTGCAGGAACCCGGCATGCGGGTCGAGCCCGCAGGTAAGGATGGCGCGAATACATTCTGAGCTAAGCATCCCGTAGACGTAGTTCAGCAGAATGTTGATGGGGTCGTTGGCCCCTCTCCCCTGCCGTCCGACCCAGGTCCAGCCGAGTTCGGCGAGTGCGTCTTCTTTGAGCATGGTTGCGAAGTTGCCGAAGTAGAGCGAGGCGGCTTCGCCTTCAAGGCCGAGCAGTTCCGGGATTGAGGTAGCCTGCGGCGTGTGCTTCTGAATGTCTCGCATGGTGCGGCATGCGTCTGCGGCGTGGCCGTTGCGGCGAAGCAGAGTGGCTTGGTTTGAGATTTTACTGGCAATCATGGCACTCGCTATGGGCAGGTACCCTTGCGCTGAGAGGACGTGTTGTTGCACGCGGGCCAGGCCGTTCGGTCCGGTGCCGGGTTGCGACCAGCCGTAGACTCGGCCGGTGCTGGAGCACCAGATGATGGTGCAGTTACGCCACATGAGTTCTCGTAGAAGTGCGGAGGAAACGTCGATGTTTCCATGGACGACGAGGCTGTGCACACGTTCGAGGGGTATGCTGCTGGTTGTTTCGCCGAGGTGTTGGACGATGAGGCGTCCTTGCTGGACGGTCGCTCTTGATCCTTGCGTGGTGAGGTGTGCTACTTGGCTGTCGGGGTTGCTGGCGACGACGCGTGTAATGTTTTCTTTTCCGCGGGATTCGTCGGGGAGGCACACGGAGATGTGGGAACACCAGCTGCAGCGGGGTGAGTCTTCGAGAGGTTGCGGTGCTTTCGGACTATCGATGAGTGCGCGGGTGATGTGTACGTATTCTTCTGCGGTGCGGATATCTTCGTCTGAGATATCGACGGGCACGGTTTTGTTGTGGTTGGTGAAGTGCACCGCACATTCGTTGACTGTTTCGCCGGCTTCTTCGAGGCAGATTTTCTGAAGGGCGAGCTGCACCCTGTGGGCTGGTGTGACGGAGGCGTTGCGGCGTACGGGTGTTGCCTTGTATTCGATGATGCGGGTGGTTCCGCCTTCTTGGGGTTCGATGGCGTCGCATCGTCCGGTGAGCCCGAGGCGTGTTGATGAGATGGTGACTGCGCGCTGTTGTGTACCACGGGATGTTTTGGGGTCGTCAACTCGTTTGTGTGCGGATTGCCCTTCTTGCATCTGTGAGGTGTCGGTCTTTTCGCCATTGGATTCAATCCATGCGCGGCGAGGGCAGTACACGGTGTGCATGACGAGTGAGATGGGAAGTTCGTCGCCTGCGCTGTAGGGGGTAGACATCGGTGTCTCCTTGTGTGAGTGAATATGCTAAGCAGTCTACTTTGCCTGCTTGATTTTGAGGTTAGCACTGCGACGGATTGTTTTGGCTTATCAGCGAGTTTATGACGCTATTCCGGCGTGTTGAGTTTTTCTGCCAGGATGTGTGGATGATGCAGGTAGTAGCTGGTGGATGTGTATCGTAGCTGGTGTTTTAACCTCGTTATGTAGCGAAAAAGCTCCGTTCCTGGACTGTGGTGAGCCCAGGAACGGAGCAGGGTTGGGTTAGGGAAAGTCCCTACAAAACTGTAGGGAAAGCTGAGGTATTTCCCGCGCAAGCCGGGATGAGCCCGCCTCGATGAAGGTCCCTACGGAAAGGTAGGGAAACGGCGTAGGTCATGCCGTACTTGTAGGTTTCGTACTCGCCTCAATGAAAGTTCCTCTAAAAAGGAAGGGAAATCAGACCGGGGTCGTATTCCCACTCGGATTCGGTGTACCCTCAATGAAAGTCCCCACAAAACTGTAGGGAAATCCGAGGACAGCCATTTGCCGATGGTTGGGCCCTCTACGCCTCAATGAAAGCCCCTCCGAAAAGGAAGGGAAATAGCCGTCCGCAGGGAAGAAAGCCCTTCGAATCATGGTCCCTCAATGAAAGCCCCTCCGAAAAGGAAGGGAAATTCGGCGGCCTGCTGCTTGAGCGGCGAGCGCGGTTTCCCTCAATGAAAGCCCTTCCGAGCAGGAAGGGAAATACTGATATCAGCGGCCTCAAGGACCATATCGAGCGGCACCCTCAATGAAAGCCCTTCCGAAAAGGAAGGGAAATGCCAGGCTGACTTGCGTCGCACCAGTGCTATTGGTCGTGCCTCAATGAAAGTCTACACCCCAAGGTGCAGAACAAACGGTCCAGCAGTCATCCTAATCCATCACAACAGCCTATCTTATTGGAAGTCCCACAAGCTGCTGGGAATAGTCTTTTCGGATTTCGGGGCAAATGTCTTGATGAAGCCTCAATGAAAGCCCTTCCGAAAGGAAGGGAAATGACTGGAGCCAGTCCATGACGGCGGTTGAGGTGTAGCCTCAATGAAAGCCCTTCCGAAAAGGAAGGGAAATCCGGCGAGCATGGTGGCATGGAATGGCCCGGGGGCCGCCTCAATGAAAGCCCTTCCGAAAAGGAAGGGAAATCC
>FLSH01000002.1_pt2 | contig 38545 bp, 40 predicted proteins | sample 1550441 | NCBI WGS metagenome assembly FLSH01 (sample SAMEA4031756, study PRJEB14383) | metagenome | biome: human; feature: oral; material: saliva | place: Philippines | collected 2014 | reverse complement strand
GATGCAGTTACATGCAGTTTTCTAGCAGAGTGAACTCTCGTAAAGGCAGAGAGTTTCGAATGGATGAAACTCACCGCCATGCCGCAGGCAAGTTGCAGACAATCAACCTGGGTCGTGATCGAAACAACCCGCTGACAAGACACTCCGAACGTGAGCGAGCACTCTGAGTCCTGCAGAGGCTTGAATATCTCGCTGTCGGGCTTCTCGGCACACGAGTGAGTTTTCACCAAGATTCACTCTGTGGAGCAAGAATTCGAAACCTGCCGATCAATCAAATCAAACGCGAGTGAGCAGAACCGGCCGACAGAGAGCTAAGAGAAAAGCTGAGATTTTATCAAGTTGCTCTCTGCGGAGCAAGAATTCGAAACCTGCCGAGCGAGTCGAGCGAGTAGATGCCCGATTGAGTGAGATAGACGAAACCTGCCGAGCAGACGACCGTCGCTAATAATATGCCGCAGGCAAATCGACAATTGTGCAGAGCACTGCCCGAGGGCGGCCGATGAATGGGTGCGCAGCACCCTGACTACGGCCGTGGAGAGCAGCAGGAGAAACGACGACAGCCCGGATAAACCGGGCTGTTATCTGCGTTAAGAGGCTGACGCACAGCGTCAATATCACCACGTCACTTCTCTGCTCTGTTACCTGCAGATCATTCAGATTTATGATACGTGTATATTATACCATAACAAGATGAGTGTGTAAACGGTGGTTAGTTGAATGAAAGCTGAGAAAGACGCGGACAATGACAACCGAATTCGATACGGATAGAGACTTCGCCATTACCAGCTCTAATAACATAACGACCGTCATTATTGCCGCAGTGAACATCGAATCGTTTATCGTATTGCTCGATGATCTGCTTTGCTCGATGACAGAGCTTCTCATAGATATCTCGGTGATTAAAGACAATCTCACCGACAGTGCTGAGAATACACGCATCGTTAATAACATTATTCTCGATGATCCACTCGCCGACTTCGTCTCGTTTAGCAGGTTTCTCACCTCGAGCTCGACGTTCTTTCTCATGCTCAATAACGCCGAGATAGAGCGGCAGGTCTTGCTCGAGAGCATCGGTCATTTCAGACGCAATCGCATTTAAACTCTGATAGAGCTGACTAGCCAGATCAGCATATTTAACTCGAATCGGTTGATAATCAATTGAGTTAATCTTAATTATGACCTGACCGAACTCTTGAGCGACTCGCTCGGCAAGATGATCATCACGAATGTCGAATTTGTAAAAGTCTGAAGATGATCTCAAATACTGATCGACCTGTTGCTTACGAGTTTGATTATTTGTCATGCTCGCCACTCGTTGTGACTGAATCGCATTTGAGAAACTCGCCGCTTGCGAGTTAAGTTTTGTGTCGACATGACATGTCCTTTCTATTGTTGACAAGATAATCATATTATCTCTCGATCGAGATGTACATTCTCAGTGAGTAGAGCACTGCTCTATATACAGCAATAGAGACCCTTTCGAGTCTCTATTGCTGCGTTCTCAATTCCCATACCATTCAGGTAAGATCTATATTATCACCTCTCGATCATATTGTACACTCTGCAGAAATAGTAGATATAACAATAGGGACTCCGAAGAGTCCCTATTGCTGTTTCCGAAACCCACCGTGTTCAACAGGTATCGATGTTTCCATCGATGAGATTATTTTATCACACGGTGAGAGTGTTGTACATTACTCAGTAATGTCTGGCACAACCGGCTTCACCACGACCGGCTTGACGTCAGGTTGAACTGGCGTAGATGCCGGAGCTGGCGTCGGAACTGACGATTCGACAGAACTGACTTCTCGAATCGTCTCAGTCGATCGCTCAACTGTATGAGTTGATTCGACAGGAGGTTGAGGTGCAGTTGGAGTAGACACGACCTCTCTGATCGTCTCGCTCTTCGATGGTTGCTGAGCTTCAGAGACAGTCGATCGAACCTCTCGGATAGTCTCGCTCTTCGATGGCTTCTGCGAATCAATCGCTTCAACCACTCGATCAATATCAGCACGATCAACCGATGCGGACTGACGTTGAGTTGTCGCGACAATCGGAGCACCATCAATCTGCTTGCGTTCAGGAGCAGCAGGCTGGTTGAACGGTCCAGATTGAGTTGGCGACGGTGCTTGTCGAGTGTCGTCTCGTACAATCGGCTGACGCATACTCTCGCCGTGCTGAGCGCCCGGAGTCGTCGAGCGTTTGCCGGTCATGTGTCCACCGACATTCTCAGCGATCACCTTACCAATCGGGCTCTTCACAATCGCTTGCATCGACGTGGACTTTCCGATACCGGCGACTGCAGCCTTACCAGCGGTGCCGGCGAGGAGCTGTCCGGCCTTGGTAGCGGCGCCAGCCTTCAGCATGGCCGCAGATGCTCCAACAGATGCACCGCCTGTGGCGGCTGCTGCAGCACCGTGTAGAGCAATCTTGCCACCGGCGTGGACTGCCTTAGAAACTGCACCACGTGAAACTCGTCGCTCTTGCTTTGCGGCTTGGTTACGACGAGCAATCTCTGCCTTGTTCTTGCGAGAGTTGCGCATAACCTTGCCATTCAACAAGGAACCGCGTTGCTCTCCATAAACCTTAACGTGCAGATCCTGTAGGCGCTCACTGATCGAATCAGCAGCCATGAACGGAATCATGATAATCACGCCAAGCACGGACGAGCGTCGCATCTTACCGTTCTTGCCTTGGATCCTGAACGCCGGCCAGCAGGCTGCGAGTGCAAAGAGCACAACCAAAATCGTCGAGACTGCTGGGCCGAGCGTTGCTGAGCCAAACGTCTCAAGCGCAGTTGCGATCGGAGAATCAACCACGATCGACTTTCCGAGCATCGTACCGAAGTAAATCGCGATACCAGCAGTGATAAGCGACATACGCGCTGCAGTGTAGTACGTGAGATACTCTAGCAAACCAACCACGTTACCGGTGATGAGTGCCGTCAGGAACCCTCGAACCGATTTGACCAGAGCACCGAGCAATGGCGATCGTAGAATGATAAAGATCGTCACACACGCCATGATTGCTGCGATCATCCACACGGCCGTGAGCGATGCGATCCTGGTGCCCATATCGAGGAGACTAGTCGCAGGCATCACGTAGCGAGTGAATGTGTTACCGAACTGGCCGGTGTTCTTTGCTTCATTCGCCTTATCAGGGATCGTGTAGTATCCCTTGTAGCTGATAGAAGAATCGCCAGTCCGCTTCGTCTGCAGGAAGAACGCAGTCGACTGGTCGGAGAAGCTGAGCGGCTTCAGACCGCGGTAACGGTTCATGATAGCGATTCGCAAGCTGTTCGTCCAAATAGCCTTTGCCTTTGCATCACTAGCAGAGTGATCAACCTTCTGGCCAGTTGACGGATCAATCAACTGGCTAGACCGGTTCACATCATGGATGTAGTTAGAGTACTCCTTAGTTGCCTTTGACGTTGCGGGAACTGCACCGTACAGGTAAGAGCGAGGATCACCAGATCCAAACGGACGAACCTTGACCTTGTCAGAATCGCCAAGACTGAACTTCTGACCAGAAATATAGACTTCGCTAGGCTGGTCAGTTGCATCAGTCTTGTCGCCCTTAGAGTCGACAGGCATCAGGAAGACAATGTTGCTGCTTACACCACACTTGAGGTTGAGAGTGTAGTAGCTGTCATTGTCTTCTTTACGGTTTGCTGGGTAACCTGTGCGGAATGCGTTTAGATCATACGGCTCTCGAGCGTTAGCTTTAGAGTTACCATTACCGTTGCCACCGATCATCTTGCTGAAGTCGTTGTTGTTTCCGCCAGCAACCACGAATGTCGGAGTACAGCTCTCGACAGTCGAGTCTTTCACTTTAGCGAGACCATCGTAGTACTGAGTAACGTTAGCCATCTGGTGACTTGCAAAAGCTGATAGCATTGCGGTACCAGACGATTCACTCTCGACTGCTGTACCGCCGAGAAGAATCTTTCGAGCATTGATTGAAGATGCCAGGTTTGCTACGTTCTGAGCAGACGGAGCAAAGTCCTTCGACTTTGAACCATCATCATTGAGCTTGCCGTTCGCATTGATCATTGCCAAGTCGAAGTTACCATACACCGCCCAGTCAAGAGTATCGACAATATACGTCTGATTGAACATTTCAGGTAGCTTCTTCACGGTGTCAGCTTGGAGAGACACTGTGTCGATTATTGTCGTCATCATCATCGCAACAGGCAGAGTAACCAGAACTGTTGCGATACGAGCCGAGTAATTCTTGACCTTCTTCATCTTCTCTCGGTGATTACCGAGAGCACCGAGTGCAATAATCGCCGAGATAACAAGCATCATGGCCAAACCAGCCATAATGAACCTTTGCAGGTTCACGATTGCGGTCTTGTTAACGCCGAAGGAATCAAACACCTTGTGGATAATATCGGAGATGAAACCTGTGCCTGACTTCGTATCGAAACCGAAAAGACTCGGCACATTGAAACCACGTGCAGCCTTATCGATCAACTCAATCAGAGATGCTGCTGCATCGAAAAGTCCAGCGAATACAACCGCACCTGATAGTGCGATTGATGTGATCGCACTCGAAATCGAGTTGCCGACCTTGCCGAGTAGCTGCTGCATCATTCCGATGAAACCGTCTTCAGTCTTCGGTGCTGGCTCGAACCATCCGTAATCATAGAGAGTCCGAAGCATCGATACGAGTTGTTTGCCCGTCGTCGATGAAGCACCGTCATTCGGCTTCTGCATACGACCATACGTCTTCGTCTTATCTGATGTTGACGGATAGCCCTCAATCGTTCGATATGAAATATCGACACTGTCAGCAGTGTTTAGATCTGCTGACTCAGAGAAAATAATCGATGCAAACAAATCACCAGGCTGATAGTTCGATCCAGAAAGTGTCAGATCATCTGCATGAGCTGCAGGAGCAATCGACATCGAAATGAATAGAACTGCCAGTAGAGCGAACAGTTTATGCTTGAACCGGTTCAACAATAACGCCTCCTTCAGAAGCTGCTGCACCGAAAACGTAGATCGGTGCTTTCTCACTGACACTTACTTTGAAATGTGTACAATCAGGATTGTCGATGATCGCATCAACAAGAGGGTCGTACACGTTTGCGTTGATCTCTCGTTTCACTGCACGAGCACCACCAGAATTCGGATCGTCTGCCTTAGCCTTGATAAAGGCTACATACAATGCGACATCGGTTGTGACGAAGTCGTAAACATCTTCAGGCCATTGACGAGGAGCGTTATACTCAACCGTAATGCCCTTGTGAACAAGCAACTTGTCCTTGAGTGACTTGAGTTCGTTTTCAGCAATCGTGAGGAGAGTATCAGATGATAGACCACGATACGGCACGATGCGATTAAAACGACCAAGCATCTCAGGCTTGAAACCTGAGCCCTGCAAGAACTTGATCAACGACTTGTACAACTGTTCGACTTCTGCAGTCGAGACTGCGTCGAGTTCATCTTTACCGCGAGCTCCACGCTGAGAAAAGCGTGCGTCGTTCGCGAATACCTCAGCGCCAGCATTCGTTGTGGCGATTACAATTGAGTTTCGAAGAGAAACTGTGTTGACCTCAGCAACACCTTCACGGTTGATACTCTCGAATGTAACGAGACCCTCATCAAGGATCGTCAAGAGAGCATCAAGAATCGTTTCGTGTGCCTTCTCGAGCTCATCGAGCAGGATAATCGCATTCGGAGTGTGCCGGATATGCTCGCCGAGTCGCTTCCTGAAAGCAGCTTCGTGCTCTGGTGTTTTATAATCAGGCATGTTGATATTCAAAAGCACATCCTCGCTTGGATACAAAGAATCAGCGATGCACTTCGTAGTCTCAGTCTTGCCTACACCGGTCGGACCGGTGAAAAGAGCGGTCATCATCGGCTTGTTGCTGACAGCATCAAGCTGGAATGTCATTGATCGAACCATGCGTCGGAGCTGGTGGAGAGCGTACGGCTGACCTTTAACTCGCTTCTCGATCTCGGAGTAGACTTCTTCAGGATCGACATGGAATGACAGGTTGATCGAGTATCGGTCTCGGAAAATCTTATCGAGCTGAGCAAACTCTGCACGCTTGCCAGTTCGACGAGTATACGACACGAGGTCTTCGAGGATATCAAGCGACTTACGCGGTTCAGCAGAGTCTGATCGATACATCTTGTTGGCGTCGATCATCGTGCGGACGAGCTCGATTGATGGAGCAGGACAGTCAGGAGCAACCTTCTCCCACCAGTTGAACGCGATCTTCAGGACAATCTCTGAGTCGAGCTCCCTCATTTCGATCTGCTTGAAACGTTCAGCAAGCGGTTTGTCAACTGCGATCGTCGAGTCATACTCTCGACGAGTCGTTGCAGCGATCACTCGAATCGGAGAACGAGCAAGAACATCCTTGATAACGTCGCCACCGATCTTGGTGCCAGGACCAAAGATCGTGACCAGCATATGGACTTCATCCACAAACAGCACGAGTCGAATCGACTTGTCTTGCAGAGATCGCTGAGCGAGAGTCTCGATCTTCTTGAGATCATCAAGCAAAGAAGCAAGCGCAGACTGCAACCGGTTTGTACCGATAGAACCGAGCGAACCGACCCTCAGAGCAACAAGCAGATACTTGTAGTGCAAAGAAGTCTGGTACTTGCCGGAGTTCAGTTGCTTACCGAACTCCTCGACCAGTGCCGTCTTGCCGACACCAGCCTGCCCCAGCAGAAGAGCAACCGGCGTCTTCGGCCTTTCCAGGACAGCGTAAAGCATCTCGATCTCCGATTGCCGGCCTTGGATGCTCTGTGGCTGCTCCTTTAACATTGTCAACGAATTACCGATTGACTTGTTGTAAGCATCAAACGCTGTCATAAACTTTGAGTCAAGCCTCAATCGAGACCATAAATCATTTGTCATTTAACATTCACCACCTTTGCTTGAGTCTGGATGTCACTGAACATGTCGTCTGAATATTCGAGAGATTCGTAAGCCGTCAATTGTGCAGCAATTTCTTGCTTCTTGTTCTCGATATCCTTTAAAGTGTCCTTCGCTTTCGTGTACTGCTCGGCAGCAGTCTTGTCGTTAGGGTTACGAGCAAGACGGTTAGAAAATTCGTCGATCACCTTCACAGTCTGTTCACTCTGGATCGACAGGTCATTGTGCTCCTTTACTAACTCGTTGTAAGCGCTCTTCTTAAATAATATATCAAACATTCCACGGAAGTTGAACGTCGTGCCATCAAGAAGAGTAGTGTCGAGCACAATTGGAGTGTGAGCTGAGTCCTTGATCGCCGGGTCGAGAGTCAATCGCATGGACACCATGTCAGTCGTGTCACTCGAAATAGAGTACGGATCGTTCACGGTGTCAGGGTTGTAACGATAAGACGAGAGTGCCTTCGTCACAGACTTCTCAGCATTGTCGATCTCGTCACTCGATGCAATGGTCGAGTCAGCATCGGACTTGTTCTTGTCATCGACGGACGAGAGATAAACAGTGTTCATAATGAAAATCGAGTACACTGTCTTCCTGGCAGGCTTCGGTAGAACAAGGAACATGTCGCCGTCAGTTGACAATCGTCCAAACAGCATACTCACATTCTTCTTGTCTTTCGGCATCGAGTCAGACGATACGAAAAGACGATAGTTCTTGCCAGCAGATGGCAACCGAGAAGATGCTGCCTTACTGACCGAGAATCGAGCGATCAACACAGACTCCGACTTATCAGTGTAAAGACCAGAGAGTGTGATACTCGCATTTGATCGTTTAAACTCAAGCACGCTGCCGATCGCAGTTGACGAGTTGTTAACGATGTTCGTGTAATGCGTCATACCGGTAATGTATAACGCAATTGACGTGACGATCATAACAATCGACGTGATTGTCATTTTGTATGGACGAGAAACCACTTTCGTCCGAGTACTATTATCTTTCATCATCTTCCTAGATCACCGGATTCGCATAGACAAAGTTGTTAATATTACCAGCGCGACGATGGACCATCATCTGATTCGACACTCGAGAACTGAGTTGGACTCGAATGACTTCCGAGAGACTTTGATTGAGTGCTTTCTCAAGCATATCAACTTCCTCAGGCAGACACCGACCAATCATAGCAAACTCAGTGCCGTCGTCAAGATCATTATAATACAGTCCTCGCATTGAGAACATATCGAGCATATTGTCAACTCGTGAAGGAGTAGACTTGACGGTGTCAAACGCAAAGATAAACCGAACTCCGTGATCCATCGCGGCACTTACAGATTCATGAATTGACTTTGAGGTGTATTCATACAACTGCTCGGCGCCATGAATCACGATCACATCTCCGGGCTTACAAGTCCAAATCACGTAATCAATCAAGTTCAAGAACTGTACCTGACGCATCTTTGACGAATCGACATTCCTGAAGTCGTAATAGACTTGAGGTGCGTTAGTCGATTCGATCGAAGTGGGTCGACCAAGCATGCCCATGTTAGACATAAGTGCATTAGACAAAACCGACTGAAGCGTCTCGATCTTGTCAGCTTTCAACTCTCGATTGTCTCGTGCAGCAGCGCGTGCAAGAGTAGAGAACTCATTGATCATAATACCGAGAGTCGGATACGTCGCAGGGTTCTGAATCTCGACGATGTGAGTACGCTTCGGGTAAATCTCTGCATCTGCGATCCAGAGATCCTGATTGAAATAGAATCGCTCAAGTGCTGTTAGAATAATCGCTCGATCATCCTGAGTCAAATGCAGATCCTCAAGCACATCGAAAATATCGACGATCTTCTTCAAGAGTCGACCGAAAACTTTAACGACATCGTTGATGTCGCCAAAACCCTGGAGAGGGTTGATCGTTTCAGATGCAACATCGTAGACCTTGAAAATCTCGCTTGTCTCAACCGGCCGATAGAACATCTCGTCGTTCATGTAATCGAACTTGTTCAACACGATGTGATGAGCTCGATGGCCATTGATGACCGAGTTGTTTGCAGCTGCCTGAGCCACGACAGACGAGACTGTCGGAGAATCTGCAGCATTGTCATCAACATAGAGAGGACAGAACGACGATGACGGCGCAGCAACCAAGCCGAGATTATGGAGTGAACTATCGAAGTCCATGAAACTCGTTGATGCTGTCAACGACATAACGTCTGTACCGATCGGAATGCCGTGCTGGTCAAGCAAGCCTGAACTCGGCGAGAAATCGAGCCATGCATAATTCTGAGCAGTAGATGTCATGTCTTTCGACGAAGGAGTGTATGCATCAAAGATATGACGGAATCGAGAATACTGGTCTCCACCAACAGAGTCCCACATGAGACCATCATGCTTCTTATTCAGCAAGACATTCAGTGTCTCGATCTGTTCGTCGATGCTTTCCTTCGAGTCAGCAGTCAGAATCAGTTCAACACTGTAAGCAACAATCGGTCGAGCCGAGCTCAAGAGAGCTTCATACTCATCATAATCTTCGATCTTTGCTTCCTGCACCAGCTGGTTGGCATTCGAGTTATCAACGTCCGAGCCATTCTCCTTGACGTCGTTAACGACACCCTTACCGTGAGTAGCGTTCTTCATAATTAACTGCTGCTTCTCGGACTGAGTAATCAACGAGTCTTTCACGAGCATGTGCATCGTGACGTCTTCATTCACATCGACGGGCACAATATCGATTACGTCAGAGAATGACATGCTGCGATTCGCTCCGGAGCGGTTGTATAGTTTCAGAACCACCGAGTATTTACCAGCGTGGCTAGCAAATGACGGAGAGAAGTAGTAAGGAGAACCATCAATGATCTTTGACTGATCTGAACTACTAACAATCTCCGAGAGTACTCGTGTAACCTCTCGATTATCAACTACTCGATCAGCTGATGCATAGTAGCCTGCATTCACGCTCGTCTGAAAGTTTCGTAGAGTCTTATTGAGCTCTTGCTCCGTGACATCACGAACAATCAGATACTGCATGATAGCGATGTCTTTACCATCGATGTTGCTCTCGACGTACTTTCGAGTGAGTTGAGCCATGAAACGACGCCACAGAGTATGATCGTCTGTGCCGTCGAGATCTTCGACTGACTTGTAGTAATTAATCTGCGGTGATAGATCAGTCTTCTTAATCGACATGATCAACGTCTCTTGAGATGTAGCTGAACGAGCGACGAGATGATTCTCTCGTGCACTAGCATTTAGTTCTGCAACGCTCGGTAGAGTCGATAGACTAATCTTTCCTGACACCATGAACATTGCGGCAACATCACCATCAGAAAAGTGGATAACGCCATGCTCATCGACTTCATCGATGCCGATGTTCTTGAGGATCAAAGACTGACGAGACTTTGAACGAGCTCGTTCGAGGAACTTGAACGTTAAAAGTTTCCAGACTTCGATTAGCATCGATCCATTACGACTCGGCAGAATATACACGAAAGACAGGATCAAGCCTGCAATCAAGAACAGAATCACTGCAGGTAGAATATACAGAATTGCTCCACCTGACGTGACGACTACGACGAGCGAGAAAATCGTAATGCCTGCGACCATGAGCATTGCAATCAGCATGCTCTGATATGAAAGCTGTGGGTCAGGCACAAGCTTTTCAAGAAGCTTGACGTGCCGAGTTTGCTCTCGTGGCGGCACCAAAATGTTGGTCATAAATTTGATGTCGTAGCGCTTATCGCTTCGAGTCTGTTCACTCATCCTTTGACTCCTCTCGCTTAGCAGCAAAATATGAATTAATGCCAGAGATAAACTCTCGGAGTGTAGTGATCGTCATTCCAATCGCCCAGAAGATTGAGCCTTCCTCGCCATCAAAAGACTCCGCCACACGTGACTTGACTTTCGAAATGATACTCACTTACGACGCTTCTTTCGAGTAGACTTACGAGCAGTGGTCTTCTTTGCAGTCGGCTTCTCTTCAGTGGACTCTTCTTCGACAGGAGTCTCTTCAACAGGAGTCTCTTCGACCTTGTGAGCCTTGCGTTCGTAGTAATGCTTCACGAGAAGAACAGACCAATCGACGATCTTCACTAGCCACTTGTAGAAAGGCCACACCATAAGAATCGATGCAGTGACAAATGCCTGCATCAGACCATTCGCAAACGTATAATTGAAAAGATCAACACCACCAACAGGCGCAGCAGTGTGAGCAGTCTCGGTCAAGATCCTCGACGTTACGACTACGCTGTACTGTGCCATGGTCTGAGCCAGAGCAATAGCAAGTGATGCAGCAACAAAGAAGCAAGCAGGCTTCTTGAAGAAACGAATCAAACGGTTGATGAAATGGGTCATAGTTGGTTACTCCTTTTCGAGTGTGTGAGTTGACTTGTCGTATACGACAGCAACTGGTGTTTCGATGTATTGCATGTTGTCAATATTGCTGCGAGTGTACGTGTATGCTCGCTCACCCGCAGATTCGATCGATTCATCAGGTTGACGAATCGTCGAGTTCAATGAAAGATGGAGAGTGTAATGATCACCATTAACTGTCGTGTCAGCGACTTTCGTCGCCACCCAGACAGTGTTATTATCACTCCGATCAAGCCATGCAGAGAGATTCGGTCCGAGCTTGATACCATCAGGCAGAGTCTTCAATGACGACATCAAACCGGTCATAGTCTGCTCAATGTCATTGAGAGAAGAATCTTCAGTCGGTGTAGGCGTTGCAGATTGAGTACTCAGCGAGCTTGGTGCTGAGTATGAGCGAGAATCTGACGAGCTCGATGGAGCGTTGTTAATATCGCCAGTAGAAGACGTCTTCGAGCTTGAACAGCCCGCAAGAACAACTGTAAGCATCAATGCAGATGCAATCAAACTAACTGATCGTTTCATAGACTAAAGCCCCGCTTCCGAGAATGCTTGTTCTTTCACTGTTTGAGAGCCATACTGTGCGAGTACGCCTGATTCAGTCGATGACACAACTTTCAGTTGATTCATCGATTCGATGTAATAAAATGAGACTTCGCCGAGATCGCCATATTTCGATGAGACTTTCACGGTGATTCGGCCGTCATCTGACTTGTCTGATTCTTTAGCAGAGATCTCGCCAACACTCCGCATCTTGTACAGAGTCGGTAGCTCTTGTGGATACGAGAAGAAACACTCGGCAGAGATCTGTTTGAGAGCAGTGACGTCAGTCGATTTGCCAAGGCATTCATTCAACCGAGTCACCGCCTTGGTTGTATCTACTCTCACAACTTCGTTGTCAGTGGATACCGATGATGGCGTTCCGCTCGGTTGAAGAGATGCCGATGAAGATTGCTTTACGTCGACATTGTTGATTGATCCTGGCTCATTTGAATGACCAGATGAGCATCCGGCAAGGAAAATCGCCGTGAAAATCAATATCGATGCTGACTTCATGACGTTGCCCATGTATTCATCACCTCACTGACTGAGTTATACCATTCAGAACCATCGATTGTCGCACTAAACGACGTTGGACGGAGAGTATCTCCAACGAGAACACCTTCAATCGTTGCCACAGTTTTATTGTCAGCAACGAGATTAACAGAGAAACTGTCATTCTTGACTTTCACACTTGACTCGTCAACGTCAGCACCGAGAGCGAGCCACGTAATAACCTTCATTCCGGAAGATTCGCCGCCGAAATACGGTTTAAGAACTTCGTTCGTGATACGCTCATTCGTCGTAGACATAATCGGAGTCGCGGTCGACTTAGCGTCTCGTAGAATCTTGACGACCTTGGCGATCTCGTTGACCGTCTTTTGGTCGATAGATGTAGACGAGCTCGGCTCACTGCCAGGTGCACTAACAGAAGCCGAGCTCGATGGAGAATTGCCGATTGTGCCTGGGTTACTCTCGCTGTGACTTGAACATGCAGACAACAGCGAGAGTAGCACAAACGACGTAACAAATATCGTGGTGTGTTTCCTCATAGAACGATTATATCACATTCTAGAGGAGAGTAACACTTACAATGAGCCGCCACCAACGATCTTGTTGATGCTGAACATCGAGTGTTCACCATTCGGAGTGGCATAATCTGAAGCGTCAAAACGCTGAGTAGGCGACAGGAAGAAGCCGACGTGGTCGGCGACGCCATTACCGTCATAATCCCAGAAGACGAGATCGCCACGCTGGAGCTCACCGAAACTCTTCCACTTACCACGAGACTTGACTGCTTTCATCTGAGCGTCTGCGGTTCGTTCGTTGATCGGCTTGCCAGCGTCTCGATAAGCCTGCCATACCAGACCAGAACAGTCGAGGAAGGTCGCTGAACCGTTGCCATACGCATTGTATGAGGTACCAGCATACTTGTAAGCAGCTTTCAGAATCGACGGATCATTTGCTTGACCACTAGAAGTCGATGCTTTAGCGATGCGCGGATCAGGAGAGTAGCCTTCACCCTTCGGAGCATAGAACTTCGTGTCACGAGCCGGATCACTCCAAAATGCTTTCGTCTGGATCTCGAAATTCCATTCACAAGCGGTACCAACAGACGCACCGGTCTTGCTAGAGTTCTGCTCGATTGTCAGAATATCGCCATTAGCAAACACGTGTGCTACAATGAAAGTGTGGCCCCATTGAGAAGCAGAGTTCTGAGAAACAAGTGCACCTTTTGTCGGTTCTCGAGAAATCGAACCGCCATATGCGGATGCTGCAGCTTCAGCACACTCTTTACCATTACAAGCGAATACCGGACCAGGCTGGCCGTTCTTCTTCCAAATCTCGTGGAAAGCGACCTTCGATAATGCAACACACTGACCATTCAGATTATGATCGTCAGTACTCGTCCACTTCGTCCATGCAGTTGAACATTGTCCAAAAGGAATGCCGAGTTTCTCTAGATCAATAGCATACTGTTTCAGATTAGCCGGTAGCTCTTCACGAGAAAACTCTTTCTGACCGTTAATGCTCAGACCATGCTCACCGACGTAATCTGCCCATTCGCCGCCTTCATTGTCTTGAGACTTGCACTCGTCACTGTCGTTATCAGAATTACGCTTCTCACTTGATGGCGACGTAACGTCAGTATTATCGCCAGGAGCTGGAGTAGAATTGTTCAATCCCCACTTTGACTTATCTGCTGCAACATGAGATGTGTTAAACACTGCATCGACTGCTGCAGCTACATCTTCACGCTCAGCATGGTAAGATGCCGGTCCTTCATAGCCGAGCTGGAATGCCTGAGATGCTTTACGAGGATCATCAGTCGAGAGAACATCCTCAGTCTTTGTCAAATAAGGCGTAACGCCATATGACTTTGCTCGGAACGAAATGTACGTGTCGAGCGAGCCAGACCGGATAGTCGTGAACATGAGCTCGACCTGAGACTTAGTCACCCACCCTGGACCTTTCTGCCAGTAAGGTGAGTTCGTGAACTTTGTATATGGCGTGAACTGGAAAAGACCGCCACCGCCGCCGACAGAGCCAGCAGGCGGAGTCGTGCCAGTTGTGCCGAAACGTAAAGTACCAGGACCTTGTGCACGGTCAGGGATCAAACCTGACTCATTGATCGCATTCGAGATAACACCTGAAGCAAATGCACCAGATGTACCATACTCTTTGGTGAGAGTATCGAAAATCTCTTTTGCGACGTTATACTGCTCGGAGCCGGGAGTCTGCCAGCCACCACTGACAGCACCTGCAGGAGAAGATGTATTCTTCAAACTCGCAGGAACATCTGACTTGACATCGCATGTCTTCGGTACATAATGCCAGTCATCATTATCAGCAAATGCAGCACCTGACGGAATCAGTGTTGCAGCGATAATCGGCACTGCAAGAGCAACACGGACAATTTTACTCAGTCGGTTCATTTACTAAGTGCCTCCTCGAGTGTAGAGGGTTTCGCAGAATCAATCAGACCAACATACGTGTAGCTGACGATCTGAGACTGCTTGACCTTGATGACCGAGATCTGGTGAGTGACCTGATCCTCAGTTGCAAACGGAGTCAAAACGATGTAAGTTTTGACACTGTCTTTATCGCTGAAAAGCATCAAAGTAGAGGTACCACCGCGCTTGCCACTCTTACCAAGCTGCTTAGCAGCGGAAGGACCCTTTAGAATATCGTATGCAGCAGTGACGCCACTCTCAGGCGTCATCAACTTAACAATTTCATCACGGGTCAAGTTAAGTTCGTTCTCGGATGCAGAGTTCTTAACAGACATCACCTGGTCAAGGAATGCATCAACCTTTGGGGCGTCTTCAGTCTGACCAGACAAAATCGTGAGCTCATACTTGGCTTGATCAGAGTTACTGTTCTTCATGACCTCTTGCTGCAAAGACTTCACCTTAGCAGTCATAGCTTTAACCTGAGAGTCCTTGATACTATCGAGATTATCAAGAACCGAGTTCTGCGACTTGACTCCTTGGACTGTCTTAACAGAAGACTCATTCTTCGGTGCTGTCTGAACGCCGACAACGATACCACCGATAAGTGAAAGAATCGAAAAGACAGCAACAATACCAGCCATCTTCAGGATCGAACTAGCCTTGCTCTGTTTCGGAGCATCATCCTTAGAAGACGACTTCTCAGATTCTTTCTTCTCAGATTCTTTCTTCTTTGGAGCCTCTTCGACTTCCTCTTCTTCGTCAAATGCGCTAAAGTCCATTAGTTCTAATCCTTCCTATGCTGCAATTGCATCTTGACCGAAAACTTTACGATACATTTCGCCGACGTCGATCGGCAATGAGTATTCCTTTGGAACTGCGATAACGATCTGTAGATTACCATTCACGATCTGCACGGTTGTGCCGGACGTCTTGAAAATGCTATCGATATTGCTACCCATTCTATCCATGCCATTCAAATTCAAATTGAACGACATCTCATACTCGTACATGACACTAGCCGCACCGAGCTTTGTCTTGAGGCGCTTGGCGGCAGTGTTCTTCGTAGCGAACAACTTATCGAGAGCTTGACCGGTACGCTCAGCCCAAACAGATGCTGCTTCGATCTTGGTAGCTCGCTCTTGACGTCGGTCTACAAGCAAAGTAAGCGGGAATGAATACTCATAAACTTGATCGTCGATCTGTTCGACAACTGCACGACGATACTTGTCTTTCACTGCGACTGCGTCAGAGAACCACATCTTTGATCGGTCACTCGAGATCTCCATCTCGCCGAAACTCACCTTGCCGCGAGCAACACGAGTAGCAAGAGTGCTGAAAGCTTTTGTGTACTTCATAACGTCGTCGTACTCATCTTCAGCAGATGGTAGATCGATCGATACTGAGTAGTATCTCAACACCGCATCAGTGTCGAGAGATTCTCGAACATTAACTTGCACACTCATTTGATTGATCAACTTGAGTGCTTCAAGCCGAGAAGTATATTGAGAAGTATCCGAGTTCTCATTGGCGTTACTAATCTGGCGTTGAAGAGCCTTCATCTTTTGACGGACCTTCAACGACTTGAGCAGTCGCTTACGCAATCGAATCGCGGTCCAGTCGCTCTTGAGACATTCACGCTCATATGCTCGCCAGCGGGATACGACGTTCATCATGTAAACGACAACAAGAATTGCCAGCAACGCGCTCAGCACATCGATAAACATGTTGAGCGCGTTGCCGAGAGAATCAAGAGCATGCAAAGAACCACTTGCGATAACCCAAAGAAGTTCGCGTGCGCGGTCGTCAGTCAATGACTGACCGAGATTCTCATCAGGCTCAGTTGGTAACTGATCGAGGAAGAAACTCAGCACGTAAACCAGAACGAGCACCTTGACGATGTTAATCATCGTCTTGAGAATCTTACGACCGGCACGAGCATGAGGAAAATCATTGGCCTCTAGCTCGCGACTCTTTGCATACTCTTTGAAACTCTTTTTACTCACCGACAGTACCCTTCGAGTCAGTTGGCTGTGCAGACGGAGAAGCAGCCGACTGAGTGTCAGTCGGTGTGCTGGTCGGCACACTGGTCGGAGCAGTCGGACCGAGAGACTTGCTGAAACGATCCGGGTGATCGTCTACCCACTTTTGCAGCATGTCGTTCGGAACAAGCCACTCAGTGCCAGCAGAATCCTTGGCAATAGCACCTTCAGACACGAACCGGTCGATTACGACAGGAACTGTGTTACCACTGTTGTCGATAATCTCGAACCGGTCGCCCGATTTGAAGTTACTTTGAGTCTTCTGAGCTGACTCAGGGATCTGAGTACTAGCCGGCTGAGACTGAGTTGTATCCGGCTTGTCAGAGACTGCCCATCCAGGATACCAGAACGCAGTAGCTGCCGTACCGATCAAACCGATACCGAGAACTGCAGCTGCAACACCGATGATCAAGCCCTTGCGAGACTTCTTAGCCGGAGCATCTGACTTGATAATCTCATCAAATGACTTGATCTCTTCGTGAGTTGACTCACTCGGCTCGTTGTCATCTTCAGATTCATCATCGTCAGCCATCAGGTCGACAGATGAATCATCTGAGTGAGTCTGTGCTGAAGCAGTTACTGAGACAGGCTGGACAATGAACTGTTCGACAGGCTCAGACGAAGATTCGTCGATATCGACACCGTCAAACAGTCCGGTTACTAAAGGGTTTGCCTCACCAACTTCCTCAGTCTCAGCTTCTTGAGCTTCAGTTTCCTCGACTTCGGGCTCGTCTTCAGTTTCGGTTTCCTCGACTTCGGGCTCGTCTTCGGTTTCGGTTTCATCAGTTTCGTCGGCCTCAGGCTCAGATTCATCTTCGTTAGATTCATCTTCCTGAGACGCGGGCTCGATCTTCGGAGTTTCTCCAGTCAGTGCTTCACGAACATTCGGGTGTTCGCCGAGCATCTTCTCGTAGAGAGATTCGTTCGAAGAATCGTCAGTCAGTTCTTCCTGATCGTCAGGTAGAGCATCATCCTCAGATTCTTCTAGAGCATTGTCCAAAGAAATCGAGCCGTCAAATGAGTCATCCTCTTCAGATTCTTCATCAGATTCGACGTTGATGTCGAATTCATCAGGCTGATCAGTCTCCTCAGTCTCGTTGAAGACTTCGATCGGAGCTTGATCTACTCGATCACCGACAACCGGAGCAACCGGAGTAGCAACGACCGGAACAGCTGGAGTGGTCGGAGTGGTCGGAGTGGTCGAAGCAACCGGAGCAGAAGCCACTGAATCAACGATCTCGATCAAACGATTCTTCAGCGACAGATACTTGGCGAGAGGCTTGAGAGAAGTTACGCCAGAATCGATCAGCTTGCTGAACAACTCTGAACGAGACTTCTCAATCATCGATTCAATCTTGGCGTCGAGTTCGTCGACGACAGTCATGAGATCCTTACGAAGAGCTTCGTCTGAAGCAGCAGTCGGTTCAGGATGTGCCAGCTTGAACTCAAGCCGAGCACGTTCGACTGCCTCAGTGATCCAGTCGTCAAGCTGACGAGCATACTCTTCACGGCGATCCTTGATTTGCTTCTCGATCTCATCGATCTTGAGAGTACGCTCACGCACAAGCCGGTTCCACTCATTGACGGACTCGATCTTGCCGTCAGTAAGAAGAGACTCAGCGAGTTGACGAGCTTCATTGTCGATAGTAACTTCGCTCGGAATAATCGTCGACCGTGCAGACTCAAGCGAAATACGCGCGAACGCGATCGTGCTACGAGTCATAGGGTCAGTTGACTCTGAACCGATAGAAGAATCGATTAGCTTATCGATGTCACTCTTGCTCGGCAACAGTCGATCAAGAATCTGGTCGACATTCTCGGAGCGAGTAGTGTTGTCGAAGAAACTCATCTTCGATGTCTCGACGAACTCTCCAGAATCAGTCATGAAGCCAACAGAGTATTCAACTCCAGACTCACGACCGATAGAACGGATCAGTTCGATTTGGTCATCTTCGACGACCAGTGTCTTACCAGCATCAACAATGATCTTTTCACTGTCAATGCGGTTACGGTATACGTCAAGGGTTGACGCAGTTGATGATGTCATTGTAAGCATATGCACCTCCATTATTTATATTCTATCATAACAATCGACAGATTGTACACTGACATATCAACATTAGCCAAGATTCCTCGGCCTGCTTCGTGAGTCATCGAGCCGATATGGACTCCACCGATCCACTTGAGACCATCCAGATCCTGGATAACTTGTTGCAAGTGACCATCAGAATCATCGTTTGCTCCAAGATACTTCCACTCGCCGATAAACATCTTAAATGCGTAATCGGCAAGTGCCTCAGGAGTAACATCATGCAAAGTTCGGATAGTAGATGTCGGTACCATCGACTCCATCATGATATCAGCTTCGTCAAACATTGCGTCTCTACCTGACGATTCAACGTGATCTCGTGCATTGTATGATGCGACGAGGTGAGACTTTAGATCGTCAGAGTGACGAGCATTGAAACTCTCGTCGATCGATACTGGCGACAGACCAAGCTTAGCACGAAGTTCATTCGCTCGCTTGACAAACTGAGCATTCAATCGAGCGTTGACAACATCCACGCCATTCGGTTTAGCCATCAGATCGTTAACCGTGTCACCGGTGTATGTGTTGCTGTTCAACGTCGGAAGATTCTCCGAGTATTCCTTGATGATCGACTTCATCTTGGTCACGTCAGTTACCTTCTCGACAGAAGGCTTCTCGACAGAATGATCCTCGACAGGAGGCTTCTCGTCGATATGGCCAGAAGAAGGAGTCGGATCAACCGGAGGTTGAGGAGTCTCCTCAGGAGTCTTGATCAATGCCGACCATGCGATCTGAATCGATTGACCATCATGAGTGATCGTCGCGTCAGACGAAATATCATAATCGTGTCGAATCTTTTCAAGAACTGATTCGAAGAGACGCTGCTCAGTCGGGTGAGCACCTTCAGTCTGAGTAAGATTATCATAACGAACATTGTACGTTACGTGAGTATTCACTGTGTTGGTGACACGCCCGTCAACTCGAATCTCTGTATGCCAATCTTGAGCATAGCTTCGAGATTCGTAACGAACCATCACCTGCCGAGTAATATCACCCTCTGATCCAACACTACGATCAGCAACGACCATCTCTACACCGTCGATTGTAACTGTTTCCGGTAGAGAGTCTCCTTCAATCTCAGTCGTCAGAGTCTTTCCAGCATTGTCAGTGTACGTCACGTGACGTACGACAGGCTCAGCGGGAGTGGTCTCTTCATCAGACGGAGTAGACGGAGTAGACGGAGTAGACGGAGTAGACAGAGTAGACGGAGTAGACGGAGTAGACGGAGTCGTCGGAGTCGTCGGAGTCGTCGGAGTCGGAACAACTGGCTCAGCAGGAGTAGTCGAGTCGTCAGTCGGAGGCACCGTGGGCTTGGTAATATTCGGAGTTTCTTCGTCTGACGGAATCGTCGGAGTCGAAGTTGTCTCGTCAACCGGCTTAGTCTCGTTAGAGGGCGTAACCGGTGCAGCAGGCTCGACAGGAGCTGGAACATCTTCTTCGACTGGAGGTACAGTCGGCTTGGTGATATTCGGAGTCTCTTCATCTGACGGTGTAGGCGGTACAGTCGGCTCGACTGGAGCCGGAGTTGCTTCGTCTGTCGGAGTCGGAATCGGCGCCGGAGTAGTCTCGACCGGAGCAGGAGTCTTTTCATCTGTCGGGATAGATACAGAAGGCTGCTCAGACGGAGTCGTCGGAGTAGGAGTTGCTTCGTCAACCGGCTTAGTCGACTCGATTGGAGCCGGAGTCTTCTCTTCGTTGGTCGGAGAGGGAGTCGTTTCAGCAGGCGGAGCATTCACACCAGGCTGATCGACCATCGGTCGATTCTCTGTTATTCCGGCATTGTCGAACAAGCCACGAAGAATATCATCTGTCGATGCGTAGCTCTGAATTCCCATGACTTTCTCTTGGAACCCAGCGATTCGTTCAGCAACGTGGCTGATAGAGTACTTCGACTGGATCTCTTCTCGGACAGATTGAGCCTGTGCAGTTTGTCCTGCTCCGAAAAGAGCGCCAGCAAACATCGTCGCGGCAACTCCAGCTGTGACGATCTTGCGAGCCGACGATGCTGACTTTGTCTTGATTGCTTCAAACATTCTCAATCACCTTACCGATCCACGAGAGTTGCAACATAATACAGAGTGAGAATCGAACTGACAGCAGTCGACAATCGCTGGATGATCTCTCGCGATGCATCAGACGTGTAAGACTTGGCTTGAGCGTCGATCACACCTTCAGAAAGTTTCACGGAGACGATCGAAAGCTTGTCAGCATCTTCAGGTTCAGCATCGTCGAGCTTGAGTAAATCTGCAAGAGTCAAGAGGTCTTGCAGAATCTCAATACAAGATGAGTACGCGTCCTTTGTCATCTCATCAGGACTCAGAGCAGTTAGCTCATCTTCGATCCTAGCAACAATTGACTCAATCTGGTCTGCCGATTTGAAAAGATTATGCATCACTCATCGCCTCGTTCCGGAATATATGACGATTCAAAGACTTCGTCGATCGCCTGAGCCATCGAAACTGCAATCGCAAGAGATTCTCGTGAGAGAACGACATTCTCTCGTCCGATAGAATGAGCAGTTTCTTGGATCAACGATCGATAAGAATGATCGATCATTTCGAGCGAATTTGCGCCATTAAGAAGATTCGCAAACAATGGACCCATTGCTTCGTCGTAAGAGTTTTGTACACTCTCGACATCACGAGTCAATGTCGGTTCGATATCAGAGAATGCATGGTAATCTCCTGGATGATCGTAGCTGAGTGCGATCTTCGTGAGGATATCTACGCACTTCTCTTCGAGCTCGGACATCTCAGTCTTGAGATTCTCGATTGTGACCTTGATCTCAACCAACGGCCTGATGACTCGCATCAATTCGCCATGTGCATTGTCGTCAGCTCGCATCTTATAGATCAACCGCTTCAATTTTTCAGCAAAATCTGTGACCTCAGTGTCGAGACGAGCATTCGAATCTCGTACAATATGTGTAACACCGATGATGATCGTCGATGACGTCATCAAAACTTTGCGGTTATCGTCATTCATGTTGTAACTCCTTTCAGTCACCGCAAATCTATTATATTATATGAGACGTGTCAATTGACACTACCAGTTGAAACTCCGGGAGACGGAGTTTCTGTCGGAGTCTCAGATGGAGTCGCTGACGGAGACTCTGGCGTGACATTGCCAGGCTTGACATTCTCAATCTCGTCGTCGTCGTTCCATTCCTTCGTCACACCTGACTTGATAGTAGACGACGGAGCTGAAGTAGGTCGAGACTCTTCAGTACGCGGTGCAGCAGGTTGATCTTGCTGGACAGTCACAGACGAGTTCTGAGACGATTCGTTCTGAGTCGATTGACGATTCAAGTTATCGTTCTGAGTATTCTGCTGATTCGACGTCTCAGCAGGTTTATGTTGCTCAGTTGGCTTGGGTGATTCTGAAGCATTCGGAGTTGCTTCAGTTGATGGGCTAGCTGACGGCTGAGCAATACCGGCAGCTTTACTAAAATCTCCATTCAAGCCTGATGCGACATGGCGAGCACCACCACTCGAGCAAGCTGTCAGCACAAATGGTAAGGCCAGCATGATAACTGAAAGTTTCTTGTAGTTCAATTGTCCGCTCCTTTTTTTCTTAGCGAGATAGTTGGAGAGGGTGGAACCCTCGAAAGAACTCCACCCTCTCTGATGATCGTGGAAGATTACTTGATAATCTTCTTACGAGCAATTCCAGCAACAGCGCCAAGAGCACTCAAGACGCCAGCAATGGAAAGTACACCGAGCGAGTTAGCACCGGTCTTAGCGAGCTTCGGAGCAGCGGCCGAGTGAGGTGCAGGCGGAGTGGCCGGAGTGGTCGGAGTATCCGGCGTCACCGTCTGGTCCTTGTCCTTCGGGTCCTTGTGGGTAAGGACGTTCTCAGGGTTGCTCTTATCGGTTAGAGTCTCATAAGCAGTGATCTCCACTCGCTTATCAGACGCCGTAAAGTCAGCCGTCACATTGTAATCAACGTTGTTCTTGTTAACGTTGATCTCCTGCTCGGCAACAACAGGCTTTCCATCCTTATCGGTGTAAGGAGTCATGCCGTCTTCGACACCATCCTGCTTGTCAAGGTTCTTGTCTTCAGTCGGAGTCATCAGCTCAAGCTTAACCAGGTAAGTCTTATTAGCTTCGACACCGCGAGCCTGAACCTTATCGACAAGTGCAGTCTTCTCCCCAGGAGTGTACTCCTTGGACTCCTCATTACCAACAACTCGGTAAAGATTAGTCTTCAAAGTAGACTGAACGGTAACAGTCTGAGTCTCGTCATTAACGTCAGCGTGCACGAGAGGCACGATATCGTCAGCAGAGACCTTCTCAAACATGACCACCTTCTGGCGAGCACGACGACCAGTCATATCCACACCGGAGATAACAACATCGACATGATCCATGCCTTCAGTGTAGACGAACTCGTCATCGGCGAGCATAACGTCGCCGACCTTGCCGCCATCCAGGATAGCATCCTTAGCAACTGCGGAGTCGTGAGCAACCTTAACCGACTTGTAAGGCAATGCGACTGCCTTCTGGTTGTTCTGATCGATAACCGGAGTCAGCTTATCAACCTTGCCGAGCTTGTCGAATGCGACCGGAGCATCGACGGGAGCACCGTCATACCACGGAATAACAGGCTGAGCATTCACCTTGTAAACCTTGCCAGGCTGCAGGTTCGACTTGGAGATATCGATACGATCCAGAATAGTCTGGTCCTTATCGGCAGCAATCTGCTTGGAGTTATCCGACTGGTTGTAAGCAGCCGTCTTGATCTCACCAGAGTGCTTGACATCCAGAGTCTGGTCCTTGTCGTCTCGGTTCTCGTGGACCGAAATGATCTTGCTCTCGTCCGGGTTTGCACAATCAATATCGTCACCCGAATAGAGTCGCTCAAACACGGTGACCTGCTTCTCATGGAGACCCATGGTCGGGATCGTCAGATCGATCTTCTCTTCAAACTTGCCAGCATCCACAGGAGTGGTGATCGCCTTACAGACAGGAGCACCAACGGGCGTTCCATCTGCAGTGCGAACAACCTGACCACGGAGAGTAACCTTCTCATCCTTCTGCAGCTTACGAGAGTTGCTGAGAGTCACCGTGTCAGTGATGGTAGCTTCCTTTTGGTTAGCAAGAAGAACCTTGTCACCATCAGACTTGTCGGTAGCAGTCGTACGGAGCTTCACTGCAGGCTTAGGCTTAGGCTGAATGTTCGGTTCAAACGAACCATCGGCCGTTGCATCCTGAGTGCTGATATTAAATCGAATCTCTCGCTGATCGCGGTTCGGGTAATCACCCGGAGGGTCGAAATTGACCAGCTTAGCAACCTTGGTCTGTTCCTTGACAGTGTAGTTAACAGTGCCAAAACCGGTGTACTTGATCTTGAGTGCACCTGCTTGGGACGCCTTCACAGTCTTGGACTGAGAACCGTCATCAAACGTAGATGGACCATTCAACGTAACCGTAATGTCAGGATCGTTACCGTCATGGACGTAAGCCATACCCTTACCATCAGCAGTCTTTGCACCGTAGCCGCTGAGAGTAGCGGTCAGGTCATCGCCGGTAGTAACGGTGCCCTTGTCAACAGTCGCGTTATCCGGGAACACGTTATTGAGAGTCGATACGAGATCACGAAGCTCCTTAGCATTATCAGGATACTGAGCTTCCATCTCCTTAACCATCATCTCGATTCGCTGGGCGGCCGAGTAAGTATGAGAACCGTCAGTATCCCAGTTCATTCGGATAGTATCACGCTCGAAATTGAGATGGACCAAGGCCTGCAACATGATCGAAGTGCGATCGTGAGTGGCAGCCTGCCAACCCATATCGTTCGTACGAGATGCGAGATATGCAAATGCTGCGTCGTTCAATCGATAAGGACGTGCTGATGGGACACTGTCTGCTTCAGATCGATACTCTGACAAGTTGAATTCCCCGTTCGGCTGGACGGGGTTATCAGGCCAGCTGACACCTGCGTTAACGCAGAAGTGCATAAAATCATCTCGCTGATGCGGATCCAGATGCCACGAAATAGCATGGTTCGTGACATTGCGACCGTAAACGAGGAACTTACCGGTCTGATCGCCAGGATCAAACAGATCAGATGCCGGTTGGAATGTCGCTGCATGAGCAACAGGCGCAAATGCAAGCATGCCAGCTGCAATCGCAGTAGACATCGCTGCGCCGATGGCGCGTACACGTGTGCCAGACTTGTTCTTTACGAGAGTCAAGTCTCTGCTCCTTTCATTCGAGTGAGATAGACTACGATAGTCAATCATTAAACTATTATATTACATGAGAAGACTCGATTGACACTGTTTAGTGTTTCAATCGAATATACCTTTAATGAAACACGATACTGACAGAAATAGAGAAACGCCCCACCTACAAAACGTAAGCAGGGCGTTTCTTTAACTGATTAAGATCAGAGTCTAACTAGATGTTAGCTCAGTCCTCTTCATTGCGACGACGCTTCATGAGAAAAACGCCGCCACCCGCAGCAGTCGCACCTGCTGCAGTAAGTACGCCACCGGCAATAGCACCGGTGTGTGCAAGCTTACCACTCTTGGGAGCAGGAGCAGCAGGAGTGGCGGAAGGAGTAACCTTCGGGTGAACGGTCTGGCCCTCGTCGTTAATATCAGCGTGGACAGCGATGCGCTTGTTGTCAGAGAACATGTTCTCAAACACCACGGTGTCGTGGCCCTTCAGGGTTTCGCCGGTGGTCTCGAAAACAACGTTCTCGCAACCCTCAGCTTCCTTAGCGGTGAAAGTGGTCGAGGACGAGATATCCTCACCCTTCTCGTTTCGGAAAGCCTCGCCAGTGGTCTTATCCATCAGCGTACCGGTCAAAGTGTATTCCCTGCCGGGCTTCAAGCTCGTGTAGCACACCTTGTCAGTGATTGACACAGGGCCGGTTGGGTTGATCTCCTTATCGCCATCCTTGGTATCGGTAGCAGTTGTACCGATCTTGACAAGCTTGTTAGGCTTAGGCGCATCAACATCAACCGTGTACTGCTCGGTTACATCCTCGACGCTAGAGGTGTAAGCCTCGACTCGGCTGTCGCCCTCAAACGAGGTGACAAAAACGTAAGTACCAGCTGCGTCATCCTTCAGCTTGAAGCCGTTGGTGCCAATCGACGGGTAGAAACCGTTCTTGGCTGGAACAGTAGTCGAGGAAATGACCTCAGCCTTGCCCTTGTTGGCTTCCGTAACCTCAGTGCCCTTGGGGAAGAACAGGAGATCCTGCTTCAGGGTTACGCTGTCCTTATCAAACTCGCCGTTACCAGCAAACTCACCATGATTGCTGGGAAGACCATCAACCCACATGTCGTCTACCATGTAGGTGCCGCCCTGAGTGGTGCGGATAGACGCAGCAGTGTTGATCTTGGCCTTGTGACGGAAGCTATTCGTCTCGTTGGCGGCGGCGTAACCGTCAGTCCAATCCGAGTGAATGTACTTGGAGTAATCGCCTTGATTGTTCTTGGTAACCTTCCAAACCCACGTAACAAAGCCGGGCTTGAGTTCTTCGGTGGGGGTAACAGTAGCAGTCTGAGTGCCTTCACCGTCAAACGTCAAGGTTGCGGTGCCAATGGCCTTAGCGTTGGCAGGAACCTCGTCAGAAGCGGTGGGAGCGTTCTCTCCAGTGTAGTAGGCAGTGCCTTCGTACTTGACTGGAACGCCCTTGCCGTTAATCTTGAGCCACTTACCGTCACCGTAATCCTTCTTGACAGAAGCGGTTAGAGTATCGGAAATGTTCTTGCCATCGGTGTACTTGGATCCACCAACATTCGAGGCGCCTTCAGGCTGGAAGTCGAAGATGACATTCCACTTCGGACCTTGCCTAATGATATGCTCAGGATCGGCGGATACGTCACGATCACCATAAGACAAGGTTTGCTGCACACCATTTCGAACAGTGTACTTCGTGAAAGTGTTACGAGTACCAGCCCAGTAATCGATCTTATAATTCACTTCACCATTGCCGGTGGCCTTCCAGTGAAGAGTCAGCGGCTGCTCAGTGGTAGCGCCTTCCCAGACGTTTGTGCCAGTCTCATCAAAGACTGCAGGGCCAGTCAACTCAATTCGAGTCAGAATCCTCGGAACAGACTCGCCACGTTCGTTGAAGCCCTTAATGTCCTTGATGACACCTTCACGGTCATTATCGCCGGTGTGGGAGGCTTCGCTGTAACCCTTGGTTGCGTAATAGCGACCTTCCTTTGCGAGCTCAACCGCCTTGTTATAGACATCCATGTGCTGAGCCTTCACCAGATCGACATAATGGTTGATAGACTCATGAGTGTCATGTCCCGCCTGGTCTTGCTCAAAGTTCGTGTGAACAAGAAGCGAAATAGCGGCCTGGTTCCAGGCGTCTTGATCTTGAGAGTGACGATCAAAGATGAAGGCCATCTGTGCAGGAGTCAAGTGTAGCTCTTCAGGACCGAGCATGCGAGAATCAAGCAGAACAGACTTACTCACTACGTCAGCTGGTGTAGGGTTCGGAAGCCACATCTGCACGCAGTAAACGGGGTATCGCTGATCCGCATTTGAAGGAGGCTGGTAGCCACCCATCCACGACTGGTGGCCTTCACCGATGTCGAGATATACACCGCCACCAAGAGGCGCCGCGTTCGCGGCATGCTGCACTGATGGAATAGAGCTCGATGCACCGAAAGCAGTGCCGGTAGCAATCGAACAAGCGGCGAGGAACCAGAGTCCTCGACGAAAACGGCTCGACGGAGCGAACCGTGCATGTGTAGGTAATGTACTCAAGGCATCATCCTTTCATATCTTGATTGTTTGCAAACAATCTGATAGAGTTTATAACCATTCACCCTACCAGAACTTATCTAGAAACATCTGAGTGTTTCTAAGTCTTCTGTCCAGGAGTCAATCTTACTCCTTCCACTCGATCAACCAGCCACGACGGCTAGACACGAGGCTATCAAGTACAGACTTGTCACTGATCGGAAGAGTAACCACTGCACTGAGAGTTTGTTCCGGCGATTCTAGATCGTCGGCGGTCTTCTGGATCTTCTTCATTACTCGAGCAAGATCCCACTTGTCGGTACTGAGAAGATCAACTGCTTCTTCAGTGCTGAGACCGACATTCATAACAACCTGAATCGCATCAAGGCGAGCAACGAGTTGCTCTCGGATAGCCTTCTCTGACGTCGATCGGTTCCACCATCGCACATCCGAGACGTCATTCAGCTCAACATCGAAGTCATAATACGTCATCGTCTGTTTGAACGCCAACTCAATCAGAGCAGTCTTTTCAGCATTGTAAACTGCATCAATCTCGGCCATCCGCTTCTTAACTGCAGCACCGAGAGAATCAAGCTCGGCTTCGATCATCTTGATCTGTGCTCGAGCCTCAGCAAAGAGAGTTGCTTCATACGTCTTGATATGAGTCTTCATCTCTGCAGTGATCTTATTCGCTGACGCACGAATAGACATGAGAGACTTTCGATCAGCGTAACGATCATCGCCTGATTCAATCGCATGAATCGTTTCATGGATATTCTGGATAAATGAGTCAATAACACGGTCGTCAAATACAACAATATCGTCGTTTGTCTTAACAAGAGTCATTTCGTTCATGTTTGTATTATATCACCTTTCGATTGTTTAGGAAACGAACACCGGAGAATGATACCAAACGCCAGCCTGATACCAGATCACGACACGTCGTTTCTTTCCAATAACACTCATTGACTTGCGAGTCTCATAATCAGTGAGATACTCTTCTAGCATCCGGCCGATCTCCAAACGAATGACATCAGAATTGATCTCGTCTGTCAGATCAGAAATGATATTTGAGAACTTATCTGACGAGATATCGTGATACTCACTGATACGACCGTCAACCGTAACGTCAATCTGTAGAGATTCTGTCAGAGTTGCATTGACCAAATCAACTGGCCCGTCATAGCCTACATATGGAGTTTCATCAAATCGAACACCTTCGAGAGCAAACGGCTCAGTAAAACTATCGAATGTTCCAATGTCTCGCTTGTAAATATGACAGTTAACGACATGAAATGTCACACTCGATACAGTCTTGCCGATGCCAGCTCGAGCAGCGATCATATACGCCAGACACTGCGCTGCAGCGAGATCATACGGCAAGCCGAAAGTAAGATCAAGAGAACGAGTCCACACCTCGACTCGCAGAGAATCGTCGTATTCTCGAATCTTAACGACGTTATTACACACAGTGTCATGCTTGAGCTTGGCGTTGAGAGAATCAACGATCCAGACATCAACTTCTCGATTCTGAACGAGAATTCCAGCTGACACATCAAGGTTATGATGCTTCTTGACTTGATAGCCATAATTCGAATTGACGAGACCGTTCTCATCTCGCATAGTATCCCAGATCTTACCGCCACAGTCGATAATAAACTGCGGATCTCGAGTAGCCATCATATACCAGCGAGATTCGTTCAGGAAGTATCGACTGGAAGTCTTCTTGCTACCACGATACTTCGGATACCACACGATCTGTTCATCGACGTCAGGTAGATCAATCACGACATCGACATTAAAGCATGCCTTCGTACCGGCAAAATCGACGCCGTGACTCAGCACGTGCTGTACTGCTTTCTCATATCCGAAAAGTGTACTCATGCGTCTTCCCTTTCTACTGCTGCGCTGAATTCAGTCCACGTTTCGAGTGGACGAACTGCAGATCGTTGTTCGATCGACTCAGTCAATGTGTTGATGTACTTTTGGAGTAACTCCTTATTACCAATTATATACCATTTCTCGTTCGCAGGATCAGCTTTTGCGAAAACTTCCATCATCTTTTCAGCAGTCTCGAGCTTCAGCTGATTGTGAATAACAGCAAGAGCAATCGATTCGATCAATCGCCAGATAGTGTTATAACTCGAAACAATCTTCGTCTCTGAGATCGTCTTAGCTGATACTCGCAGAGCAATGTCGTCATCGAAAACGATATCGTCAGCTGCTTCGTACTTGACGACTTGACGTTTCTTCGGAAGCTTCTCATCTCGCCACATGACATTATCAAGAAGCTCAAGAGAATCGTCATCCATCGTACTGTACACTGCTTCAAGACTTTTCTCTGTCAACACAGGCAGATTACGATTCGCCGTGATACGATAATCAGACGAATCTGTCAGTTTCATGTCTACCTGCCGGCACAACCATCTGACAGCCTGCTCATAGCGAAGCTCGTTCATAAGCTTCTTTGTGAACATGACAACTCGGAAACGCGGCTTGTCAGGATAACTCATTGTCGGGTAAATGAAAATCGGCGTACCCATCGCCATAGCGAAATCAATCAACGCCTGACGAACTCGATCAGATTCTTGTTTCTCGTCTGCTTCATAATCAGCATCGATAACAATACACCGACGACGAGCTCGCTTCTTGTCGTGTACCTTCTTGCGCTCAACAACAGATGACTCTTCCGGAGTCTGAGCAGATAGGCGAGATGCAAACATAACCGGCATCGATAACTTGTCAGACGTCACGTCGACAAGTGATTGCTTAGCGACTTCGAGAGTCTGCTTGAAGAACTCGAGATCGTCAAGATCGACGAACACAGGATACTTATCGTATACACTTTTACCGACGTACATTTTCAAAGGTACCTTTCTCGTAATTGATTGTGAAACCTTCAGCTGAATTATCAACAATCACGTGTTCATTAATTGAACCATCACACGAGACCATATCCACTGTCACAGTGCGCGGTACGATCTCATCGCCAGAATAATTCGGAACTGCAGAGTATTTAACAGGACAGTTCTGATGAGACTTCAAGAAATCACGAGTCTTTTTCTCGGAGTAAACCATGCCACCACTACCATCACCGACATTCTGAGTTCGAGTGCCAGTAACAAGATTCTCGTAAGTAGGTGCTCCACCGAGAGAATCTGCAACCAAGTGACTGCGGTTCCAGAAGTAACCTCGATAGCTCTTGCCATTATCCAGGTCGATAACGACCTTGCCATTATGACCCCATCCAGCAGGAGCAGAGTCTTTAGCGAATGGCTGACGCGAGCCAGCTGAGTCGGCAACCATCTTTGATGTAATAACGCCGCAGGCACCACCGATACGACCACGATCATCGATTCGACCGACGTAATGGATACCATCATCCGGACAGAAGCTCGGCAACTGAGCCGGACCATCGACTCGATAATAATTCGGTGAGTGTGATTGCTGTTGTGCTGCAGTCTGAGACTCGTCTTTATGGCCAACTGCATGAGCATACTCTCCGACGCCGTTGAACCATTCACGGCCACTAGCGATCATCGACTCGCCTTGATCCTTCAGCGAGATAGCGCCAGTTGTTTCGCCAACCCACTTGAGACCATTACCAACTGCAGTTTCAACGCCACTGAATGTCGGAAGAGCAAGACCGCCAGTCACGAAATTAACGATGCCAGCAGTCTTCATGTAGCTAAACACTTGCTCCGGCTTGAAGAATGATGCCGGCGTCGTCAATGAAACTGTCAGAAAGTTCATTGGAAGAAGACTCACGAGATATGCAATGAGAATCTTCTTGATGTGACGTCGAATAATCGACTTGATCGATCGAATCGGATGGAAAATGTTCACCGACGACGCTCCTTATACGCTGACGTTGCATATGTAAGTGCAAAGAGTGCAAGCATCATAGAGAGTGTTACCCACTCTTCAGTCGGGTGATAGCTCAATGCTGACCACCATCCAAACTCAAAACAAGCAAACACCATGAATGCAATGTAACTTGCTACGATTAAGAACGTTTCAAGAGAATTGAGAATACGACTCATTATCATTGACCTTCCGTTTCAGAATCGACTACAAACCTTTTGAGACCGATTACGATAAACAACATATACATGAGAATAACTTCGAGAGGATAGACAACCTTCAACCATTCTGACGATCCGATCGTGCAGAGCAACACACCGGCAGTGATAGATACCAGACAGATGACAATCTCAATTATATCTAGAATACACTTCATCGTAACTCCTCGATAATCTCTTCGACGAACCGTTTAAAGACGATCACAAACAAGCAACCAGTCAAGATCGTCACCAAGAGCATACAAAACCATTGAATCAGACGATAGAAATCAGCTAGCATCTCATCTGCAGGCATCGTGATCGAGAGCCACGTGCTAAAAGCAGAGAGTATGACACACACGATCGCTATAACCGCACTTGCGACAAATTCTCGTCGACATATAACAGGTTTGTCTTCAATCGGAGAGTGTTCAATCGAATCTGAACTGATTGAGTATTCCTTGTTCATGAGACTATTATATACCATCGAGAGAAAAGAATACACTCTTGACGGATGAAATTTGTAGATATTCTACAGTCGGTGGAGTTGTTGCCAAACCATCACTCCGACTGGCTGTCGTCCGTGTCGAACTCGACGAGCAGAGTCCTGGAACTAAACACGATCAAGAACATGGTCATTGTGACAACCACCGCGATCAGATAGTAAGGCTCAGATGACTCTACGAAAGACCTCGCAAAGAAGAACAACGCGATCAAAGCAGAAGCCAGCAAAACCAAAGTGGTCTCAATCCACTTGAGTAGATTCTTCATAATTCTCCTTGTCGTCATACGACGTAATTAACACCCTGAGACTGATAAAGACCATCAGCATGACCATCATACAAGATACTCCGACAAAGTCTCCGACATAGAATGGCCTTGATATTGTGTAATAAGCAGTGATAGGTATTATACAAAGGTAAAAGAAAAGAAAAGAAAGCCGTCATAAACTCACACATGCCCATGAAGGATGCGAAATGCTTCATGATTAGTTCTCCTCTATACAAGGCTCGATTGTAAAGATCTTAAGAGCAGTTGCGATCATTAATGATACGATCATAAGAGCCAGTGCGAGTAAACCGCCGATAGGACTCAACGACTTCGTAACAAAACTCTCAAAGATCAATACAATCCCGATGATAAGCGACAATACAGCCGCACTTAGCTCGATTGAATTCATGATGAGTACGAGATTCTTCATGACCAGTCTTCCTCTTCACCGAGATATTCAACAATCTTGTCGAGACATTCTGAAGCTCGCTCAAGACGCTCGACCGTCTGGCTGAGACGTGAAGGATAATTGCCAACACCGTTCGTTATGAAAAGCGATCGGAACCTGAGAAGTTCGTCTTGCATGCTGGAAACCGACTCTGACATAATCTTCATGCGCTGGACGACATCATCGACAAACTCAGGCTTTGTCTTCTTCACTCGAACCGAGAAATACGCCGAATGGCAATAGTAACCACTCGTCGGATCACCTGTGACATCGATCGTTCCGATTCGACAGTCTTCGCCGAGGATAACGATCCTGTATGCTTCTACTGCGTCAGAGTCGTAATCCGGTTCATCGTCCACGTCAGTGATAATCGTCTTCAACTTGATGTCGTTGCCGATAACTGCGTCATACCACGCACAACACTCACGAGCATCGATAAGCTCAAGCACAGCGCCATTGTCGAGTGTCATTTCGCCGTTGTACTCGTCAATCGAAACGATCATGTGTCCAACCAAATACTCTTTGATTGAATCTGCGCTAAGTTCATATTCCTTATTCATGGAACTATTATATACCGTCGAGAGGAAAGAATACACTCTCAGCATAGGAAATTTGTAGATATTCTACAGTCAACGCCAGTCAATATCACCACGAGTTATGAACGACTTTTGACTGATACGACGTAAAGTCCGAGCATCCCACACGGTGTAGGTTAATGTCATTTTCTTATCTGAGTCATGTGTAACCTCACACGCCCAGAAGATCGGAAAATTCCACGACTTCTGTTGGATCTCGTAGTCATTCATCGGTCCACGATTCTGGTCCGAGTCGAAACCGATCAGTAGTCGCGGATCAGCTTCGAGACCATGATAACCAAACGGAATCAAGTGAGTACGGTCATACTGTCGATCAGTGATACGGATCAACGGTTTGAGAGTCTTGCGCTCTTTACTGTCTCGTTCCTTAAACTTGTAGCCCATCGTCGGTCCGAGATGTGACAGCAACTGATGCACTTTCTCATCATGATAGTACCAGGACCAGTTCGGAGCAGGGAGTCGATCGAGTTTTGTCGGATCCAACACGAGACGATGATCAAACTCCTGGATCGCCAAGCGAGCATCGCCGAATTGGATCATCCAGTCACGAGGTTGCATGAGCGTCTCGCCAGGACCAACCGACAGATATTGTTCTTTCTTATTTGGCTTTCGTTCAGAAACTTCTTGTGACTGAGGAGTCTCAGTCGATTGAGTTTCTTCGACTGTTTCGACTGTTTCGACTGTCTCTTGAGACGAGGGTGTATCAGTAGTATGCTTCTTACTCTCAATCGGCGGCGGAACCCAGTAAGGCTGAAACCATTGACGAATCGAGTAAATGACTCGTTTCAATACGACTGATACACTCACGACAGCATCCTGATCTAAATGCGACTACAGGGCAGCTTATTCTTAGCTGCCCTGTTATCTGCCAAACTCACGCGTCGATACGCTTGGCGCGATACTCCGCGATCTTTGCTTCCTGCTCTTCAGTCAGTTCGACATCGGAGTAGCCCTTGTCGAGATCGAACAGAAGCGTGCGCGGATATGCCTTGATGACAGTACGCGCAGGCACCTGGACCTGTTCGCCAGTGCGAGGGTTACGAGCGGTTCGTGCTTCCTTATCACGATGCACAATGCCAAGGAAACCATTCAGAACAACATCATGGCCTTCCTTCAGCTCGTAGCGGAGGGTATCAATGAAAGCATTGTACCAATCGGCCGCCTCACGGCGAGAAACACCGAGCTTGATAGCAACGATGTCGTTGATGTTGTGCTGATTTACCACAGGATACTTTTCGGACATGATCTTTCTCCTTCTCTAGACATTATCCGTTATGGATGATTATACTACATCTATCCGAGGTTGTAAACCCCAGAGTCGATGTAAGAGATCGCGGAGCTAAAATCAGTCGAACCCTTCAGGGTATCAGGGCGCAGAGTGTTAGCAATACTAATCACGCCGGTAATACCGACCGCAGCGATGACGATAATCAAGATCGCAAGACCGATAGCCTTGCCGCCTTCCTTCATCTTGTCTGCACCGAAATGCTTCATAGCCTTGATAATCTGCAATGAGGCAAATGCCAAAGCAGCAAGACCGATAACTGCACTACCCGCGGTCTTGACGAGAGTAGAGTTCTGTCCAATCCAGGTAACAAATTCGTTCATTCTTCCTTCTCCTTGTCAAACTATCGTAGACGAGATTCGTCGAGACGATAAACATCTCGCTTCATCTTCATCCACTTGTCTTCCTTGTCAGCAGATACCAGTGGGCCAACTGACTTCATTTCTTTCATCGAGTGTCGTAGCCAAGATCTCATCATTTTCTTAGCCTTCTTCATGTCGATCAAGCCTTGCTCGAGTCGTCTCTGCAACTCAGCTTCAGCTTCAGTAGAATCAATCACTAAACACTGAGCTGAGATCATCTTACCGAGACGATCGAGATCTGGTTCGAATCGTCTAAAAGTATCGACCGGGATAATATAGTCGTCGTCATTCTTGACGATCGATACTTTCTCAAGCTTCTCAATCAATGATTGAGTCTTTTTAGTCGATGAGATTCGTACATGCACTAACTTCATGTCAGTCATTACTAACGTTGATCGGATAAATACCTGGCACCACCTGCTCTCGAATCATATCTCGGCTAGAAAAGCCTTCAATCAAACTCTCATTCAAAGAAACTCGCACGAGATTCTCTTCGCTGTGAGGAGCATAGCCAGCTGTCGTCATCAGATTACTCTTCGCCGGAACCTTCATACCAGAGAGCTCTTCGCTCGGTCGAGTGCCAAGCCACTCTGCGATAATCACCGTGTCTTTGTTCTTCTTGGTCTTGAAAGAAGCCAGCAATGCAATCTTCGTAACGTCAGCACCGAGATATGCTCGGAAATTCTTGATATTCGGAGTACGCGGTTCGTAAACGCGGACATTAACAGCTTCGCCGTTATCAAAAAGAAGAGTGAAAGTCAAGAACCATCGCTCAGCGCCACGAGTTTCCCAGACTCGAATAACCTTCGCAGAAACATTCGAGTGAGTGCGCGGATAAAACTGCACATTAGTTGCATCTTCGAGCAGATCAAGCACTCCACAAGCTGAGAGTCGTTTATGGATCGGATCCGTCATCTTCAGTGTAGTCATAATTATCGTCCAATCTTGCCGGTGTAACTACTATACTATTATACACTGCAGGAGAAACTATGTAAACTTACAAAACGAATCGATTCAAACGAGGTCCGATCCTTCCGATGAACGACATGACCATCTTCTCGATCTGAGATGCGAGACTCTTTGAGCTGACTTCGACGAATTCGTCTGCCCATGCTGGAATGCTCCGGAGATGCTCAGTCGTAGTGTGAAATACATGGACCCACTCATCACGAAGATACTCTGAAATCTCGTCAGCATCTATCTCTCCGGTGCTTTCGACATTCTCTGCCACTAGCTCGACAGAACGAGATATCTCATCGCAGATCTTGAGATACAAGATATCTGAAAGAGTGTCGTCCTCGATGACGATATCCAGAGTCGCACGTGTAAACGTATGACAGTAAGAGTTAATCTCATCGAAGAGTCGAAAGCAGAATATAGTTTCCATCAGTGCTTGATCCTTTCAAGACATTTCTTGATGATGCTCAAACTCTCTGACTCAAACCGAATCGAGCCGTCTTCGACAAGCCGCACAGGCCACGTGAGCGAATCAGCTCCAGACTTACTGACAGTTTCAATTACATCATCGCTAAGATCATTCGTGGCGGCATCGAGTGCATCGGCCCATTCACTGCCGAGAGACTCTGACAGCTTGACTGGATCTAGTTCGTTGATCTCATGGATCTCACACAAGAGATTTGTAGTCGAATAAGCCATGTCTCGATCGATCTGACCGCACAACGACTCGATGAAATCATCGTCATCGATAAACTCTTTAAGAGTCGATCGTGTAAACGCAACACAGTGATCCATCAAATCGTAGTACAGCGCGTCGAAAATCTTGTCGTCCATCTGAGTTTCCTTTCAATCAAGCGTCAGCGTCATACCGAACGCTTCAGATTCGTGTAGTTGCATCATCACCGAGCCAGAATGTGAGTGAGTCCGCATGAACTGCATACACATTTGAGTACTCAGGTGACGGAGATTGCGTGATGCTCTCATCACAGAGTCGACATCTGCGGTGAGATTCTCAACCAAGACATCTTCATCCCAGTTGCCCTCGACAAGCAGATAATCAAAGATTCGGTCCGGACAATGTCGCATCGTCGAAGTATCAGTAGCATGGATAAGAGTTTCTCCTGTCGGAGACGTCAACATGAAACCTTGATTCTCGACGTCATGCTCGAGCGGAAATGTCTCGACAAAATAATCTCCACGAGAAGTCTTGATCGTCATCGTCGAGTGAGGACCAAGATCTGGAGTAAACATCTCTGCTACGTCCGGCGCCATATCTTTCAGTTTCAACCACGAGTTCATGTTCAAATGAGTACCGTGAGTCACGACATCGGGACGATTCTTTGCAAGCCATCGAAGAACTGTTCCGCTCAAGTGATCCGAGTGTCGGTGTGACACAAACAAGTGCTCGATGCTCTCGGAATTATCGATAAACATCTTCCGTTTAACGCCGCAGTCGATAACAATCACGTCGTCAATAACAATCATGTTACCATGAGAGCCAGTCGAGACAATCTTAGCGTCGATCATTGAGTTCCTTTCTCTCATAGCTATTATATACTATCTGAGCGAATCATGTTATATGCAAAGGCTCATTATATGAATCAGAGGGTGAGATGTTACTCATCACCCTCTGAGATCGCAAGCACCGGCAAGAACTGTACGACTATTCGATATTATATCTACTAGCAGACGCTGATAGAAATAGTCGCAGAGTCCTAACGAACAGAGTTAGTTTCGATACTCTGCAGGTAGCTTAGTCCAGCCGTCCATGATGTTCCAGCCTTCGATGATGGTCCAGCCGTCCATGGACGCTCCGTCGAACTGAGCACCATCGAGTTGTGCATCAGTAAAGTTAGCACCCCTCAAATCAGTGCCAGTAAAATTTGCTCCACGAAGATCGGCACATTTGAAATTCGCAAAGCTGAGATTAGCATCAGCGAAGTTCGCTTTGCGAAGACTAGCACAGAAGAATTTAGCGCCATAAGCATTTATTCTGCTGAAACCTGCGCCATCGATAATTGATCCACTGAAATCAGCCTGGACGAGCATTGCTCCAGTGAAGTAAACGTCGTCACCGCGGAACTGAGAGTTCCTTGCATTTACAAAGTCGAGTTTTGCAAGACCAAAATCGCAATCGATAAACTCAGCGTCGTCGAACTCCGAGTACCTCATGTCCAATCCAGAGAACTCGCAATTCTCGAAATGGCACCCGTTGTACTTGGCTTCTTGCATAGAGTTAGAGATAAGACCGAACTTGATGTTCTCAAAAGACTCGTCATACTCGGCAGTAGAGTGATCCAGATCGATCTTTTCTGCACCAGACTCTTTGATGAGGTCATCTAAATCTCGAACGATAGTGATCATCGGACTCATTGGAGTTCCTTCCTAATAACCATTACGAGATAATTATATACTACTCTCGATAGGATGTATACGATCAATTCGATCAATTCGATCAATTCGATCAATTCGATCAATT
>FLSH01001577.1_pt2 | contig 38674 bp, 26 predicted proteins | sample 1550441 | NCBI WGS metagenome assembly FLSH01 (sample SAMEA4031756, study PRJEB14383) | metagenome | biome: human; feature: oral; material: saliva | place: Philippines | collected 2014 | reverse complement strand
GAGCTCGGCCCCTACTTCGAGGCACGTAACTCCACCCACCAGATCAAGAAGTTCACCATGGAAGCACTGAAGGGCTTCCGTGACCACCTGAACATCCCCATCTCCGACGAGGAGCTGGAGAAGGATCTGTACAACCCGCCGTACTACCTGCCCGAGGCAAACCACCCGGCACTGCAGTACATGCACGCACGCCGTAAGGAACTCGGCGGCTACATCCCCGGTCGTCCGAACGTCCAGCCCGAGATTATCCTGCCCGAGTCCAAGGTCTACGCACAGACCAAGAAGGGCTCCGGCAAGCAGACCGCTGCTACCACCATGGCGTTCGTCCGCCTGATGAAGGACCTCATGCGCGTGAAGGGCTTCGGTCACCGTATCGCTCCCATCACCCCCGATGAGGCACGTACCTTCGGTATGGATTCCTTCTTCCCCTCGGCTAAGCTGTACAACCCCAACGGCCAGAACTACGTGCCCGTTGACCACCAGCTCATGCTCACCTACACCGAGTCCCCCGAGGGCCAGATTGTTCACGTGGGTATTAACGAGGCAGGTGCAACCGCTGCATTCATCGCTCTGGGTTCGTCCTACGACACTCACGGCGAGCCGATGATCCCGATTTACATCTTCTACTCGATGTTCGGCTTCCAGCGCACCGGCGACGGCTTCTGGGCTGCTGCCGACCAGATGTGCCGCGGCTTCGTCATCGGTGCAACCGCTGGTCGTACCACCCTGTCCGGTGAGGGTCTGCAGCACAACGACGGCCACTCCCCGATTCTGGCCTCCACCAACCCGGCGTTCAAGATCTACGACCCGGCATACGGCTACGAGATCGCTCACATCGTGGAGCGCGGTATCGAGCAGATGTACGGTACCAAGGACGAAGACCACAACGTCATGTACTACCTGACCGTGTACAACGAGCCGATTCACCAGCCTGCTGAGCCGGCAAACGTTGACGTTGAGGGCATCATCAAGGGTATCCACAAGATCAGCGAGTCCCCGCTGACCTCCGGTCCCAAGGCACAGCTGCTGGCATCCGGCGTTGCTGTTCCGTGGGCTGAGAAGGCTCAGAAGCTGCTGGCTGAGGACTGGGGCGTCTCCGCAGACCTCTGGTCTGTCACCTCGTGGACCGAGCTGCGCCGCGACGGCATTGCCGCTGAGGAAGAGGCTCTGCTGAACCCGAACCAGCCCGCTCGCGTCCCCTACGTGACCCAGAAGCTGGCAGGCGCTGCTGGCCCGATCATCGCGACCACCGACTACACCTCGGATGTTCCCGACCAGATCCGCCAGTTCGTTCCGAACGACTTCGCAACCCTGGGTGCCGACGGCTTCGGCTTCGCAGATACCCGCCCGGGTGCACGTCGCTTCTTCCACATCGATGCAGAGTCGGTCGTTGTCCGTACCCTGCAGATGCTGGCAAAGCGCGGCGAGGTTGCAGCAGACGTTCCCGCGAAGGCATTCGCTAAGTACGACCTGCTGAACGTGAACGCTAACTCCGAGCTGGAGCAGCACTAGGGCATTTGACTGTAGAACCCCGGTTCTGCGTTAGAAGCTAAACGAATGCCCCCGGTTGATGATTCATCAACCGGGGGCATTCGTGTTTTAACTCAACTGCATGTTTTAACCAAATTAGCCCGGAGGTAACGACTATTACCTCCGGGCTAATTCAGTTACTTGTGGGCGTTGGCGAGTTTAGCCGGTGAAGTGGCCGGTCACCTCCGCCAGACGCGCCGGATTCACCAGGTCGGGGTGCGTACCCTCCAGCAGCACCGCACGGAACGACGACGCATGCGCCGCCCAGCCCTCCGCATCCAGGTACGGCTGATCCTCATGCGGCACACCCACCAGCAACACGTCCCCTTCAAAGAACGCCTGCTCAGCACCACGCATCAGTGCCGCTGAAGCACGCATACTACCCAAGCACACGCCCAACTTCTCCTCCGGTAGGTAACCCATCGCCGAACCCGCCCGCTGCAGACGCTCCAGGGTACCCGGCAAATCAAGCCGCTCATCGGCGGCAGGCTCCGGCAAACCGCCCATACGCAACAGCGCACGGAAGCTCTCCTGCTCATCCGGCGCAGGCACGCCTTGCCACTGCTCCGAAGGATACGCATCCAACAGAACCACGCGCTCAACCTGCGCACCCGCAGCCTGCGCCAAAGCCGCCACCTGCACCGCGGCAGTACCACCCACAGACCAGCCCATCAACGCAAAACGACGCGGCAACGAACGCTCCGCCAGGGTCTTCTCAATCAGCTTCAGGTAGCCCTCAGCCAGCTCCTGCAGGCTCGACGCAAACCCAGCCTGCGGGTCAGAGAACGCCTCAGCCTGCACAGCATACACACCCTGCTGAGCCGGAAGATGCGAAAGGTACCCCGCATAGCACCAGCCCAAACCACCCGCAGGCGGCAGGATAAACAGCGGCGCGGGGGCATCGGTAGCGTCATGCGCGGTAGGTTGTTCTCGCAGCGGCAGAACCGGCGCGAACTCCGCACCCTCGCCACGCTCACCCGCAATGGACGCCGCCAAAGCCTGCACGGTCGGATGCGCAAACAGCGCACCAATGCTCACGCTCAGACCCAGCTGCTCCTCAACCGCGGCAATCACCTCAAGAGCCGCCAGCGAATGACCACCCGAGGCAAAGAAATCCTCATCCACGCCAAAACGCTCACGACCCAGCACGCCCGCAATAATCGAGCACAGCTGCTGCTCCAGCAGACCGTGCGGACCCTCAGCATCGGAAGTCTGCGGGGTCAGGTCGAGGGTCGCCAACAGCTTGCGATCCGCCTTACCGGAGGGGCTCACCGGCAACGCAGGCAGGGTATGCCACAGGGTCGGCACCATGTAATCCGGCAGAACCTGCGCACAATGCTCACGCGCCGTCTCCACCAGCTGCGCGGCACGCTCGGCGGGCACATCGCCCACCTCCAGCACCGCCGCCAGGGCAGGCTCGCGCAAACCGCGGTACAGCAGAGCCACCGAAGCGCTCACGCCCTCAACCGCGGCAAGAGCCATCTCAATATCGCCCAGCTCCAGGCGCTGACCGCGCACCTTAATCTGATAATCCGTGCGGCCGCGGTAGCCAATGACGGCGCGACCATCGGGAAGAATCTCCCAGCAGGCCAAATCGCCCGTACGGTACAGGCGCTGACTCTCACCGTTCAGCAGCGCGAGCGCACCGGCAGGAGCCTGCTCCACGAAAGCCGCCGCGGTCGCCTGCGGGTTGTTCTTGTAGCCGCGCGCCAGCTGCACGCCCGACAGGTGCAGTTCACCCGTCACACCTACCGGCACGGGGTGGCCGGTCGGGTCAAGAATCAGGGTGCCGGTGTTCCAGACGGGCTCGCCAATGGGCACGCTCTCGCGCTGCGGGTCTGTGGAGGTCTCCCAGAAGGTCACGTCCACCGCCGCCTCGGTCGGGCCGTACAGGTTCAGCGGGTATGCGCCCAGGACCTCGCCCGCGGCCTGCACCTGGTCCTTCTGCAGCGCCTCACCCGAGCAGACCACGTAGCGCAGGGGCTGCTCTCGATCCTGACCGAAGCCAGCATCAGCCAGGATGCGGCGCGCCGCCGGCGAAGAGGTCAGCGCCGACAGCATGGTCGGCACAAAGTGCACCGCCGTGACGGACTGCTCGGCAATCACGCGCGCCAGGTAGGCGGGGTCGCGGTGACCATCCGGGGCGGCAATGACCACGGCGGCACCCTCGGCGAGAGGCCAGTACAGCTCCCACACGTGCACGTCAAAGGAGATGGGGGTCTTGTGCAGAACGCGGTCGCCCTCCCCCACCGGAATCTGGTGCTGCTGCCAGCGCAGGCGGTTATCAATCGCGCGGTGGCTGATGGCAACGCCCTTAGGCCTGCCCGTGGATCCGGAGGTGAAGAGCACGTAAGCGTCCTCGTCCAGGCCGGTTTTCGTGCCAGGAAGCTCCTCAGCGGCGGGTGCTGAGGAGTGTTCCCCGTTGGGTTCCTCGGCGCTCAGTAGGGGCAGAGTATGCTGCGGCAGGTTTGCGTGACGTGCAGGCTCCTGCGGGTTCAGCTCTTCCGCGCTCAGCGGGTGCAGACCGGGGCCGTGCAGCAGCAGGGAACATTCGGCGTCCTCCATCATCACGCCCACACGCTCGGCGGGCAGATCAGGAAGCACCGGCACATAGGTGGCGCCAGCGTACAGCAGGGCGTACAGCGCCACGTACTGCTCGGCGCCGCGGTGCACACGCAGACCCACCGCGTCGGAAGGGCAAACGCCCCAGTCCAGCAGCTGCGCGGCAAGCGCACGGGCGCGCTCGTCCAGCTCGGCGTAGGTGAGGGCGCGGTCAAAAGCGTAGGCGCGCTCCGACTCGGGGGTGAGCACCTCACCGGGCGCGGGGGCAGAATCCAGCACCGCGAGCGCCTGCGGATGCGCCGCCACCGCATCACGGAAGCGACCTAGCAGGGTCTTGTACTCGAGCGGGTGCTCGGTAAGCGCCGGGGCGGTCAGCTCGCGCAGGGTCGCCTGTTCCGCCTCGGTTGCCAAACCCAGGTTGTTCAGGGAGGCGCCCTCGCGCTGCGCCTCCGCCGCGTAGGCGGGTAGCCACTCGCGCAGGCGGGCGGCGTGACGTTCCAGCTCCTCAGCGGTGTAGAGCGCCGGGTTCATGTCAATCTCGCAGGAGATGCTGTTGCCGCGGCCGGGCATGCCGCGCAGGGTGAAGGTCGCGTCAGCAACGGGACCGGCAGAGATATTGTGAATACGTGCCATCGGTACCGGCTGTACGGTTCCAGACTCGTCCTTAGAGGGCGCCGCCAGCGGCAGCACCGCGTCAAAGGGCACCACGTTAATCTGCGCGCCAAAGAGCCTGGACTGGGCGTTACGCGCGGTACGCTCGAGGTCTTCTTGACGAGCCAGCGGATGCTCCGCGTTGCGGGCGTACTGCTCCTTCACCGAGTGCAGGGACTCCGCGATGGGGCCGGTCGCCGCAACCTGCACCGGCAGAACGTTCACCGCGGTACAGCCGGTCTGCGCGCTCGCCGTGCCCAGGGCGCGGGTCGCCTCCGGCAGGGTGCGGGCGAACATGCGGTTCATCTGAGGCACGCCGAACGAAGCCTGCGGGTAGCCGCCCACGCGCGCCAGGTACGAGCCGACGGCGGCGGTTGCCAGCACGGGCCAGGAGACGGCGTGCTGCTTTGCCGCATCCAGCAGGGCCTGCTGGGTGGGCGTATCAATGCTGAACGCCACGCGCACAGACTGCGCCGACGGGGAGGCGGTACGGCCTGCCAGCGAGGTGTCTTCCTGTTCCAGGGCGCCGCTCGCCTCCCAGAAGGCGACGTCTTCGTCACGGGCGGAGGAGGCGGCATCGTCGGCGTCGAGTAGCTGCTGCAGGCTCAGGCGGCGGGTTGCCGGAACCGGCTGACCGGCGGACAGGGCACGGTATATCGCCGCCACGCGGGAGAGGCCGTTGAACGCGGCGAAGCCGTCGGCGACCACGTGGGAGAAGGAGTGGTAGACCCAGAGGAACCCGCCGTAGCGCACCACTGCGCTGCGCACGGTCACGCCCTCATCGGTGGCGAGGGGCTGAGCGAGCAGGCGCTGCGCCCAGGCGCGCACCGGCGCGGGCAAACCAGAGTCAGGCAGGGCGGATTCGGGCAGCTCAGAGGCGTTCTCCTCCCCCGCCTCTGCGGTGCCGTTCAGCTCGCCCTCCTCCAGTTCGCCCTCCTCCAGTTCGCCTCCATCCACGAGCAGGTCAATACCCGCAAGGAACACCTCAAGCGGCAGAATCTGCTGGGAGGCGGCACCATCGGCAATACGGGTGCGCACGCGGAAGCCCTCGTTCTCGCGGTAGAGCTGTTCAAAAGCCTCACGCAGCAGAGCGAGGTCGGTGTCCGCGGGGCATTGCAGAACCTCTGCCGTGTTGTAGCAGGGGTTCGTCGGGTCAATCGCGGCGGCAAAGTAGATGCCGCGCGCGTTGGCGGTCAGCGGTAGCCAGGGGCTGTCAGCGCTGCGCTGTGCGGAGGGGTTCGCGGCGGTGCGAAGGTCGGAAGCAGTCTCGGAGCTAGCGGGTGCGGTAGTATCAGCTACGCCCATGGTGGCCTCTCAGGTCTGAATCAAGGTCTGGATTAGGAATGATGTGCGTGTGGGGGCTACTCCCCCGCCATTCTCAGCTGAAATCAGCCGAAACGGTGAAAGTAGAACACCGAAAGAACACCCCGGGCACCCGCCTGCAATACCGGCAGGCAGGCACCCGGGGTGCGGTAAGGCTTAGCCCAGGCGGGAGGCGAGGAACTCCACGGTCGGGTTCTCCACCAGCTCGGTGAACTCGATGACGGCACCCTCGGCAGCCAGGTCATCGAGCAGGGCGAAGGAACCCATCGAATCCAGGCCCAGCGAGAACAGCTCGGTGGTCGGGTCGTCGAACGCTGCCTGCAGGGAATCGGGCTCAACAATGTACTTCGCCAGGATGGGGCGCAGGGTCTCGGTTGCGGACATTTTTCTCCTCTTCGGGGTCGGTCGGGATCGGTCAAAATCCCTCAAAGAAACGGGGCGTAGCCGGCTTAGCCGAAAAGTGCCTAGCCGAAAATTTCGGCCAGTTTGGCGCGCAGCTCGCGGCGAGAAATCTTACCCACGTTCGTGGTGGGCAGCTCCTGCAGAACCTGCACGCGCTCGGGAATCTTGAAGTCGGCGAGCTTCTTCGAGGTGAAGAACTCGTGCATCGTGCGGCGCGGGTTTTCGCCCAGGTCGGCGCCTTCCTTCGGCACAATGACCAGGCCCACGCGCTCGCCCACGGTTTCGTCCGGGATACCCAGAACCACGGCGTCAAAAACGTCGGGGTGGGTCAGCGCCAGCTCTTCAATTTCGTCCACGGCAATCTTCTCGCCGTTGCGGTTAATCTGATCCTTCGCGCGGCCGGTCACCTCAAGGTACTTGCCGGCAACCAAGCGCACAATGTCGCCGGTGCGGTAGAAGCCGTCCTCGGTGAAGCTGTAGCGGTTCGCGTTCTCCTCCAGGTAGTAGCCGCGAATCGTGTACGGGCCGCGGGTGAGCAGGTGGCCGCTCTCGCCGCGCTTGACCGGCTGGTCCCGATCATCAACGATTAGGATTTCGTCGTCGGGGCTAATCGGGTAGCCCTGGGTTCGCAGGCGTAGCTCAATCATGTCAGTCGAGCGGGTGTAGTTCACCAGGCCCTCAGCCATGCCGAACACCTGCTGAACGGTGCAGCCGAGCACCGACTCAATCTTGCCCGCAACCGCCGGTGCCAGCTTCGAGCCGCCCACCTGCAGGGTCTGCAGGGAGGGCAGGGACACGCCGCGCTTCTCCGCGGAGGCGACCCACGCCTGAGCCAGCGGCGGCACCAGCGCGGAGGTGGTCACACCCTCCATCTCAATGAGGTGGAACGCGGTCTGCGGAGACGGGTCGGCCGCGAACACAAGCTTGCCGGAGGCACACATGACGCCCAGGATGCCGGGCGAGCTCATCGTGAAGTTGTGCGCGGCGGGCAGCACCACGAGCATGGTCGTGTTGTTGTTCAGCTTGCAGATATCCACCGAGCCGCGCACCGAGTACAGGTAGGCGGCGTGGGTGCGGGGAATCAGCTTCGAAATGCCGGTCGTACCGCCGGAGAGCTGCAGGAACGCCACCTGCTCGCTCGCGAGGGTCTTCTCGGTGTTCTGGATGACGCCGGGCACGAACTCTTCGGCGAGCTCCTCTTCGGTCAGCGGGGTCAGCGGCTCGGCAACGTCAATAGCGACCGGCGGCTCCAGGGAGTTCTTGCGCAGCTCGGCGGCAACATCCTCGTGCAGTGCAATGAAATCCGCGCCTGGGGTCAGCGAAGAGAACACGTGCGCCGCCGCATCGGTGCGGGTCGCAAAGTGCACGAGCTCGGTCGTGCGGTGCTGCGGCAGGCAGAACACCGGCAGAGCCGCCGCCCAGAAAATACCCAGCAGGTACACCAGGTACTCGGCGGTGTTACCCAGCTGCAGCAGCACGCGGTCGCCCGGCTGCACGCCAGCCTGAACGAGGCGCGCCGCAGCGGCACGACCTGCCGCCTCCAGCTCACCGTAAGAGAGGCGAATCTGCTGGGGTTTGCCGTCCTCGTCGAGTTGCGCGTGCGAAAGCGCCACCAGCGCCGGAAAGTGCGGCTTTGCACGGCAGGCGTCCAGCAGGAACTCGGGAATGGTCTGGTCAATCCAGTAGCCGGCCTCGCGGTACTTCGCGGCAAAAGACTCGGGGATGAGCGGTGTGGGGGCCAGGGGGCTACGTTCTACGGTCATCTTCTCTCGTTTTCTGTGTTTCGGTCTTTAGGGTGTTCTCTACGGTGAGCACGATGCGGGACGGGGCTGTCTTTACGAGGGTGCAGCCCTACGCGGCTTGTCGCAGGTCTTCCTCGCTGCGTTCAATATTCCGCTGATGAGCATCAATGATACGTTCCAGGGCCGGCACAATGGCACCGCGCCAGCACGCATAATCGTGACCACCGTTGAAGGTCGTGCAATGCGCGTTCTCCAGGCCCAGCTTTTCCAGGCGCGCCTTCAATTCGCGGTGAGGCGGTACCAGAATCCATTCCTGCTCGCCCACCTCAATCTCAACCTTCAGGTGGCTCAGACGATCCAGCTCGCCGGCGGCTTCCAGCTCCTTCAGACGGTCCATGACCTGCGGCTGCCACAGCGAGGAGGACTGGGCAATCGCGCCGCCGAAGGCCTCGGGACGGGTAAAGACCGCCAGCAACGAGGACAGGCCGCCCAGGGACTGGCCGTTAATCACAATGTTCTGCGGGTCGGTCTTAATGCCGTGCACCGCCTCCAGGTGCGGGAACGCAATATCCACCAGGTAGTCGGCAATCGGGTTGTCGCCGTTCAGTTCCTTCCAGCGGTTCTCACGGCCGCCAGAGTGCAGGAAGAACACGTGCATCGCCGGAATACGGCCCGCCTCGTGGGCGCGGTTAAGGGTGCGCTCCATGCCCTGGCTGAACCACATCTCACCATCAAATTGGATGAACAGCGGCGCGTCCGGGGCGGGGTCGCCCACGCGGCCCAGAACGTAGCGGTGACCGTCAGAGGTCTGCATCCACTCGGGGGCGGGCAGCGCGTCAATCTCTTCCTGAGTCAGGATGAACTCCTGCACCGGCGCGTGCTCAAGCTGCACCACGCCCATGCATCGACCGACGCGGTTGCACACGGTCTCGGGGTTCAGCGGGTCGCCCTCGCCGGAATCCAGGGCGGCGCGCAGGCGCACCTGGTCGTCGTCGCCCAGCCAGGCGGGACGCTCCCCCGGCAGCGCGGGCAGGAAGTTGTAGGAGGCACGCCATGTGGTTTCCATCTGCATGCTCAGCTGCCACCAGCCGGTTCCCTCGATGCGGCTCATGAGGGAACGGTCGAGGTTCTTCTCGTCGGTCAGGCGGTTGATGAACATGAGCACCTGCTCCGCCTGCTCATTGTGGTACAGGAAGGTAACAATGCGCTCGTTCTCGTTGACGGTGCCGTCTTCACGGTACACCGGCTCAATAATCGGGGTGCCCTCGGAGACAACCTCAACGATGCGGGCGTTCAGCTCTTCGGGGCTCACGGCCTCGGCAATTAGGGCGGTAATGAGGGGGCTATCCACGCGCGGCGCAGGTACGGGGCGCGGGGTCTTGGGAGGGGTCGGACGAACCTGCTGTGCGGCGGCCTTCTCGGAGGCCTTCTCGGCGGCCTGCGGGGTAGCGGTCAGCGTGGTGTCCGCCGGGGCGGTGTCAGTCTGCGTGGTGGTTGCGCTCTCCATGGTGCTTTCGGATTCGGGGTCGTGCGGTCCCTGTCCATGCCTCCTCATCGGTGATACTGCGCGTGAGCAACGTAGCGTGATGTAGTACTCCTTTAGCGGTGAGGAGGAACGTCAATATTGGTTAGCCTCCCCTACCTCACTCTATGGTATCCCTAACCCAAACCTGAGCGAAATAGCGAACAAAAATATGACGTCATCTGAAAGAGAAAAACGCCCCGAAAGAGCCGCGGTGGCAATCGCATAGGGCACAGAAACAAATAAGGCACCGAGACCGTGCATCAAACGCAACAATGTACGCCTCATGCGGCAGTCTCGGTGCCTTACTCAGGGGATTCCCATGAGAGATGGAACCTACCCAGTGCTCGGGTCCGTTCATGCGTCAAAGACGGGCGAGCACCGGGTAGGCGCCCTACGCGCGGGGGATCCTGGGTCCCTCAGATCCTCTCGCTAGCTGCAGAGCGCAATGCCCGGCTTTTCCTCCCGTATAGATACGGGTGGCGCCAACTCCCACGCGGCTTAGGGGCGAAAACTATTCGCTTTCGCGGGCCGCCGAAATAGCGTCGGCGGCGATATGGATGTCCTGGTGTTCCTTCGGAATCACCAAAGGAGTTCCAGTACACGGATCAGGAATAATGATCGATTGAAGATCAAAAACTTCCTGAATTAGTTCCGGTGTAATTATTGCACGAGGATCACCTTGAGCGATAATCCGTCCCTGCTTCATTAACACAACATGAGTAGCATACCTGAAAGCGAGGTTCAGGTCATGCAACACCACGGCAACAGTTCGACCCTCGGCGTGCAATTTCTTGGTCAGGTTCAGCACCTCAATCTGGTGGGTGATGTCCAGATAGGTCGTCGGCTCATCGAGCAGAATCAGCGGGGTCTGCTGCGCGAGGGTCATGGCGATCCACACGCGCTGACGCTGACCGCCCGAGAGCGCCTCAATCGGACGCTCCGCAAGCTCCAGGACGTTAGCCGCCTTCATCGCCTCCACGCAGGCCCGCTCATCCTCCTCGGACCAGGAACGCAGTAGCGACTGGTGCGGGTAACGTCCGCGCGCCACCACATCCGCCACGGTCACGCCGCTGGGCGCCTCCGGGGTCTGCGGAAGCATCGCCAGAATCTTGGCGATGGCCCGGGACTTCATCTGCGGCAGCGGCGTGCCATCCAGGCGCACCTCGCCTTCCTTCAGCGGATTCACGCGGGCCAGAGCCTTCAGGGTCGTCGATTTACCGCAGGCATTCGGGCCCAGAATAACGGTCAGCTCACCCTCGGGAACCTGAAAGTCCACCCCGTTGAGCACCGTGTGCTCACCGTAGGCCACCACCATCTGCTCGCCCTCAAGGCGGCTGGTCACGCTAGTCTTCGTGCTCACTAGCTCCTCGTCCTTTCACGATAAATCAGATAAATCAGGTACAGGCCACCAATCGCGCCGGTCACCACACCCACCTGAATGATGCGGCCCGGAATAGCGAATCGACCGATGAGGTCGGAACCGAGCACCATGAGCGCACCCATGAGCGCCGAGGAGGTGAAGCCCACCCCGCCGATGCGCCCCAGGCTCTTCGCGATGTGCGGCGCGGCCAGGGCCACGAAGGCGATGGGTCCGGTCGTCGCGGTCGCCAATGAGACCAAAAGCACACCGATAAAGAGGGCTGCGACGCGGTAGGAGTTCACGCTCACACCCAGGCCGGAGGCCACCGGATCACCAAAACGAATGGCTCCCAGCGGGCGAACCAGCATCAGCAGCAACGGAGTCACGACCAGCAGCAGGCCCAGCAGCGAGTACGTGCGCTCCCAGGTCATATCGTTCAGCGAGCCGGCCAGCCACGAGGCCGCCGTCTGCGCCTGCGTCAGGGAGGCGCGCACGACCAGCAGCGCATTGAAGGCCGCCAGGGTCGAACCCACGCCGATACCCACCAGCACCAGGCGGAAACCGTGCAGACCCGTATTGCGCGTCATCAGCCACACCAGAATCGAGGTCGCCAGGCCGCCAATCACCGCGCCCAGCGCCACCTCCACGGGCCCGGAGTTGAACACAATAATCTGCAGCAGGGCACCGGTCGCGGCGCCGTTCGTGAAACCGATAATATCCGGCGAGCCCAGGGCGTTACCCGAAATCACCTGGAAGATCGAACCGGAAAGGCCCAGCGCGGCACCCACCAGAAGGGCCGCCACGATGCGCGCCGCACGCTGCTGGGCAAAGGTTACCGCGATCGGCTTGCCTTCGCCCAGAAGCGCCGGGATGACCTTCTCGGGGGCGAGCTTGTAGTCGCCCTGCAACATGCCCCAGAAGGCCAGCGAAGCGATAGCCGCCACCAGGATGACGTTCAGGATGACCACGCGCCACGGAATCTGCGCGCTGAGCGGCCCGCGCACGGTCAGAACGGGACGACCACCCAGGTCGCGACCGCGGCGAGGATACCCCGCCCCGGCGGCCGCCGAAACAGCAGCCGAGGAAACAGTCGACGCGGAGCGCGCCGAAACAGAACTATTCGACATCAGAGCGCCTCCACCTTGCGACGGGTCATCAGGAACAGGAAGACCGGAGCACCAGCCAGGGTCGCCACGATGCCCGCCTGCGTCTCCTGCGGGGCCACCAGTACGCGCGCCAGAATATCCGCGCCCAGCAGCCACACCGGCCCCAGCAGGGCCGAGCCGTAGTTCACCCAGCGCACATCGTTACCGAGCAGGGCACGCACCACGAACGGCACCGCCAAACCCACAAAGCTGATGGGGCCCACCGCGGCCGTCGCGGCACCCGCCAGCACCGTCACCGACAGCAGGGTCAGGTTCTGCGTGGTCCGCACGCTCACACCCAGGCTCGTGGCCGCCTCCTCGCCCATGCCCAGGGCGTTAATGGCCGGGGCCACCACAAAGGCAATCAGCACGCCCACCGCAATCACGGGGCCAACGGTCGAGACGATATCCATGCCGCGGCCCTCCAGAGAACCGGAAACCCACAGGCGGAACTCGTTGTACGCATCCTGATTGGCCAGCAGCAGGCCCTGCGCGAGCGCCGACAGCGCGGCAGAAATCGCCACACCCGCCAACGCCAGCTTCACGATCGACCCGTCACGGCCGCGGCCCAGGGTGTGCACCAGCATCGCGGCCAGCGCGCCACCAATCGTCGCGGCAATCATGTACTGCCAAATGCCCATCACGCCAAACGCCACCACGGAGCCAATGACGGCCACCGAGGCGCCGGCGTTCACGCCCATCAGGCCGGGCTCGGCCAGCGGGTTGCGGGTCAGGGATTGCATGAGTGAACCCGCAATCGCCAGGGCCGCGCCCACGATAATTCCCACCAGGGTACGCGGAATACGCTGCTCCATCACAATCGTCTGCGCCTGCTCAGAAGCAGTGCCATTGAAAACAGCCAGAATCTGATCCGGCGGAAGATTATTCGACCCGAACAGCAGCGAGGCAACCACAGCGACCACCAGCAGGAGCGCCAGCAGGGCCAGCCAGGCCAGGCGGCGGCCCAGCTTTCGGCCCTGCACCACGGAATCCTTCACGCGGGCCGGGGACGTCGTCATCTCGTGCGGAGCGGGCCTGGGCGATGCACTCTTGACGGTCACATTGCTCCTATAGACATGCTCGATGAGGACAAAAACAGGGGGCGCGGGCACGGTGCGTGCCGACGCGAGAAAACGCCGAGGGCGGGTAGGGCACTCCCCCACCCGCCTCCGACGTTCAGAGATATTAGCGCTTACGAATCACCAATACGGCTGCGGCGGCGACCAGGCTCAGACCCAGAACGATCACGCCGACCCACGGGAATGCGGCGCCGTAGGTCACGGTCTGAACGGTCTTCTCGGCGTTATTCACGCTCGAAGCCGATGCGGATGCCGAGGCCGACGGTACGGAGGCGCTGCCGCGTGCGGGGGCGCTCGAGGAGGCCGAAGCGCTCGCGGTGGCCTTCACGGTTTCCTTCGGCTCAGCCGATGCGGAAGCAGACTCGGACGAACCGGCTTCCGCGTTCAGGCGGTCATACTCCTCCTTGGAGATGACGTTGCCCTCGGCATCGGTGTACACGGTCTCGACCTCGCCGTTCGACTCATCGCCCTGCGAGTTCGAGGAGTCCTCGGAGCCAGTGCGGCGCGAGGAAGACTTCGAGGAGTTCGACGAATCGGAACCGCCCTCGGAGGTCACGGTGAACTCGGAGCTGCGGTTCGTGTAGGCCTCGGTGCCTAGGTATTTGCCGTCCTTATCGTGCTTCTCACCCGTAGCCAGGAATCGCAGGGTGTGGGTGCCGGTGCCAACATCCGGCAGCACGAAGGAGCCGGAGACGTTACCGTTGCCATCGCTCATCTGCTGGTGCACCACGCAGGCACCCTGCGCGGCATCTGAGGGGCACAGATCGCCGTCGTCAACCTTCACCGACACCTGGGTGTTCGCGGGGAAACCGCTCAGGGTAAAGGAAATCACGCCGTGCTCGGTCACGGAGGAGGAGACGGTCGAGGAGGTACCGGGGGTGGAAGCCTTCGCGCCGCCCGGGGGCAGGGCGGAGGCGGTACCCATTCCCAGGCCCAGGGCCAGGGAGGCCGCGGCGCAGGCGGTCAGGGCTTTACGGGTGAAGGGTGCCTTCGAGGAGGCAGCCGAAAAAGGTGCACGCATGGTGGTCCTTTCACATTTTTCCGGGGCGGCCGGCGGTCCCGTTGCCGGGCGCCCCGTTGGTTCTGGCCCGGCTCCGCCGCGCTCACTCTCGAAAAAGGCGGCGGAGGTCGGGTGAGCCCTTTCGGGAGCGGTCCCGGGCTCTTGGGGGGGTTATTTGTTCGTGCGTCGGCTGGTCAGCGCCAGGGCCAGAATCACCAGGCCGGCCGCGGAGAGCAGCAGATTATTCGCGTTGTTGACGAACCACTTGGTCGCGCCGGTCAGCTCGGTGCCCTCAACGGTCGGACCCTGAGCGGTCAGGGCCGTGGGGCTGGCGGAGGCGCTGGCGGTCGAACGCGGCGAGGCGGAAGGCGAGCTGGTAGCCTTGGCGGTCGCCTTAGCCTCGGGCTTCGCGGCGGTGCTTTGGGGAGCTTCTGCCTTCGCCTTGGCCTGCACGCGGTTCACGACGGTCTCGGCGGGGGTGACCACCGTGGCAAGCGTCGGCTCTGCCTCGTAGGAGCTCAGGCCGTCATCGGATACGTCCTCGCGGGGTGCCGCGGCACGCTCGACGGTCATGTCGGCAAAGCCAAGCACGGCGTTCTCGGCGCCCTGGTTACCGTTGTGCACGACCACGCGGTAGGTGGCCGATGGCATGGACCCGCTGGTTTCGTAGCTGAAGCTGTGGTTATCGTCCAGGCGCTTCCAGCCGGAGGCGTACAGCGCCTGCGGGGAATCCCCCAGGTAGGTTGCGGCGTACACCCAGGTGCCCGGTTCCGCGCCCGGAACGGTCACGGTCACGGTGGAGCCATCGCGGCGCACCTGCACACCCTTGCCGTCGGTCAGCGCGGTCGCGTGAATCGCCTCGGGTGCCTCACCGGGTGCGTACTCGCCGATGGTGAAGGTGGTGTTCACGCCGCCCTGGCTGTTGGTACCGCCGTAGGTGCCGGAGCGGTCACCATCGCGCAGGCTACCGGTCAGCAGTCGCAGGGTGTGCTCACCGGAGGCGTACTTGGCGGCATCTTCATCATTTTTGAAGGCTGCGTTTGCACTGGTGGGCAGGTCAATCCAGGTGTCGATATGGCCGTTTTCATCGGGGGTGATGACAGCCCAGATGGTGTGGTTATCGTTGACCGCGGTGGCGTTATTGCGGGACACCTTGCCGTCATCAATCTTCAGACCGATAACGGATGCCTTCTTATCGTCAGGGTTGCACCAGCCGTCACCGGTCAGGTGCAGTTTGCCGCCCTGAACCACCTTGGGGTTCTCGATAGTCAGGCGCGGGGTGAAGGAGTCGTCAGCGGGGGCGCAGGTTTTCGAGTCTTCGCTGGGTGCGGAGGTGGGGGTCGGGCTAGCAGACTGGGTGGGGTCCGCGGTCTTGCTCTGCTCGGCGCTGGGGGTTGCCGAGGGGGTGGCCGCCGGATCCGAAGCGATTCCAATCGGCAGTTTGGAATCCGCGAATGCGGTCGGTGCCGTCAGGGCCGCACCGGGAGCCACGAGCGCGCCGGCAAGCGCAACGACAGCGCCGTACCGTGCGGCGGCACGGGCGGGGCGGTGATCGGTCATGGTGGTTGTTCCTTGCGAGGTGGTGAGTCGTGCAAGCTTCCCGCAGCGACCGGGGCCGCTACGGGAAGCCAGAGGGGGGGTGAGGGCTTAGAGGGGCAGGGCCTTCTTGACGTCCTCGATAATGCCGTTGAGCAGCAGCGGGCCGCCGGTGGAGGTCCACTTGGAGCCGTCCACGAGAATCACGTGGTCGTCCTTGAATGCCTTCAGGTTGGTGAAGCCGGAGGTTTCCTTCGCCTTATTCAGTGCTTCTTCGGCGCCCTGCAGACCTGCGGTACCCTGTGCGTTCGGGTTCTTCTGGCTTGCGCCGCCGAGGGTGCCGAGGAACATGTAGTCCGCGTCGATGGTTGCCAGGTTCTCCAGAGAGACCGGTTCGGAATGGCCCTGGCCGTTGCGGTCCTGCGAGGAGGGGCGCTTGAGGCCCAGGTCGTTGAGCACCTGGCCGGCGGGCAGTTCCTTGAGAATCAGGGCGGGGCCGTTGCCTGCCCAGCGGACGATGGAGAAGGTCTTGTCGCCGTACTTGGGGGCCAGCTGCTCCTTCAGTGCCGCTGCGCTTGCCTCGTAGGCCTTGATGACCTCTTCACCCTTGTCGACCATGTTCATCGCGTTCGCAACGTTGCGGAAGTTGATGCGCCAGTCGCCACCGGCGTAGCCGCAGTAGACCACGGGGGCGATCTTCTTGAGGGTTTCGAAGGCTTCGGAGCGCTTGTCCACGCCGGTGGAGTCGACCAGGATCAGGTCGGGGTCGAGGTTGCCGATCTGTTCGTAGTTCACCTGGGCAACGGTGCCGATGATCTGAACGTCCTTGGCGCGGTCGGCGAGGTAGTTGGGTACGCCGGACTGGCCGCGGCCGGAGACGGAACCGATGGGAGTCACGCCCAGGGCCAGCAGGCCGTCGAGGGTCGGTTCGGAGAGCACGATGACCTTCTTGGGGTTGGTGGGGACCTCAACCTTTTCGTCGTCGACGTCCTGGATGGTGCGGGTGCCACCGGAGTTCGAGTCGCCCGATGCGGAGCCGCCGGAGGTGGTGGTCGTGGTAGTCTCGCTGCTGCAGGCCGCGAGGGCGAGGGCAGCAGAGGAGGCGAGAGCCAGACCGAAGAAGGCGCGGCGGTTAACGCCCGATGCGCCCTGGTTCTCGGGGTCGGTCAGCTCGGAACGGTTGAAAGACATAGTTCTCCCTAGATATCACTAAACTATACCTAACCTTACAGATATCTGAGTGCCACTTCAAGATATTCAGAGTCTCACATACATTCCCGGCGTAACGACCCATCCTGCCGCGGTTTTTCGGGGTTTTTACTTTTCATATATTTGTCATAATTTTGCTGACAGAGTGTCAAAATAATCGAGCGAGCGCGCAGACGTACCTCTCCCCCGCCCCTTTACAACGCGCAAACGCCCCGCCGCGGGGTTCGCGACGGGGCGCTTCCCCATGACGGGGCGCACGTGGTTTCGGTGATGCCTTCTAGGTACGGGCGGGCTAGGTACGGGCGGGCTAGGTACGGGCGGGCTAGGTACGGGCGGGGGCCCGGGCTCCGGGATACCGCTGTCGGCGAGGGCCGCTAGTGGCCGCAACCGCATCCGGTCTTGGAACGCTGCACCGAGGCGGCCGCGGCACGCAGGGAGGCGATGGCCGCCTCCGGACCGCCCAGCGCCTCGTCCACGCCGTACACCGAGCTACCGGCCACGAAGCAGGTCGCACCCGCCTCGGCCGCACGCAGAATGGTCTCCTCGGTGATGCCGCCGTCCACCTGCACGGTCACCGGCAGGTTCGCGCCCTCAATCGCCTTGGCGGCGCGGGCAATCTTCGGCAGGGTCACGTCCAGGAAGGCCTGGCCACCAAAGCCGGGCTCCACGGTCATAATCAGCAGCATGTCCAGCTCACTGAGCATGTCCAGGTAGGGTTCCACGGCGGTTGCCGGGCGCAGCGCCATACCCGCCTTCGCACCCTCGGCACGCAGGGTGCGCGCCAGCTTGATGGGGGCGATAGCCGCCTCCGCGTGGAAGGTCACCGACTCGCAGCCCATGCTGGCGTATTCGGGTGCCCAGCGGTCGGCGTCTTCAATCATCAGGTGCACGTCGAACGGCACCGGCGATACCTCGCGCAGACGCTTGACCACCGACGGGCCCCAGGTGAGGTTGGGGACGAAGTGGTTGTCCATCACGTCAATATGCGCGGCGTCTGCGGTCGAAATGCGCTCCAGCTCGCGCTGCAGGTTCGCGAAATCCGCCGAGAGAATCGACGGGTTAATGGCAATGCCCATTGCGTTGTCCTTAGGTTGTACTCCCCCGGCCTCGGCCCGTGCTCCGAGGAATGAAGCATGGGCCGGGTGGGGCGAGTGGCGGTCTAAATTTGCGTGGGTTCGGGTCTGCAATTCCGGGCCTGCGGGATTGAAACGCCCAGGTTTACGGCCCGAGGCTTCCGAAGCCTAGTTCTTACGCAGCAGAGCGAGGAACATTGCGTCAGTTCCGTGCACGTGCGGCCACAGCTGAGCGGTGGTCGGGTGCTCCGAAGCCTTCACGACCGGGGCGCCCTTCTTGACCTTGATCTCGGGGGTGTGGCCGGGATCCTTCTCCCCCGCCAGCACGCTCACGGGTTCGCCGTTCGCGCCCTCGGTGTGCAGGGCCACCTCGCGCAGGATAGCCGCCGAATCGAGCAGGCTCACCGCGCCGCTTTCGAGCACTTCGGCCACGATGTTCTGAGTCTCCGCCGCGTGCGGGGAGCAGGTCACGTAGGCAATCACGCCGCCGGGGCGGGTCACACTGATGGCCGCATCCAGGAGCTGACGCTGCAGGGGCAGCAGCTCTGCGATGTCGCGCGGGGACTTGCGCCAGCGTGCCTCGGGGCGGCGGCGCAGGGCGCCCAGACCGGAGCAGGGCACATCCACCATCACGCGGTCGAAGAGCTGGTCGGGCTCGACGGAGCCGGGTAGCTCGGAGGCGTTCTTGTGCAGGGTCTCGCGAATCTGGCGTCCGTCGCCGGTGAGCACCGCGTAGCTGCCCTCGGGCAGGGGGCGCATGGAGGATTCCACGAGCTGAGCGCGGTGCGGTGCCGCCTCGTTGGCGACCAGGGATGCGCCGCGCTGAATACCGAGCGCGCCGAGGAGCGCCGCCTTGCCACCGGGGCCGGCGCACAGGTCGAGCCAGGCGGTGTCGGGGCCGTCCAGGGGGGCTGCGGCCAGCGCGCGTGCTACCAGCTGGGAGCCGGCATCCTGGGCGCGGACGGTGCCTTCACGTACGGATTCCAGGCGTGCCAAGTCGCCGGAGGCGTACAGCGCCGAGTCTTCAACCAGCTCGCCGTCGACAGCGCCTTGTTCGCGCGCCTCCTCGAGGCTACCCAGGCCGGGCAGCGCAACCAGGTTCACCACGGGGGCGAGGTTATCGGCCTCAAGCAGCTGCTCGATTTCGGTGGCGGGGCGACCGTGCGCGACCAGCGCCTGACGCATGGAACGCACAATCCAGGCGGGGTGCGAGGCGAGCAGGGCCTGGCGCTCGGTGTCGTCCTTGGCCTCCTCAACGATGAGCTCGTACCACTCTTCGGGGGTTCGCTCGGAGACGCGGCGGAGCACCGCGTTGATGAAGCTTGCCGGGCCCGACCCGATCTTTTCGCGGGCCAGGGACACGCTCTGGTTCAGCGCCGCGTGGGCGGGAACGCGCATGTTCAGCAGCTGGTGCACGCCCATGCGCAACACGATGAGCGTGGTCGCACCGACCTTCTCGAGGGGGCGGTCCACGCAGTGGCGCAGAATCGCGTCGTAGGTGCCCTGGTGGCGCAACGTGCCGTAGGTCAGCTCGGTTGCGAAGCCCGCGTCGCGGTGGTCGAGGCGGTGGCTACGAATCGCCTTGGGCAGCACGAGGTTCGCGTAGGCGTCGGATTCCGCCACGGAGCGCAGCACCTCGAAGACGGTTGCTCGTGCGGTGTCTGCGGTGCGCGAGCGTGCGGAGGGTGCCGCCGCCGAGAATTCGCGGGCCGACATGGAGCGGCGGTTGCGTTCGTGGCCGCTCTTATTGCGCTGGGAGGTGCCGCCGCCACCGCGTTTGGTGTCCTCGTGCGCGGTCTTGGCGCGGCGTTCGGCGCGCTCGGAGCTGGTCAGGCCGTCGAAGCGGCGACCGGTGCGGGATTCTGCGCGGTTCTCATGACGATTTTCGCCGCGCGGCTCGAAGCGCTTCTTGTCGCCGCGGGAGTTGTTATCCCACTTCTGCTGGCGGTTCTGCTCGCCTGCACCCGAGCCATTACCCGAGCCGGAGCGGCGGCGGCGCTTACGCTTCGCGCCGCCCTGGCCGTTGCCCTGGCCATTGCCCTGGTCGCCAGCCTGGTTGAAGCCGCCGCGGCCGAACTTGCCGTTGCCGGGCTTGCCGTTGCCAGCGTGACCGGGCTTGCCGTGTCCTCCCTTGTAGGGGCGCTTTTCGTTGCTCATGCGAGTACCACCAGGCCTTCCGCCATGTCCTTGCCAGCGCCGCGAGCCCAGGCGGGCGCATCCATCATTTTCTTACCGGCGGGCTGAACCTGCAACAACGTCAGGGGTTCGGTACCGGTTCCGACCAGTACCTTCTTCGCGTGCAGACGCACCGCACCGGGTGCGAGGGGACCGCCGTTCGCCTCGGTCAGGGAGGCCACCAGGCGCTCGTCGGCAACCGCCAGGCCACCGATCTTGAATCGGTTACCGGCAAGTTCGCACCAAGCGCCGGGCTCGGGGGTTACGCCGCGGAAGCGTGCCAGGATCTGTTCGGCGGGTTCGGTCCAGGTGAGGCGGCCGTCGGCGATGCTCATCTTGGAGGCGTAGCTGACCGACTCGTCCTCGACCTGCGCGGTGCCGTGCTCGCCGGCTTCGAGGCGTTCGAAGGTGCGTTCAAGCAGTGCGCCGCCGCTGGTGGCCAGGCGCATCAGCACGGTGCCTGCGGTGTCGTCGGCGGCCACGAGGGTGGATTCCTGTTCGAAGGTGGGGCCGGTATCCAGGCCTTCCTCGAGCAGGAAGGTGGTGGAGAAGATTTCCTGCTCGCCGGCCATGAGGGCGCGCTGCACGGGGGCGGCACCGCGCCAGGCGGGCAGCTTAGAGAAGTGCAGGTTGACCCAGCCGTAGCGCAGGGATTCCAGCGCGGGCAGCGGTAGCAGGGCACCGTAGGCGACCACGGCGGCTGCGTCAGCGTTCAGTTCGGCGATAGCTGCGGCGGCTTCGTCGTTCCAGCGGTTTGCCTTCACGATGGGCAGGCCGAGCTCTTCGGCACGCTGGGCGACCGGGGAGGGGGTGAGCACGCGCTTGCGGCCCACGGGGGCGTCCTCGCGGGTGAGCACGCCGACCACGCGCACCTTATCGGAGTTTGCGAGGTAGTCGAGCGGGGGCACGGCGACGTCGGGGGTGCCTGCGTAGATGATGTTGAGCATGCGAGCCTACTTTCCGAAGCTGCCGAACGAGGAACTTGCAGAACCGGCGCCAAACGCGCCGCCGCCGCCGAAGGCGCCGCCCACGCGGGTTGCGCGTTCGGTCACGGTCTTCGCGGCGACCGAGCTGTAGTCGGCGGCGCGCAAGGCACGCATCACGCGTCGACGGTCCTCGCCGACCAGGCGGTCGATGAACAGCTTGCCGTGCAGGTGGTCGGTTTCGTGCTGCAGCATGCGGGCGAACAGGCCTTCACCCTCCAGCACGAGGGGCTCACCGTGGCGGTCCACGCCCCTCACGCGCGCCCAGTTTTTGCGCGGGGTCGCGGACTTCTGGCCGGGCACGGACAGGCAGCCTTCGCCGCCTTCCTGGTCTTCTTCGCCGACTTCGAGCACGGGGTTGATGATGTAGCCTTCGCGGTCGTCAATGCCGCCGAAGGTAAAGATCTGCTTGGAGATGCCGATCTGCGGTCCGGCGAGCCCCACGCCGCCCACGTCGTACATGGTTTCCAGCATGTCGTCGATGAGTCGTGCCAGGTCGTCGTCGAAGACGGTGATGGGTTCGCAGACGCTGCGCAGCACCGGGTCGCCCACGGTGCGGATGCTCAGGATGGTCATAGTTCTCCTTTGCCGGCGCCGGGCCGGTCTAATGTGCTAACGGATATTCGGTGGGGTGCCGCGGGGTGCGGCTCTCCCCCATTGTCCCCGAAGCGGGGCGGGTAAATCTAGAGGGTATTCGGCCGGAGTCTCTGGGCTGATGCTCTAAGCTGAGTCTCCGGGCCGGTCGTCGCCGCGGGAGCTGAGCGGAGCGGCCGGGGGTTCGTTCCGGTCGGCCCTGCCTCGCGATGCTACGCGGCGGAGCGTCGCTCGGTGGGCGGGGGCACCACGGGCATGAGCGCGGGGTCTTCGAATTCTTGGAGCTGGCGGTCGAATTCCCAGACGCGGCGCAGGGCGCAGAACTTGTACCAGTTGCGTTCGAGGATGGCGGGGTTCGCTTGCTGCGGCAGAACCTGCGTCTCACCGAGGGCCACGCCCATGAGCACGGGCGCGTCCCCGTACTTCCAGGGTTCCCAGGTGCCGGCGTCGGGGTCGACGAGGGATTCTTCGGCTTTGAGGCCGGCGACGAGCTGCATGACGACCTTCTCGTCGAGCGCTTTGACGCGGCCGCGCTTGTCGGTGCCCTTGGTTTTGTAGTCGATGATGCAGGTGCGGCCCGCAATTTCTGCAACGAGGTCGAGGGTGCCAGCGTAGCCGACGGTGTCGTTCCAGATGGTGATTTCGGCGGCGAGGGGGCGGGGGTTGAAGGCTTCCCACCACTCGTCGAAGCGGTCGGCGTAGGCTTGCTCACCGTTAGCGATGAGCAGCTCGCGGCATCCGGCGACGTCGTGGTCGCGTCCCATGGCGCGCAGGGCGACGTTTTCGGCGTAGTTGTGCACGCGGTCGCCTCGGGCGGCGGCTGCGTCGCGGTATCGTTCGGAGGCGTTGGCGGCGTCGCGGATGATGGCGAACTTGAGGCCGTGGGATCCGGAGGCGCGGTAGGCGCGCTGGTCTTCGAGTGCGGCCTTGGCGGCCATGTATCCGTGCCAGCCGCTCAGGTCGGTGGCGTGCTGGCCGATGACGGTGGTGATGGAGGGCACGAGCAGTTCTCCCCCGCGCTTGCGGGAGTACATTCGTCCGTAGTCGGTGGAGGTTGCGAGTTCGGGTGATGTCACGGGGGTACCTCGTTCGTGGTGGGGCCGTGTCGGGGTTGGCGTTCCCTCGGCGGGGCGACCGAGCGGTCGGCGGGGTTTCGGAGCCTTTGTGGAGGGTGTGCCGGGGTGGACACAATAAAACCCCCGTTCCTTGAAACGGGGGTTCTTTGGTGCGTGATACTGGGTTCGAACCAGTGACCTCTTCGGTGTGAACGAAGCGCGCTACCACTGCGCCAATCACGCTTACGGATAAGACTATACCGACGGTTTGAGGGGAGGTCAAATTGAGGAACCAACTTTTTTGAAAAACTTTGCCGCCCTCTCCCATCGGAACGGCACCGCAGAGCCAGAGAGTTCTAACGAATAAAGATATAAACAAAAAAGCCTGGCTTCCGAAGAAACCAGGCTTTTTCCTAGTGTGACCCCAACCGGATTTGTATGGTGATGAGGGCGCATAATGCCGAGCGCGCGAGGGAATTCATGATGCGTCCGAATGCCACGCCGTAAGAAGTGGCGGGGCATGATGCCGAGCGTGCGAGGAAATCCATCATGCCCCGGAGTGCCGCGACGTAAGGAGCGGCGCCGTGAGAGGCTCACGGCGGCACCATAGAATCTATAAAATCATCCGACAGATACAGATATAAACAAAAAAGCCTGGCTTCCGAAGAAACCAGGCTTTTTCCTAGTGTGACCCCAACCGGATTTGAACCGGTGTTGCCGCCGTGAGAGGGCGGAGTACTAGGCCGCTATACGATGGGGCCGCAACCTCCAGATGGAGGTTAGCTGGGATACCAGGACTCGAACCTAGAACAAAGGAACCAGAAACCTTCGTGTTGCCAATTACACCATATCCCATTACTCTATTGAGTTACCGTTCCGCCTTTCGCCTTTCGGCTCATCACCGGAACGAGTAATAACTATACGGGGCTTTCGGGAGGCACGCAAGCCAAAATGCGGTAACCTGCCTCACACTCTCACCCTGGTATCCGCTACTTCCGCGGAATCCCGGGGTTTTTGGGGTCAAAAAATTCTTTAAAAAACCTCAAAGAGAGGGCTCTGGAGCCGATTTTAGCCCCTCAAAGCAATCGAAGGAGGGTCCAGGACGCAGTTTCCGCCCCTCCCCCGCACGATTTGCCCACCAAAATTTTTGAAGATTTTTTGAATCCCTGCCACTACCTAGAAATCAGCTCAAGGTATCCGATTCGGAAAACACCTCGGACAAGCTAGAGGGTTAGTGCGGGATTGACCGGCACAGAATTACCGCATCCCACGCCCCCGCTTCAACACCTCGCCATCCTCCAGGGATTTCACTTCCACCCGCACCCACCCCTCGCAGATTTATTCACTAAGACACAAAACTTTTGGAGACAACGAAAAAGCCCCGAGGCGAACCTCGGGGCTTTCAGTGGAGCGGTTGACGAGACTTGAACTCGCGACATCCACCTTGGCAAGGTGGTGCTCTACCAACTGAGCTACAACCGCATGTTTTCGCTTCAAACTTTGTTTGTCGCGGCAACGGATATAACTATACGGATACCGAACAGAGTGTGCAACCCAAAGCTTTCTCCTTTGCGCATCCTAGGCCCCAAAATTTACGCATAAAAACGCATTGACAAGCGAGTATAGATGGATTATCCATCACAAAAATTTTTCTTTGACCAACAAAAATTCCCCCTCCCGGCGGAGGGTTTCCCGGAAGATATTCCGGTAAACCCTCCGCCAAGAGGGGGAATGTGTAGCATTACGAGCATGCCGAGTATCCGGCCGCTCAGGCAGGTGTCAGGAGGCGCTAGTCGCCGCCGCCCGAATCGCCGCCGCCCGAATCGCCGCCTCCGGAGTCCGAGCTGCTGTAGTCCGAGCTACTTGAGCCGGAGTCGAAGTCGCCGGCGTAGGGGTCGGGGCCCGGGTCCACGAAGTCGTCTTTGTCATCCTCTTCACGCGAGGAATCCGAAGAGTCCGAAGAATCCGAAGTGTCTACGCCGTCAGACGAGGAGCTGCTGACGTCGCCACCGCGGGCGTGCCGTGCCTGAGCTTCTTGAGCGTTCAGGGCGGCGCGCGCCTCTAAGTAGGCAGTCATGTATCCGAAGGCTGCCGCAACGACAACAGCGACCACCATCAAGACGGACTTGTCCATGTTGGCGATGTACAAAATCAGCCAGATAATGCAGGCATTGGTGAGCGCCATGAGGGTGCCCTTGAACAGCGCCTTGCCGATGATGGATTGGTTATTCGACCGACTCATGGTTAGCTCAGTTCAGCGGCCAGCTTGCGCAGGCGTGCGAGGGAGGAGTCCTTGCCCAGGATCTCCATGGACTCGAACAGCGGCGGGGAGATACGCTCGCCGGACACTGCGATACGCACGGGACCGAAGGCCAGGCGCGGCTTGATTTCCAGGCCGTCGACGATGGCCGAGCGCAGCGCTGCCTCGATGTTGGCGGCGGTGAAGTCCTCGAGGGGCTCCAGGGCCTCGATGGCGGCGGCCAGCACCTGCGGTGCGGATTCCTTGAGCTGCTTGCGGGCGTCGTCCGCCACGGTAATCTCGTCGTCGCTCTTGAAGAGGAAGGCGAGCAGGCCGGGGGCCTCGCCGAGCAGCTGCATACGCTCCTGGACGAGGGGTGCGGCCTCGGTGAGCACCTGCTCCTGGCGCTCGGTGAGGGTTTCGCCCAGCACGCCGGCGGCCTGCAGGTACGGAATCAGGCGGTTGCGGAAGTCCTCGGGGTCGAGGGCACGGATGTGGTCACCGTTGATGGACTCCGCCTTCTTCACGTCGAAGCGGGCGGGGTTGGCCACCACGTCGTGCACATCGAAGTGCTCGACGAGCTCGTCGATGCTGAAGACGTCCTGGTTTGCGGAGAGGGACCAGCCCAGCAGGGACAGGTAGTTCAGCAGGCCTTCCTTGATGAAGCCGGCATCGCGCAACAGGAAGAGGTTCGACTCGGGGTCGCGCTTGGAGAGCTTCTTGTTGCCCTGGCCCATGACGTAGGGCAGGTGGCCGAACTCGGGGATGAAGGTGGTCACGCCGGTGTCGATGAGTGCGCGGTAGAGCGCGATCTGACGCGGGGTGGAGGAGAGCAGGTCCTCGCCGCGTAGCACGTGGGTGACGCCCATGAGTGCGTCGTCCACGGGGTTCACGAAGGGGTACAGCGGGTCGCCGTTGGAGCGCACAACCACGTAGTCGGGCACGGTACCGGCCTTAAAGGTGATTTCACCGCGAACGAGGTCGTTGAAGGTGATGTCCTCGTCGGGCATGCGCAGACGCCACACGGGCTTACGGCCCTCGGCGCGGTAGGCTTCCTTCTGCTCCTCGGTGAGGTTGCGGTCGTAGTTGTCGTAGCCGAGCTGCGGGTCCTGACCGGCTGCCTTGCGGCGCTCCTTCACCTCGTCGGGGGTGGAGAAGTCCTCGTACACGTAGCCGCCCTCAACGAGCTTTTCGAAGATCTCGTTGTAGATGCCAGCGGTCTTACGCTCGGACTGGCGGTAGGGCTCGTGCGGGCCGCCAACGCCCACGCCTTCGTCCCAGTTGATGCCGAGCCAGTGCAGGGAGTCGAGCACCTGGTTGAACGACTCTTCGGAGTCGCGCGCGGCGTCGGTGTCCTCGATGCGGAAGACGAGTTTACCGCCGGTGTGGCGTGCGTAGGCCCAGTTGAAGAGGGCGGTGCGCACCATGCCCACGTGCGGGGTGCCGGTGGGCGAGGGGCAGAAACGCACGCGGGTGTCTGCGGGGGTGTTGAGTTCGGGACCGTGGTATTCGGTCATGTTGTCTCCTTGACGGTGTGTTCAGGATGGACGGTAGATGGTGTGGGGCGTGGTCGGTTTAGTCGCGCACGCGGGTGACGAGGGAGCCGATACCTTCGACTTCGACCTCGACCTCGTTGCCGTCGCGCAGCACGCTGACGCCGGCAGGGGTGCCGGTCAGGATGACGTCGCCGGGCAGCAAGGTGAAGATTTCGGAGGCTGCGGCCACCTGTTCGGCCACGGAGTAGTGCATCTCGGAGGTGTTGCCCTCCTGCACGACGTCGCCGTCGACCCAGGTGGTGATGTTCAGCGAGTCAGTGTCCAGGTCGGTTTCGATCCAGGGGCCGAGCGGGGTGGCGCCGTCGAAGCCCTTGGCGCGAGTCCACTGGCGGTCTTCGAGCAGGTCGCGGGCGGTGAGGTCGTTGGCCACGGTGTAGCCGAAGATGACCTCGTGCACGCGCTCGAGCGGCACGGACTTGGCGATACGGCCGATGATGACGGCGAGTTCACCTTCTGCGCTGACGGCTTCGGAGTACTCAGGCAGGGTCACGGGGTCGCCGGGGCCGATCACGGTGGTGTTCGGCTTGAGGAAGAACTGCGGGGAGACAGGCGCCTCGGTTCCTGCCCAGTTTGCGATCGCTCCAATCACCTTGGAGCGGGGGATGATCGGGGCGAGCAGACGCACCTGATCGATGGGGTAGGTGGTGCCGGTCGGTTCGACGCCCGAGTAGAAGGGGTCGCCGGCGATGACGCGCAGGGTCTCTTCACCCGCTTCGCCTTCGACCAGCCCGAAGTGGAGCTCATTATTTACGGTAAATCGTGCAATACGCATACTTTCTAGGGTACCAGCCTTCGAGGGTGTGGGCGGCGGGCGGAATTGGCGGGGCAGGTTTTAGCCCGGCGGGGTTCAATGCTGTTAGGTTCGGTGGGGTGTGCCTCCTCTCCCCTATATCGCCGGGCACAGCGAATCCCCGCAAGCTGCTCGCCGCGCGACGTACGGGGTCAGGCGGGCGCATCCTACGGGGATTTCGCTGGTTACGTTAGATTCACGTTTTAGATGAGGCGGGTCATCCAGCCGTGGCGGTCCTCAACGGTGCCCAGCTGAATACCGACGAGCTCTTCGCGCAGGCTCTTGGAGATCTCACCGAAGTGCTCGGTGGGTGCCGGAATCTCAAAATCCTCGGCCTTGAGCTTGCCGATGGGGGCAACCACTGCTGCGGTACCGCAGGCGAAAATCTCGGTGATGTCGCCGTTGGCCACGCCCTCGCGCCACTCGTTGAGGGTGATGGCGCGCTCTTCCACGGTCATGCCGCGGTCCTTAGCGAGCTGAATCAGCGAGGAGCGGGTCACGCCCTCCAGGATGGTGCCGGTCAGCTCGGGGGTGACAATCTTGTTTTCCTTGCCGAAGATGAAGAACACGTTCATGCCGCCGAGCTCTTCGATGGCGTCGCCGCGGTGCGGGTCCTTGAAGATAACCTGCTTGCAGCCGTGCTTCTCACCCTCGGTCTGGGCAATCATGGATGCTGCGTAGTTACCGCCGCACTTGGCTGCGCCGGTGCCGCCCTCGCCTGCACGGGCGTAGGTAGTGGAGAGCCAGATGTCCACGGGCTCGGGGGTGCCGAAGTAGTTGCCTGCGGGCGAACCAATCACGTGATACTGCACGTGGCGGGCCGGGCGAACACCCAGGAACGCCTCGGTGGCAATCATGAAGGGGCGGAAGTAGAAGGCCTCACCGTCACCGGTGGGGACCCACGATTCGTCCGCCTTAATCAGCTGGCGCAGGGACTCGATGAAGGTCTCGGCGGGCAGCTGCGGCAGGGAGAGGCGGTGCGCGGAGTTCGCGAAGCGGGCGGCGTTCTTTTCGGGGCGGAAGGTCCACACGGAGCCGTCGGCGTGGCGGTAGCCCTTAATACCCTCGAAGATTTCCTGACCGTAGTGGAAGACGGATGCTGCGGGGTCCAGAACGAGCGGGCCGTAGGGGTGGACTCGGGCGTCGTACCAGGTGCCGCCGGTCTTGTAGTCACCCTCCCAGTCGATGGTGACCATGTGGTCGGTGAAGTAGTCGCCGAAGCCGGGGTTCTTGAGGATTTCTTCGCGGCGTTCGGCGGAGGCGGGTGACTGGTTTGCTTCGTGGCTGAATTCGATGGCCATCGTTCTGCGTTCCTCTTCGTCTAATGCATCATTCTGCGTTCTTCGAGTTCGGTCGCTCTCGCACGGTAGGAGCGGCCGGGGCTGCCTGCGGCCGCTGATGCGCCGGGGTGTGTGCGGTGGGCGCGGTGCCGAGGCAGGTGGTGCATCCGTGGGGACGGTTCGTGCTTTCGAGCAGCGTGGATGCATCAAGGTACGCGGTGGAGGGTATCCACCGCCGAGGAGGTCGGGCGGGTGTGCTCGACTGTTTTAGAGTACCGGAAAGATGCTTTTGCCGCATGTACACCTTTTACCCCATTCAGGATGTGAACAGGTGGGTTTCGCAGGTCAGGTTCGGCGGGCGGGTTTAAACCTAGCGGCAGTGGATACCTCTCCCCCGCCCGCACAGATATATGTTGCCACGAGCGTGGGCAGACGAGCGCGGGGCAGGCACAGGTAAAGCCCGGAAGGTGCGTTCCTTCCGGGCTTCACTAGCGTAGTTCACGTTTTAGCCGAGCCAGTTTTAGCCGGGCAAGTATTAACCGAGGCGTGCGAGCACGTCCGCGCCAACCCGATCGGTGCCACGCACAGTGGCGCCGTTCTCGCGCATGTCCGCCTCAACGGCGTCCTCAATGCGGGCCGCGGCGGCATCGTAGCCAAGGTGGCGCAGCAACATCGCGCCGGCGAGGATGGCGGCGGTGGGGTTGGCCTTGTTCTGGCGGGCGATGTCCGGTGCAGAACCGTGCACGGGCTCGAACATGGAGGGGAACTCGCCGACGGCGTTAATGTTGCCGCTGGCGGCGTAGCCAATACCGCCGGTGACCGCGCCGGCCAGGTCGGTGATGATATCGCCGAAAAGGTTATCGGTCACGATCACGTCGAAGCGTGCGGGGTCGGTGACCATGAAGATGGTGGTCGCGTCAATGTGCAGGTAGTCGGTCTCAACCTCGGGGAATTCAGCCGCGATTTCGGCGAAGTAGCGGTTGTAGAGGCGACCTGCGTGGGTGAGCACGTTGGTCTTGTGCACGAGGGTGACCTTCTTGCGGCGGGTGGACGCCAGCTCGAAAGCGTAGCGTACCAGGCGCTCCACACCGTGTGCGGTGTTGAGGGAGACCTCGGTGGCAATCTCGTGCGGGGTGCCCTGGCGAATCACGCCGCCGTTGCCGATGTAGGGGCCTTCGGTGCCTTCACGCACGACCACGAAGTCGATGTTGCCGGGGTTGGCCAGCGGAGATACCGCGCCGGGGTACAGGCGGGAGGGGCGCAGGTTGATGTAGTGGTCGAAGGCGAAGCGCAACTTCAGGAGCATTTCGCGTTCGATGAGGCCGGAGGGAATCTTGCCGCTGCGCGGGTCGGCACCGATGGCACCGAAGAGAATCGCGTCGTGCTTCTTGAGGGATTCCATGGTGGACTCGGGCAGGGTCTCACCGGTTTCGAGCCAGTGCTCGGCGCCGAGCTTGTACTGGGTGGGGTTGACGGTGATGTTTTCGAGCTCGCAGGCGCGGGTGAGGATGCGCTGGGCTTCGGTAATGATTTCGGGGCCGATGCCGTCGCCGGGGATGACGGCGAGGTCGATGCTACGTGCTTCAGTCATGCCTCTACCGTAATACGCGCTCGGGGGCGGGCGGTAGGGTGCGCGGGCGGGTTCTCAGAGTCTGGGCCGTCGGAGTCCGGGTCGTTCCGGGCGGGTGGGAAGACCCGCAGTGTGGCTAACAGGAGGGTTAAAACACTTTTCCCCGGCTGAATCATCAGCCGGGGAAAAGAGATGGTATTTCTACCCCGAGTGGGGTCGAGTACCTAAAACGTTACCGCTAATTATGCGGTGCGCTGGCAGAGGGTCACCTTGACGTAGCCGTTGCCGCGCAGGCCACGGTTGGTCGGAGCGTTGCCTGCGGAGGTAATGGTACCGCCGGAAACACCGGGAGCAACGTAGGAGCCACCTGCGCCGCCGCCACCGCCGAGCTGGCCGAAGGAGACGTTCTGGCGGATACCGTTGGGGTTGTTGTTCCACTTCTGGGTCAGAACGATTGCGGAGGAGGAGCTGGAAGCACCGGAGCCACCGCCACCGTAGCCTGCGCCACCACCTGCGGAGATGACGGACTCGTAGCCGTTGAAGTTGAAGCCGATGGACTTGTACTCAAGAGCGTAGCCGGTACCGTTGTGGGTACCCTCTTCCTTCTTGGTGCGATCGTTGTTGTCGATCAGGTAGGAGTAGGATGCTACACCGTCGCCACCGTTACCCTTGAAGCCAGAGCCACCCTGGTTACCGGACTTGGAGGACTGGTAAATCTCCTGGTTGTTGGTGGAGTAGAAGCCCAGAACGCCGTTCGGGGACTTGCCGGTGTGCAGAGCGGTCTTGGAACCACCGTTACCACCGATACCGTTTGCGCCACCTTCACCGGCTTCAACGGTTTCGCGGATAGAGCTGTCAGCGTCGTAGATACCGAAGCCTTCAAGACCTGCAGAACCCGATGCACCGTCAGCGGAGCCACCGGTAGAACCGAAGATGATGCTACCGTTGCGCTTTGCGCCGGAGGGCCACTGCCAAGAAGCGGTCACTGCGCCAGCTTCCATGTAGTCGGGGTTGTTGTTAGCGCCACCGTTGTTGATGAAGCCAGCGCCACCGCCGCCACCTGCAACTGCAACGGGGGTGCCGTCGATGACCAGGGCGGAGGAGCCACCACCGGAAGCGGAGTAGGTGATGCGCTTCAGGGGGGAGCTAGCGGGCCAAATAGTGTTGACCTGCTGCATGATGCTGGAGGGGACGGGGTTGGGCAGGCTGGAGGAACCGCCGTTACCGTAGCCCTCGCCACCCTCTGCGGGGGTCAGGGGGTTGTTACCGATACCACCGGCTGCGCCGACGAGCTGAACGGTCTGGCCTTCCTTGACCTCGATGATACCGGTGATCTTAGCACCGGAGCCTGCTGCCATATCGTCGTAGTTGGTACCACCGGCACCGCCGACGACCTCGAACTTAATCTTGTCGACCAGTGCGGGAACGGTGAAGGAGGTGGTGCTCTTAGCACCTGCGGAGGTGCCCTCAACACTGTAAGCAGCGGAGGAAGCCCACTCGCACTCGGTGGAGGAAGCAAAAGCCGGAACAACGGCAGAAGCCGCGACAACCGGAGCAGCCCATGCTGCGCCCGCAACAACCTTGCGGCGAGAAATGTTAGTAGACATATATGTCCTTCGAGAGTGATGTCATTTGAGGAATAAGAGTTATCACCCATCGTCGTGCACGGTGACAATTCACCAAAGCGATTGAGCGAGTGAAGCCGGACAATATTCCGACCCCGGATGATAACAACATAATGCTGTACCGTTCCGCGTGGGAGCGTCCCACAAGGGGCCTTGGTGCGCCCAATGGGCTCAACCTTCTACACGCCGGGTGACGATACAGGTAAAACTATACCCACCAAATCCAACCCCCGCAATGGTTTTCAATAGAGCCCTGATGAGGGGTTATAACAAAAACCCTCCGTTAAGATTGAAGGTTTTTCAACCCAAATAGGTTACTTAAGAAAGTTTTTAGTGATATACACCTAAATCCAAACCCCATATAACCCCAAACCCTCAAGCGGTGATTGAGAGAAAAATCTGATTTAATGTGGCGAAGCTCATAAATAATCCTGTATTTCAGCGTGTCGCGCACACAGAATCACACACAGGCAAAGATATACCCACACGCACTATGTGCACGTCAGCGCATTTTGTGGGCCTCCTATACCCGCAATATTCCCCTCACCCCCTCGCTACACTGGACACATGCCCCTCAAACACACCGAACCCCAGCAGAACCCACAGCACAGCACAGAGACAGCCGAATCAGGCCACGCCGTAACGCATACCCGCGGCCGCTCAGAAAACAGCGACCTGCCCGCTGATGCCATCACCGCCTCCAGCCGCATGCAAAACTACCTCAGAGACAAACGCGGCTGGATGAACTTCATCGTCGTCGCGCACATGCAGTTCTTCTGCTGCGTACTCTCCGTTGCCTTCATCAACGGCTACGGCTGGATCCCGCTCATCTCCGCGCTCTGCAGCACCACCGCGCTCTACTTCCGCTACCGCTTCCCCTACGGCAGCATCTACGTGGTCATCGCGGCGCTCTGCCTCACCCTCGTGGAGCCCTACCCCGGCTCACTCGCCATCACCTGCTACCCGCCGGTCAGCCTCGCCGCCTACCACACCGGCAGGCACTGGACCCGCCGCGCCCGCTTCCGTGCCCTCATTCTCGGCTGGGCCGGCGCACTCGCCGTCACCGTGCAGGCCTCGCTCTCGTTCCTCTACCATTGGGACGATATGCCCGCCCGCATCTTCATCTCCCTGATGCTCGGCGTGCTCTGCGGATCCATCTTCACCGTCTTCTGGTTCCTCGGCGACTCCCGCCGCATGCGCGAACTGCGCAGTGAGGAATTCAAAGAACGCGCCCGCCGCCTCGAATACGAGCAGGAACAGGAACGCCGCCTCGCCGCACAGGATGAACGCACCCGCATCGCCCGTGAAATGCACGATATTGTGGCGCACTCGCTCTCCAGCATTATTTCCCAGGCGGACGGGGCACGCTACGCCGCCGCAAGCGCCCGCACCGCACGCGCCCAGCAAACACAACAGGCACAGCAGGCAGAGCAACAGACCGAACAGGCTGAGCAGTCCGGTCAGGCTCAGCAGAGCGAACCGGATATTGCCGAGCAGACCCTAGAACTCATCGCAGACACGGCACGCGACTCCCTCACGCAGATGCGTTCCCTGCTCGGGCTACTCCGCACGGACGAGGCAACCGCCTACGCACCCGTGCCCACCCTCAGCGATGTACCCGCCCTCGTGGAGCAGAGCCGCCGCGCCGGGCTACCCGTCACCTTCACCGGAATCACCGGCACCATGGCGCGCACCCTACCGCAGGGTGCCGAGCTGGCGGCGTACCGCACCGTGCAGGAGGCGCTCACCAACGCGCTCAAGCACTCCCCCGGCGCCGCAACCACCGTCACCATTCACTGGGGCGAGGACGGTCTGCACTTGTGGGTACATAACGACCCGGTTTCCTCTACCGCGGCTCAGCACATCGCCCGCCCGGTACCCGGCAGCGGCAACGGTCTGCGCGGCATGAGCGAACGCATCGCCCTCTACCACGGCACCCTCACCTACGGTCTGCAGCCTGACGGCGGCTGGCTCGTTGAGGCGGCGCTGCCCTACCGCGACCTCTAATACCCGTGCCCTCTACCCTCGTAATCTAGGATTGAAACTATGTACTCTTCTGCATCACAGACTTCTGCACCACAGACCACCCAGCCGATCCGCGTGATGCTCGTTGACGACCAGCGCCTAGTGCGCGGCGGCTTGAGCATGCTCGTCAACTCCCAGCCAGACCTGCAGGTCGTCATGGAAGCTGATGACGGCCTGGCGGCAATTGACGTTTTTGACCGCATGGTGTCTGAGGGGCAGGCGCCGCAGGTCATCCTCATGGATGTGCGCATGCCGCACTGCGACGGCCTGGAGGCGGCGCGCCGTATTCTAGAGCGTGACGGGGAGCGTGAGGTGTCCGAGGATGAGCGGGTGCGCATTATCATGCTCACGACCTTCGACATTGACGAGTACGTGTATTCTGCGGTGCGTGCGGGTGCGAGCGGGTTCTTGTTGAAGGACACCCCGCCGGAGCAGTTGCTGGAGGCGATTCGTACGGTGCACCGCGGCGATGCGGTGATTGCGCCATCTGCGACTCGCCGACTGTTGGAGCACATGATTCCGGTGCTGGACTCCCCCGCACCTGCCGCTCCTGTTGTTCCTGCCGCCGAGTCTGTTCCTGCTACTCCCCCGGCTGCTGGTTCTGAGCTTCCGAAGGCAACGTTTATTCCGGCTGAGCATGCAAGCTTTGAGACTGTGCAGGGTTATCCGCATCGTGAGTTGATTGAGCAGTTGTCGCCGCGTGAGTTTGAGGTGCTGGGTTTGATCGCGCGTGGCTTGTCGAATGCGGAGATTACGCGGGAGCTGGTGCTTTCGGAGGCGACGGTGAAGACGCATGTGTCGCATGTGTTGGCGAAGTTGGGTGCGCGTGATCGTGTGCAGGCGGTCATTATGGCGTATGAGGCGGGTATCGCCCACTAGCGCTCCCTTATATAAGGACACAGTGAAGCCCCGGCGGGCGCCTCCTTTTCGAGGCACCCGCCGGGGCTTTGTTAGTTAAGTAGTTTCTTGCATCTCGTCGATGATTCGCTCAAAGTCGCTCATCAGCTCAGGCAACTTATTCCGGGCGACGTCCCATAGGACAGCAAAATCAACGCTCACATAGCTATGAGAAATGATGTTACGAATAGCGATGAGGTACTGCCATTCAGCCCGTTCATACCGTTCATAATCTTCTGGGTATTTTGAACGAATTCTATTGAGGGTTTCGCCAATAATCTGAAAGCGCATGCAGAGCGCGTCCTGGACTACCCCGTTTGAATCGTCTATCAGGTCTTCATATCGCTCGGGCGTAAAAGCGTAGATACGCTGAGCTGACTCAAGAATCAGAAAGAAGTCGTCAAGCGAGCTTTTCATAGCGGCAACTCCACCATGTCCGGTTCTGCCTCCGCATAGATGCGGGGGCGCAACCGGGTGACCATATCAACGCTACGGCCGGTCAACTGTTCAATGCGGTGCTGAGCATCTACCATCTGCATGAACTCGTCAAAAGGGGCTGCCCCCGGCATCTGAACCAGAAAATCCAGGTCGCTGGTTTCGGTCAGCTCACCGCGGGCGGCGCTGCCGAAGAGTCGGGCACGGCGCACACCAGCGTCACGGAGGATCTGAAGAACCTCCGCTTCATGGGGTAGCGTGTACCCGCGACGCAGATTGGGGTGGCTAGTGCTCATACACCCATCATACGCGCAAAGCCATGCTACAGGTCAGCTCCAAGAATCTGAGAGCACAAGCACAGCAGGATAGAGGACACAGTGAAGCCCCGGCGGGCGCCTCCCTTATCGGGGGCACCCTCCGGGGCTTTACTATCTCACGCCGAGTATCCGGGTTCGCCGGGTACTGTGACTATGCCGGGTTAGCCGCGCATACCCTCAACCGGGGACATGCGAGCCGAACGAGCCGCCGGCAGAGCCGAAGCCAGCATCGCGGCGAGCACACCCACAACGAGGATGACCACGTACCAGACGTACGGCAGGTCAAGCACCAGCGGGGCGGAAGCACTCATGGAAGACATAATAATCTGCGCCGAGAGGCTACCAATCACACCACCGGAAACCATACCGAGTACCACTGCGGCGAGCGTAATCAGAATCGCCTCAATGGAAATCATGCGGCGCAGCTGCTTGCGGGACAGACCCAGCGAGCGGAGCATCGCGTTCTCGCGGCGGCGTTCGTTGACCGACAGGGTCATCGTGTTCGCCACACCAATGATGGAGATAACCACTGCGAGCATGAGCATCACCAGAGTGAAGGTCAGCATAACGGTCAGCAGCTGGTCGTAGGTCTGACGTTCCTGCAGACCACCGGTGAAGGAGCTGTCCGGGCTGGCTCGGTTCAGGTCAGCCTGCAGGGTCGCGTTCTCGCTACTGGTCAGCGGGGAGGCGGCGCGCACCAGAACGACGGTGTCGTTACCGGTTGCCTGGCTGGTGACGGTCAGGCGAGCTGCCTTTGTCTGAGCTTCCTTGTCACCGCTGGCGATTGCTTCTTCCAGGCGTTTCTGAGCTTCCTCAGCGGCAGGGTTGGCAACCTTCTGCGGGTTCTTGGCGTCCTGCAGCTTGGCGGCGGTGGCAGGGTTGACAATCAGCAGGTTCTGCTTGGTTGCGGACTTGACGGGCTTGAGTTCCACTTCGCCGAGCGGGCCGTGTGCCTTCAGACGGCTGGACTCGGTCAGCCCTGCGGATTTCCAGAGGCCCTGCGGCACGAGCACGGTGTCGTCGGCAAGGTTCGAGTTTTCGTCGGGCAGGATTGCCTTCAGGTCGGAGGAGCTTAGCGCCACCAGGTCGGAATTCTGGTTGGCGGTCTGTCCCTCGTATTCGACGGTGTAGTCGACCACACCGGCTGCGTAACCGACGGCGGATGCCTGAACGTTCTTAATGCCCTTGACCTTGGAGGCGATTTCCTCCGCCTTGGTCACGGTGGAGGCTGCCTCGGACTGGTCATACGAGCTGTACTTCGCCTGCGCAGAAATCGGGTACTGCTGATCCAGGGTCTTGGTCAGCGAGGCGCTCAGCACCGAGTAACCGGTCAGCACAGTCGACACGACCAGGGTACCCACCAGCACAGCGCGGCCGGTGGAGACGGTGCGCTTGGGCGAACGCAGCGCGTTGGCGAGCGCCAGCTTGCCGGTCTGGGTGCGGGTGACCTTACCGAGGGCACGTACCAGCGGGGGCAGTACCAGCGGGGTGAGGAGGAAGACCGCAATACCGAGCAGCAGCGCAGCCCCCATCATGAAGGCAATGGCCTTATTGCCGGTGCCCTCACCGGAACCCTGGTTCTGAGCCAGCATAACCAGGCCGATACCTGCGGCACCGAAGACCAGACCCAGGATTGGGCCGACCTTGCCGGGCTTGCGCATCTCAAGGTTGGTGTGCTCGCTCATCGCGCTAATGGGCGAGATGCGCAGGGCACTTCGTGCCGGGGAGAGCGACGCCAGAACCGTGACGAGGGTGCAGAGGAGCACACTCACCAGGATCGGGGTAATCGAGTAGGAGATCATGATGGTGGTGAGGTTTGCACCAACCAGCATGCCGACCGGGAAGGTCAGCAGTGCACCGATGAGGGAGAACACCACGCCCACGGTAATGGATTCGATGAGTAGCATCCGTACGAGGGAGCCGCCGCGGGCACCGAGGGTGCGCAGCAGGGCGAGCTCGCGGATGCGCTGGCCGACCAGCACCGCGAAGGTGTTGGAGATGACGAAGGAGGAAACCAGCAGAGCCAGTGCCGCGAAGGCACCCAGGACCACGCTAATGGAGGTGAAGACCGTGGAGATGGTCTTCTGGTAGTCCTCCAGCAGCTTCTGACCGGTCATCACGCGCGGGTCGTTCTTGGCGTCGCCGCTGCTGAGGGTATCCTGCAGGCTCTTGAGCTTGGCGTCGGTTACGCCGTCCTTGAACTTGAGGTAGATGAGGTTCGCGCCAGCCATGTTCCGGTAGCCTGCCGCCGAGCTCTTGTTTTCTGTCTCGGCTGCCTTCAGGGTGGCTTCGCCGAGGCTGGTGCCGCCAATGAAGACAGCCTGATTGGTGGTGGAGCCTTCAAAACCGGGGTCGAACAGACCGACGACGGTGTATTCGGCGGTCTTATCAGTACCGGGGGCGCTGACGGATTCTACAACGTCGGTGCTGGTGACCTTGCCGTTCAGCGAGAGGTTGTGCTTCTTCGCGAAGTAGGTAGAGACCATGATTTCGTGGTCGCTACTGGGGATTTTGCCCTGCACCTTGTACGGGAAGAGACTCGAGTCGGCGGGCAGCTGGTCGTACTGCACCTGGGTTGCCTGGTCGCCGGTGCCGAGCTTACCCGAGACAGCGTACTGTACCCAGTAGCCGGAGAGCAGGTCGCTCTTTTCTACCTTCTGAATCTGGTCACGGGTCAGGTAGATAGAGGTGCTGTCTTGACCGTCGCTGGTTGTAGCGGCGGAGGCGACAACCGCTTCGGCGCGGGAGAGCACGTCACCCACGGAGGAGTTGACGGTCGCCTGCAGCGAGTTGGTGAGCATCATAATGGCGGCGATGAAGAAGGATGAGATCGCGATGCCTATGCCCGTGAGAATGTATTTTCCTTTGGAGGCGCGCAGATTGGAGCGCGCCACCGTGTTCAGTGTGGTTGCCACGGCTTATCGACCTTCCAGCTGTGCCATTGCGCCGAGGACGGCGTCGTAGGTGGGTTCGATCATTTCGCCGGCGACCATGCC